>ENA-ORRW01001777-ORRW01001777.1-human-gut-metagenome-genome-assembly--contig:-NODE-1777-length-19634-cov-17.973032_pt1 | contig 19634 bp, 19 predicted proteins | sample MGYA00242183_ERZ509150 | MGnify/ENA primary metagenome ERZ509150 (study PRJEB26280, sample SAMEA2338639) | human gut metagenome | biome: human gut; feature: human-associated habitat; material: faeces... | reverse complement strand
ACCTCCTCGAAGATAAATACCATTGAAAATCAGTACTTTATATATTACATGGTACAAATATGATTTGTTACAAAGCCAATAATGCAGGTGTTGCTACTTGGCATACCCATATACGCTGCGTAATCTAATGTTTAAGAATTATTATATATTTTTAATGGTAGGGGCGGTTCTTATCAGATGTTTGCATTGCGTATTCGCTTGTTTGCAGATGGTATGCCTTTGTTATCATAAAGCGTTGATATACAAAGAACTTCGCATCTCGTGTCTATTTTTATCTTTCGTTTTTTACGAAAAAGCAGTGTACCTTTGCAAACAAAAACGAGAAACAGATAGACATGGCAAGAAACAGAAACATATTGCTCACGCTGACAATAGAAAGTTCCATGGTGCTTATGGCATCTATGGTGGCTTTCCGTCTGCATGAGTCTGTGGTCATGCCTATGGAAGTTTCGGTTTTCATATTGGTGGCAATCTATGCTTGCTTAAAGACCCTATCAATTCTTTGTCTACCTACTATCAAAAGAGAGGAGTCCGAACAAGAATGTGTATCCTTGAAAGTTCGGGCGACTGAGGACAAGCATAATATTGAAGATGGCAATATCCAAAAACAAAGAATGGAACTGTTCCACCAAGAATATCAATACGAGCAACAGCAATATGTGCAGCGAAAAGAAAAAGCCGATGAAGCGAAACTCCAAGCTGTGCTGAAATATACAAAAGACACATTCAAGAATTTGGATTTTGAGGAAACGGAGATATTCCAGCTTTGTGAGTGCGTTCGATATTTCGTCACCAACAAGCAGCCTCTCACACAAACTGACATCCGAATAAAAAGACGAGTCACCGTAACACAAATTGCATTGAAGAACTTTGCATGGAACATTGCCTTTCAATATAATATTGGAGGTGATGCTACTGCATTGTTTGTGATGCACACATTCAACGAATGGTTTGCAAACTCTACGCTTGAAACCATCAGAAAGAATCTACGTACCACAACTGGTAGGCATAAGATTGAAATCAATGAGAAGATTATTTCTGGTAAGTGCAGTCTGTTATAATAATTTAAATATTTCACAGATTCAGCTCGTTTACCACACAAAATCATTATCTTTGCGTTAAATTCATTATAATTACAGCTACATGGAAGATTTGAATCAACTTAAGTTGGTGTTGGTCAAGAAAAAGAAAACCAACAAATGGTTGGCAGAACAGCTTAATGTAAACCAAACAACTGTTTCTAAATGGTGTACAAATACCAGTCAACCCGATTTAGCAACACTGAAACGCATTTCAGAATTGTTGGATGTCAACGTAAGTGAGATTATAAATTTTGATTAAACAACAAATGGTCATGAAATTAGGTAAATTAGAACAAATAACAGACTTGCGTTCTATTTGGAAACATGAAGCAAATGATTTCACCCCTTGGCTTGCCAAAGAGGAAAATCTTGCTGCATTGAGTGATGCTATCGGCATTGAACTTGTTTTGGAAGAACAAGAATCTAATGTTGGTGACTTTAGCGTTGACTTGTTTGCAACAGAAGAAGGAACTGGAAGAAAAGTTGTTATTGAAAACCAGTTGGAAGAAACTAATCATGACCACTTGGGAAAAATTATAACGTATGCATCAGGAAAAGATGCGGAGGTAATTATATGGATAGTCAGAAAAGCTCGCGATGAACATAAAAAAGCGATAGAATGGCTTAACCAACATACGGATGACAGTTCCGCATTCTTCTTGATAGAAATTGAAGTTTGGAAAATAGGCAATAGTGAACCTGCACCAAAATTCAATATAGTAGAACGCCCAAATGATTGGGCTAAAGCCATGAAGAATGTGTCAATTACCAACACTCAATCTCGGCAAATGCAATTCTGGCAATATTTTGTTGACCGTTGGGAAAACAATTCTAATTTTGCGCATACGTTTAGAAAGCGGAAAGCGCATCCCCAAAATTGGTACGACTTGAGTATTGGGAGTTCTGAATATCATCTTTGTATGGAGGTGCATTTCCAAAAGAACGACATCAATGCAGGGCTTTATATTCCAGATAACAAGAATATCTATAACTCTCTATTAGACAACAAGAAAGAAATAGAAGATTTCTTAGGCGCAACCGTCGAGTGGCGTAATGCAAAGAAAGCAAGCCGTTTTCTTATAAGCAAGAATCTTGATATTAACAATCCTGATAAATGGGATGAAGCGTGTGACTGGCTTATGGACATGTGCCTTAAAATAAAAATGGTTACCAATAAGTTTAGCAAGTAGGTATGAGTAAGTTCAACGAAGCGACAAGAGTTCAGATGCCTGCTATGGTGCATCTGACACGATTGGGGTATGGCTATATCGGAAAAATCAGTGAAGATATGGCTGGTAGTGTTTACGACCCTGACACAAATATACTTATTGATGTTTTCAAACAACAGTTTGAACGATTGAATCCATCTGCACAAGGAGAGTTTGCGCAAACATTACGTGCTATAAGGCAAGAACTGACGAATGATGACCTTGGCAAGTCTTTCTATAAACGGCTTACTACGGTTTCACCTGTACGGCTGATTGATTTTGATAATCCACAAAACAACTCGTTCCATTTCACGGCTGAGTTAACCTGCAAAAATGGTCAGGACGAATTCCGTCCAGACATTACTCTGTTTGTCAATGGCTTGCCTCTTTGCTTCATTGAGGTGAAGAAGCCAAACAATCATGGTGGAATGGTGGCTGAGAGTAAACGGATGAACCTTGAACGTTTCCCGAACAGAAAGTTCCGTCGCTTCATCAACATTACTCAACTTATGATATTCTCCAACAACATGGAGTATGACACGATGGGAGGTATAGTGCCCATACAGGGCGCATTCTATTGTACGGCTGCAAGAGAAAGTGCTCCGTTCAACTGTTTCCGTGAGGAAAATCCATCAAGTCTTCCAGTTGCGCCGTTTATAAAAGAATATCACTACGGCAGCATCAAGCAAGACGAGGAAAAGCGCATACTGTCTGATTTCAACTGTCAGGTGATTCACCACACGCCTGAATATCAGACCAACCTTGATGTGAATACACCCACAAACCGTATACTCACATCCATGTGTAGCCCAGAACGTCTGCTGTTCCTCATCAAGTATGGTATAGCCTATGTAAAAATGGAAAAGGAAGTGGACGGCAAGATTGAGAGCACCGATCAAAAACATATCATGCGCTATCAACAGATGTTTGCGTCTTTGGCCATTCGTGAGCAGTTGAAAGAGGGTGCCACGTCTGGCGTGGTATGGCATACACAGGGAAGTGGAAAGACCGCGTTGTCTTATTACCTCACTTATGTCCTTTCTGACTATTATGCAAAGCACAACATGGTGGCGAAGTTCTATTTCATTGTCGACAGAATAGACTTGTTGGAACAAGCCACGCAAGAGTTTGAGGCACGAGGCTTGGTAGTATCAACAGCCAACACACGTGCCGAACTGATGGCGCAATTCCGCAACAACCATGCGCAAGAGGGAGCAAGCGGTCAACCAGAGATTACGGTTGTGAATATCCAACGCTTTGCCGAAGACAAGGAAAAAGTCAGTCTCCCTGCATATGCCACCAACTTGCAGCGCATATTCATTATGGACGAAGCCCACAGAGGCTATAAGCCCGGTGGTTGCTTCTTGGCAAACCTTTTCGATGCCGACCCTAATTCCATCAAGATAGCACTGACTGGCACACCGCTGTTGAAAAGCGACTGTGCTTCGAGTGTTGTATTCCAACGTTATTTCCATACTTATTATTACGACCGCTCCATTGCCGATGGATACACGCTCAAAATCATTCGTGAGGACATCGAGACTTCATATAAGGAGCGTTTGTCGGAAGTGTATGACAAACTCGAAACGCTTGTGCAAAAGAAAGACATCAAGCGTTCGCAAATCATAGAGCATGAGAGCTATGTCAGCGAATTGGCGCACTATATAGCTGACGACCTCCGCCAGTTCCGCAAGATTCAAGGCGATGACACATTGGGCGGTATGGTCATTTGTGAGACGAGCGAACAGGCACGCAAACTTTACGAAGCCTTTCAGCACATGCCCGATGGTGGACAGTCGCAACCCATACAAATCAAGATGGGCGACCAAGTATGGATGGCTGCTGAAGCCATACCCATGTATGGAACCAAGAAGAAACTTTTGAGAGTAGGCTTGATTCTCCACGACAGCGACGACAAGGAGACTCGCAAGCAAATCATCAAGGACTTCAAGAAGAACATGACCATCGACTTGCTCATTGTCTTCAATATGCTCCTTACAGGATTTGACGCCCCACGACTGAAACGCCTGTATTTCGGCAGAAAGCTCAAAGACCACAACCTGTTGCAAGCCCTCACCCGTGTGAACCGTCCTTATAAAGACAACAGGTATGGTTATGTTATCGACTTTGCCAATATCAAGCGCAACTTTGAGGAAACCAACGAGGCATATTTGAAAGAGTTGAATCGGTTCAACAACCCCGATGAAGTGGACGGCAACCATACGACCGACACTTTCTCGCAGGTAATAGAAGATCCCGACGAACTGATACGTCAGATGCGCGACGTACGCCAGACGCTGTTCGACTACACCACAAATAATGTGGAAGAGTTTTCTTCAGAAATATCTTCCATCGAGGACAAGCAGGTTTTGCTCGACTTGAAGAAAACGCTCATATCAGCTAAGGACTGTGCCAACATAGTACGCACCTTTGGCGATGACGATTTGAAGGAGGCTTTTAGCAAACTGGAGATAACCAAGTTGCCCGACATGCTAAAAGAGGTGCAGTACCACATTGACATCATCAACCAGAAGGAAGCCTTTGCCGTGTCCGACGAGACCAAGCAACTTGTCAATGAGGCCATGCAGGACATCCGTTTCAATTTCTCAAAAATAGGTGAAGAGGAAATGAAGATGATAGCTGGAGGGCGTGAGTTGCAAGACAAGTGGTCGGTAGCCATACGCAAGTTTACGGAAAACACCGACCCTGACGACCCTGAATACATCACCCTGCGTGATGCTTTCATGCAAAGGTTTAAGGAGCACGGATTTGTGGTGGACAGCATAGCCAAGTTCAATCAAGAGAGCAAGGAACTTGATGAAATCATCGAGCGTCTTGTGAAGTTACAGGAGAGCAACAACCGTCTGCTGAAAAAATATAATGGCGACACTAAGTTTGCCAATGTGCACAAGCGCATACGCGAAGAGAACAAGCGGCGTTTCGCAGAGCACAAAGCTGCCATATTCAGCTATTATGACGACAACATTGTGGCGATACTCACCGACATAAAATCGGAGATAGACCAGAAGGTGTACGACCGCAACGACATTCTGAAGAAAGATGAGTATTTTGAAATGACTGTCATGACGGAAATAGCACAGGCTCTCTACAACTATCCCACCATTGAGCCGCAGATGGATGACTTCTCGTTCATCCAGACTCGCATAGCTCGGCAATACATCAACCAATATAACACAACATACCCAAGAAGTTAAATATGAATATGACTATAAGAGAAAAGACCGTGGCTCTCATCGATGCCTTGAAAGCCACTTGCACAACATACGGTATGGGCAACGACGGTAATGAATACAAGATTATAACGCAAGTGTTCCTGTACAAGTTTCTGAATGACAAGTTTGGCTATGCCCTCAAGACATCAAAGAGTCCTTATGCAGCCAAGATACGCACGGCTGAGAAATGGGAGGTGGCATATAGCCAACTTTCCGATATGGAACGTATGATGCTTTGGGCTTCGCTCTCGCCCGACCTCCCTCGCCTGAAGCCAGAGCACTTGATAGCCAATCTTTGGAACCAACAGGCAAAGGGCGACTTCGACTTCATCTTCGACAATACGATGAGCGACATTGCCGAGCAGAACCTCGCCATATTCTCCACACAGACCACGCAGAACACCAAGATTCCGCTCTTTGAGCCTATAACACAATATGTCACAGACGTGGCACAACGTGCGCCTTTTGCCCGTGCCATGGTGGACAAACTCGCCAACTTCTCGTTTGAGGAGGCATTCGCTGAGCACTACGACTTCTTTGCCAACATCTTTGAGTATCTTATCAAAGACTATAACACGGCTGGCGGTGGAAAGTATGCCGAGTATTACACGCCTCACGCCATTGCCACTATCATGGCGCGTCTGTTAGTGGGCGAAAATGCCGACCTTCACAACGTGGAGTGCTACGACCCATCGGCTGGCACTGGCACATTGCTTATGGCTCTTGCCCATCAAGTAGGCGAGAACTGCTGTACTATCTTCGCACAGGACATCTCGCAGCGAAGCAACAAGATGCTCAAACTCAACTTGCTGCTCAACGGATTGGTGTCATCACTCGACCATGCCGTACAAGGCGACACACTTGTTTCGCCCTATCACAAGAGCGATGACGGACAGAGTCTCCGCCAGTTTGACTATGTGGTGAGCAACCCTCCTTTCAAGATGGACTTCAGCGACACTCGTGAAAAGATAGCCGCTTTCCCTGCTCGCTTCTGGGCTGGTGTGCCAAAGATTCCGGCAAAGAAGAAGGAAAGCATGGCTATATACACTTGCTTCATCCAGCATGTCATCAATTCGTTGAAGTTAGGTTCGGGCAAGGGTGCTATCGTCATACCGACAGGTTTCATCACCGCCAAGAGTGGCATAGAGAACAAAATTCTAAAGCACATTGTTGACAATAAGATTGTGTATGGCTGTGTGTCGATGCCAAGCAACGTATTTGCCAACACTGGCACGAATGTGTCTGTGTTGTTCTTCGACGCATCCAAGAGTGCCGACAAGGTGGTGCTTATCGATGCCAGCAAACTTGGTGAGGAATACAAGGACAGCAACGGTTTGAAGAAAGTGCGTCTGCGCGACGAAGAGATTGAGAAGATTATTGCAACTTTCCAGAACAAGGAAGCCGTGGACGATTTCTCCGTTGCCATCGGCTACGATGAAATAAAGGAGAAAGGTTACAGCCTTTCGGCTGGACAGTATTTCGACATAAAGATTGACTATGTGGATATAACTGAGGAGGAGTTCAACAAACGAATGGGCGAATACGAAGCCACGCTGACACAACAATTTGAAGAGAGTCACCGTTTGGAGAAAGAGATACTTGCCCAGTTGCGTAGTATATCGTTTAACAATATCGACAAGGAATAGCACTATGAACGAAATAATCAAGGGAAGCAACACGTTATTGCCCAATGGTTATGCCCAATGGCGTAAAGATATTGAACACCTAATTGACACAGCCAAACTTCATACGGCTCTTAATGTGAATGTGGGGACTTTGACCCTATATTGGAACATCGGCAAAAGTATATTGCAGAAACAGGAACAGGAAGGTTGGGGTAAACAGGTCATAGAACAACTGTCAAAGGATTTAATCTCTCGTTATCCAGATGACCGTGGCTATTCCAAACGCAACCTTGGCTATATGAAGAGTTTCGCCATGCAATATCCTGATTTTCCATTTTTGCAAGTGCCACTTGCAAAATTAAAAGAACTGCCAATTTTGCAAGCGACACTTGCAAAATTAGAGGGTGAAGGTAAGGATTTTGTGCAAGTACCGCTTGCACAAATATCTTGGTATCATCATATCTCATTGCTACCCAAGGTGAAAGACGAAGCACAACGTGCCTACTATATAACGGAAACAGCCCAAAATGGGTGGAGTCGTGATGTGATGCTCCTTCAGATAGACAATGGGTATATCCATGCAAAAGGTCATGCCATCAACAACTTTGAGCAGACATTGCCACCCCCTCAGTCAGACTTGGCTCGCTACATATTCAAAGACCCTTACAACTTTTCATTCATTGGAACGGTTGCATTGCAAAACGAACTGGATATAGAAAAGTCTTTGACAAGCAAGATTACCGATTTTCTCCTTGAAATGGGACGTGGTTTTGCTTATATAGGCAGACAATACCATATTTCGGTTGACGGTGATGATTACTATATCGACTTATTGATGTACCACCTCAAATTGCATTGCTATGTTGTGGTGGAATTGAAAGCTGTGGAGTTCAAGCCTGAGTTTGTTAGCAAACTGAATTTCTATATTTCGGCTGTTGACGATTTGGTAAAGTCGCCAGAAGACAAACCTACCATAGGCTTGCTTCTTTGCCGAACCAAGAGCAACAAGAAAGCTGAGTTTTCACTTCGTGGCATTACCCAACCAATGGGTATTGCACAATATGAAACGGAAAAACTCTTTGCTGATGTAGCATCGGCATTGCCGCAGATTGAGGAAATAGAGAAATCTGTTGAAGATTTAGAAAAGTGACAAAGATTTACATAATAGTGATTAATGGGCAGATATTTCCATTTTGGAAACACCTGACTACTATCACAATATAATGGAATAAATGGAACTAAAAAAATACAAACTTGCCGACATTGCTAAAATTGAAATTAGCGGTGTTGACAAGAAAACGATAGAGGGTGAAATACCTGTGCGTCTGTGCAACTTTGTTGATGTCTATTACAATTGGGCAATCACCAAAGAAAAGGCTAAGTCGTTTATGGTTGCATCAGCCAAACAAACTGAGATTGATAAATGCTCAATAGGCAAAGGTATGGTAGCCATTACAAAGGATAGTGAAACAAGGGATGATATAGGTGTTGCCACTTATATTGCCGATGACTTCGAAAATGTCGTTCTTGGTTATCATTGTGCCTTGATTACCCCCAATCCTGCTATTGTTGACGGAAAATATCTGAACGCCTTTATACACACTCGCTACATTCAGAAGTATTTTGAAAACAATGCTTCTGGTAGTGGGCAGCGTTACACCCTTTCTAATGATACGATAGGCAATATTCCTGTATTGCTACCATCAATAGAGGAACAACATACCATTGGAAAGGTGTTGGCTGACATTGACAGCAAGATTGAACTCAACAAGCAGATAAATGATAATTTAGAGGCGATGGCAAAGCAACTCTACGACTATTGGTTTGTGCAGTTTGACTTCCCGAATGAGGATGGCAAACCGTATAAATCAAGTGGCGGAGCTATGGTGTGGAATGAGAAGCTGAAACGTGAGATACCTAAGAGCTGGAGTGACTGCAAATTAAAAGAATTCATCAATCTGTTTGATTCAAAACGCATTCCTTTGTCAAATAAAGATAGGGAGGGAAGAAAAGGTTTTTACCCTTACTATGGTGCAACAGGCATTATGGATTATGTAGATGATTACATATTTGATGGTGATTTTATTCTGTTAGCTGAAGACGGCTCTACTTCAGACGCAAGTGGTTTCCCTATTGTACAATACATCTGGGGCAAAAACTGGGTAAACAATCATGCTCATATAATCCTTCCCAAGAACGAGCAATATACAATGTTTGCTTATCAGATGCTTAAAAGCATTCCTGCAAAGCAGATTGAAACAGGATCCATTCAAAAGAAAATTAGTCAAGAAAATCTTTGTGGCTACAATATGATTTTGCCTCTTTCTTCGTTAATGGAAAAATACGAAAGAGTAATATCTCCACTATGGGAAAAGCGGAAACTTTGTATTGAAGAAATCAATAACCTCACTAAGCAACGCGACGAGCTTTTGCCATTACTGATGAACGGTCAAGCGTCGGCAAATTATCATTTATCTGACGATTGACCTTGATTTTCGACATAATATCAACCATCATATTGCCGATATTCTCTTCTTCCGTAGGAGTGAATGTCGGCAATTCGTATCTCATGATTTGGTCTTTGTCACCACGTGGCATTTTGCTTCCTTTTGCTCCAGACATTGCATGATCAAAGAAAGCATCTTGCATTAGAACAGTATAAAGGAATGACGGACAATGACCATTCTTAGCTCTGAAAACAAGAACATCAGAAGAGCAGCCACCTTCTGAATCAGCATACCAAACCTTTTTCAAATAAGGTCGAATGTTTGCCACCAAGACATCGCCTTGCTTATAATGGGTAAGGGCACACGGCACTGGAGGTAGATTTTGTGCAATTTCTCTACCTCTTCTGTTTTGTAATAAAGAATCCGTAGTAACATATCTGTCTAAAGAAATGCTACTACTGCTAATTTTGTCCGTGACAAATTCTGCTATATCATTTAGTTTCATGCTCTGCTTGCTTTCATTTTGTGATGCAAAGGTACTCAAAATCAAGCAGAATCACTAATTTGTAAACCTTAATTAAGGAATTTGCGGTGTGCAATCTTGACATTCGTCTGATTTACCATAGCATAATGCAGCGTTGTGTCTATTTTTACGTGTCCCAACATCTTTTGCACTTGTTCTATCGGCATTCCCTTGTCAATAGCCATTGTTGCCAATGTTCTACGGAATTTGTGTGGATGCACCTTGTTGAGGTTTACTTTCTTCCCAAGTTGGCGCAAACGCACTTCCACACCACTAATGGTTAGTCTTGTATGTGGTTCATGCAGACTTACAAACAATGCAGGATTAGTGTCCGTGCGTTGCTCCAAATACTTTTTGAGGTGGATTTTAGTCCTTGCGTTGAAATACACTTCACGTTCTTTATTGCCCTTGCCAAACACTACACATTGGCGTTCTTGAAAGTCAATGTCTTCACGATTGATTTTCACCAACTCGCCCACACGCATACCAGTACTAAATAGCAAGTCAATCATAGCAATATCACGCAATTCTTGGCAACTATCACGCAATACTTCGATATTCTCGTCAGTAAGCACCTCTTTCACCAAAGCATCTGTGCGTACCTTATGGATTCTGCGCACAGGGCTTTTGGTGATATAGTCCTCGTCTTCCAACCAAGAGAAGAAACTGGAATATATACGGCGCAAATTGTCAATAGTAACCTTGCTCAGTCCTCGTTGTTCCTGTTGGTCAGCGAGATAACAACGAATGTCGTTGGTCGCAATGTCGCATACATTCTTTTTCACGGTTGTTATCAGCTTCTCTATGGAAGACTTATAATAGTGGATAGTCTTGTCCGAACAACCTTCCACTTTCTTTGAGGATATAAAAGCCCCAAGAAGCTCAGCGTTTTCCTTGTTACGCTGCTCATCCACTGTTGCCTTTGGCGTAATCTCACACTCAGACAGAGCCTTTCGGGTCACATCTGTCAGCAATTCCAACTGATTGTCAGTCAGAACCGCTCGCATACCGTCTAAAACGGCTTGTATTATTGTTTCTTTCATGTCATAAAACTTGTATTGGTCTCTATATAATATAAGGAAAGAAAGAAACAACACCGATAAATGATAATTTAGAGGCGATGGCAAAGCAACTCTATGACTACTGGTTTGTGCAGTTTGACTTCCCGAACGAGGAGGGCAAGCCGTACAAGTCAAGTGGTGGGGCTATGGTGTGGAATGAAAAGCTGAAGCGTGAAATACCGCAAGGATGGTCTGTTAAGAACTTAGGACAGATAGCAACTTCATATCAACAAGGACTTATTCGTTCAAATAACCAATTATCAACTGATAGTAAGTACGGTTATTTAAAAATGGGCGATTTAGACGGTAAGGGACAATATACTTTACAAGGTTTAATTCGAACCAATGCTACGAATGAAGAAGTGGATTTATACTCTTTACACAAAGGGGATTTCCTAATTAATGTACGTAATAGTAAAGAAATTGTCGGTAAAACTTGTCTAATTGATTATGTGGAAAGAAATACCCTTTATAACCATATGTTGGTAAGATTGAACTTTAAAGATGTAAGCACATTTTATATGAACCTGCTTTTCAATTCTGAGTTTATGTATAAAGCACTTGATGGATTGAAACAAGGTACAACAACTGTAATAGCCTTATATCAAAATGATTTATATCGATTACCGATATTAATACCAGCACCTTGCGTTATGGAACACTTCTCAAAAATAACAGACTCCATTCTTGATCAGAAGGAAATTATATCTCATGAAATAGAAGAACTGACTAAGCAACGCGACGAGCTTCTACCCCTTTTAATGAACGGTCAAGCCACGGTAAATTATCATTTATCGGCAAAGGCTTACCCTCTGCCGATAGCATACAAAAAGGCGATGCCGATAGAAGCAAACCAAATAATAAGTAGCACTTTCATCCAAAAGTTAGACAGCCATATCCCTTCGCCTCGCTTACAAACTTCGCAAATACGCTGCTCATAAGCCTTTATCATGGCTAATTGTTCTGCAACGTGTTTTTTCAAAAGCTCCGTTTCTTCTTGGATGTATCCATTCTTCACAAGGCGAAATTGATCAATGTCAGATTGCTTGACAGACAATTCTATTGGCTGCGAAGTGATGTCCTTTAGTTGCTCTACAACAGACAACAAGCATTTATTCAACTGAGTTGTTGCATCTATGAGTTTGGCTATTTTGTCAGTCTCTGTATTCTGTATTTCTGAATTATCAACACTCTGCATTAGAGCGGAAATGTCAACTTTGTCATTCTTTGATGTTCTCATATCGTAAAATTGTATTGGTGTTCATCGCCTGTTTCCTCTTTTGATAGTCGGACGGCACATGTGGCTTGCCATTCGTGCGCATCGTCTTGCCCATTCCAAATCATCTTCATCCTTGTCTCTTCCCCAACCATCGGGAGTGCTGCCACCACCGCCAGAAGATTCTGACATCTGCGTAGCTGCATCAAGATAGCCAGCGAAAAGAAGAACGGCTGTTTGCTGCAAATCATTGATAGTGGCGAATACGTTGTTCTCTGATAACGAGGCCTCTTGCATAAGAATTTCGTTTGCATTTGATGGAATATCTATTTCATAGTCACAATAATTCCAGTTGATGGAATGGTGTACCAATGTTTGAGATTGGTACTCGTTGCAGTTTCTGCACCTTGCATTATTTGCAGTTTGCAGTTCTTCGTATGTATTCTTCCAATGATTATATATGTCTGCATTTTCTTTTTGGAGAACTTCTTTGTGCAGTTCATTCCATGTCGCTTCTATCTTCGATGGCATAAGGTTCCTGCCTTTACCAAGGGACGAAGATTTATAAGTGGAGTTGCCCTTCTTTATGGAATATCCACGGACAACATCTTGTGAGTCCTTTTGCAGCATCACATCGTAGCCGCATTTTTTTAGTCGCTCCACATAATCATTCCAATCAAACCTATCCATAGAACGGAGGGCATCCATACAAGCATTGGTTATCTCCTGCTTGTTCTGTATTGAAATGTCGGATGCTTGTACCCAACCTCTGCGTTTTGCAATATTATTGGCAGCAACCATTGCCCTTATATGGATATTGTGGTCATTGTTGATATTGCCGTCATTGTCTATACGGTTGGCATCAATGTGAAGATGCAAAATGCCACTCTTACTGTCACGGTGAAGTGACACTACATATTGACTGTTGCGGAGATTGGTGTGTTTGTCTTTTGCACGTTTTGTTTTCTCAGATAAATCAATGGAGTCAAACTCTTGAATGAAATCGTCTGCAAGTTTTTTCCAATCTGCATTAGTCCAGCCTTTGGTTTCTTCCATTGTTGGCGATACCTCAATTCTAATCATGTTGTTCTTGATTGCCTTGGAACACCCACCCATGAACTTAGCTTGATGCAATAGCATTCTTGACCATAAAGACTCGGCAGCTACATTGTCGGGCAATAGATGTAACTTGATAATGTCCGACTTGTCTTTGTTTACTACATATCGCATGGAGTTGGCACCATGTGATATTGCTCTTGCCTTTGCTATCATATACTCTCAATGTTTATAATGTCAGATAATCTTTAATGTCACCCCAGCGAGTTATAAGTGGAATGGCTGCTTTCATCCATTCTTCAACAAACTTGGTGTTGTGAAAATACAGACCTCGTTTGTCGCTCTGAATACTCTTGACTGCTCTGACAATTCTAATCAAATCGCCACGTGCATCAGCCAAACTGCACAACGCTTCAATTTCTCGGTCAGTCAATCTTTGTTTGGGGTGTTGCCCCAATACACATTTACGAACGTAGTTACTGACCGTCAAGCCACAGGTATTGGCAAGTTCTGCCACTCGGTTATATTCGTCGGAAGTTACTCTGACCTCCAAACGCTCCGTGCGTTTAGGTGTTGTATTATTCTTTGCTGTTGCCATAAAATGGTGTTTATAATTGTTGATATTAGGGAATAGAAAAGGCCTCGGTGCGAGCTTGCGAGTACTGCAAGAAGCCACTGCCGTATGAATAAGCCTCGCTGATTTGTACGACATTGGCATTTCTTGCAACGCTACCAATAAAGCATCTGGCACAACCTCTTCCTTTTCTTCCCTTTGTTTGTTATTGTTTCAAGTCACATTATTGTATAGTCTTGCTTTCAGCGTTGTAAAAACCTACTACTTCTAATTGCAATCGTTCTACCAATGTGCCGAGGCAAGGATTATGCTTTATCATTCGTTGAAGAGCCATTACTGGTGTTTCTGTCATGAGCAGAAAATCGGCAATATCCAATCCTCTTTTGCGTTGTTCTTCTGTAGCCGCAAGTTCCAAGTGTTCACTGATAACAACTTTGCTACATACAGCAGAAAGTATAGGCATTTTGGCTTTCCATGCCTCAAACGCACCCAAGTCAGGACACAACATAACGGAGCGGTTCTTCAACACTTTTATGCTTTCTTCCTTGAAACAACCATGTATGCCACCTGTTGCCAACCATATAAAATCGGACATGAAGTGAGCGGCTATCAAGGCAGACTTTTCACTCTCTACTATTGCAACAGGCTTGGTTGGATATTGCAGCAAGAGGTGTTCGCCAAACAAACATTGCTTCATGTTGAAGTTTTCCAAGTGAAGTTCACTATGCACCCAACTAACATAACTATGAGGTTCTTTCACTCTATGACCATCAGACGAATTGTAAAGCATTACTTTGCCTGACCTCACTCGTCCTTGCCAGTCTATTTGCCAGTAAACAGTAGCACCATTCCACTTTTTTGATGTGCCGACTTTGTATAGTTGGAATATGCGCTCTGTTTCCTCTTTACCGATGATACCAGTCAAGAAAACGAACAGAGGGTTTATGCTATAATTGGATAGAGTCCGTTCCATCAATTCATTATCAATATAAGAGGTCGGTTGCTCTTGTTGCACTACCTTTGTTATACGGTTTCCCCGATCCATGTTTTCAACAGACATGGGATTATCCTTGAAGTAGTCAGACGGCTTGTAATGATATTGGCATGAATGTTCATGGTCACATCTACCCACATAGCCGGGAAAGTGTATCTTGCCTTCTGTGTCAATGTACCTGACAAAACAACGCTTCTTGCCACAGTTGGGGCAAGTAATCTTGTTGCCACGTTTGTATTTTTGCAGTACAAATCTATACTCTGCCATAATAATTGCTTTCAGTGGAACATGAAAGAAGAACTGCAAACTGCAATAACTGCAAGGTGCAAAGCAAATACCACTATTGCAGTTTCTCGTATTCTCCTCGTTTTACTTTCTTGATTATATTGTCGCTTGCAAGACCGACTAAGGCATACATAACCGACCTTTCCGACAAGCCGACTTCCTTTCCTGCTTGAATGGCATCAGCAGTTGTGAATGTCTTACCCACATTGTTGAGAAATTCTTTCTTCTGTGGCTCAATGCCATCCATCACCATGAACTTTTGAATGGCAGTATAACAGTTCTCAAAATAATCACTCAACCGAATGGCTGCTTTGGTGGAGTCTATGTCAACATAGTCCTTATGAACCTCACCACAAGCCCATCGCAAGATTTGAACAACCAATGCAAGTCGTGCTGCCAACATCGGTGTCTTCATAATGCGACTATCTACCAGTGCGTCATCCTTTATCTTGTTGACTACTCCGATTGCCGCATTGCGCCATGCTGTAAAGTAATCGCTGGCTTCTTTTGAGAATTTCAATACATTCTGTACTGCATCATCATCTTCATTGAGAGAATAAGGCAAAGCCAATATCTTGTCTATAACACTCTTCCACATTGTAGCATAGTTGTCAAAAGAGGAGAAACTTGACGGTTCGTCATCCGCCCAATCTGCGATTTTCTGCGAAGTAGGATAGACAAACAAGAAGCGGTCTAAGAAACCGTTGGCTTTATAACCTTTTTCTATCAGTTCATGCATTCGTATGGTCTGCATGGTGCCTACAATGTTTATAAACGGATTTTCTATGTGAATGGGAACTGGCATACTGCAACGTGACACATCCAATGCCTTACCACTGAACGCTGTCAGAAGTTGTTCTATCAACTGTCCTTTGCTATATTGGTTTACGGCATTGAACATACCCATGATTTCATCCACATACAATACTACTCCTCGCTTATTGTCGTCATGCGCACGAATCAAGGCTTCTGGTGTGAAATCGGATATAATGGTTCTGCGCAATATTGGTTTGGGTGGAAGTGTTCCACTATCCTCTTTCTTACCTCGTTGTCGTTCCAAAGCCTCATTATAGAGTTCCATTTCATCCTTAAACTTACGGATAGCTTTAGCATCATGCTTGCGGATTGGGCGAAAGGCAAAGTCAAGAGGTGGTGTCTTGCCCATGCCGGGTCGTCCAACCAATATCATATACATGGCAGCATTGCTTATCCAACCGCCACGAATACAAATGTTCACAGCGTTGCCGATAGCCGTTGAAGCGGCAACCAACAATGAGGCAAGTGTATATTCTATGGAGTAGTTTTCTTGACGAGCCAATGCGAGAACCATATCCTGCAACTTTACAGGAAGTGCATCCAAAGGAATCTTGTTCTCATAGACACCTTCAAACTCCATTCTTAAACTGTTGCATAATTCAAGTGCATCCATTAGAATCTGTGGTTACGTTTTGATTTGAGGAACAGAGCAGCTTCTGCTTCCAATTCCTTTTGCGACTTAATCTTGCCGTCATGCAGCCAAGTGTCAATCTCCGATTTGAGAAACATGATGCGTTTACCTCGTTTGTGAAAAGGTATCTGGTGGCAACTCGTCCAACCATAAACAGTTTGTTCGGCAGGGTGATTGGGGAGGTACTCACACAACTCTTTCAAGTTCATCCACTGATCCGTCTGTGGTTGTGCGCTTTGGTTATTGATACTGTCAACCTTTGATGTAAGCTCGTTCAACTTATCCATCATCCATGTCATTGCCTTGGGCAAATCCTCAAATGTAATGTTCTTTTCTGTCATGTCGTTCATTGATTTTATTGTTTGATTTGAGTGCAAAATAACATGGATTTTGAATGCTGATTTTATGCTGACAGACATCACATAAACAATCATCATCGAAACATAATCATCATATACAAAAGTTATTGATTATCAGAATGTGTTATGATAACCGTCATTATCATTTTGTTTCGACTATGCGGTATGTCATTAGTACATCATAAGGCTATCATAAGATATAATCGTATGTGTTCTTATTGGTCTTTATGGATATATGGGGTGACTTCAAATCACTCCATAGTATAAACAAAGTATAAAGGGTATGACTTGTAATAACATCCTTGTGGTGACATCAGCCAATTGTTATAAGGGTGTCGTTTCAACCGTACCCCTTGTAAGAAGTCCATCACTTTTTATGGGTTCGGTTGAAACGACCTCATAAAAAAAGAAAAGCCACCCACAACAATGCGTGTGGATGGCTATATATAATAAGGTGTAAATTATCCCTATTCGGCTGTTTGATTTGTATCAGTAGGAGGCAAGTCCAAAGTTATTCTCTTTGTGGCATTCTCTTTCTTTGCATCAACAACCTTTGCATAGATTTGTGTTGTGCGTACATTGGTATGACCAAGCATTTTGCTTACGGTATAGATGTCTGTACCGCCCGCCAGCTGGAGCGTAGCATACGAGTGCCTGAAGCAATGGAAGGAGATATGCTTCTTTATTCCTGCTGCTTCAACCCATCTTTTGATAGGACGATTTATCCAAGATGGAGCTGGCAACCCTGCAAATACAAGCAAATCTCCGTCCTGTCTTTCGCCACAAAGTTGAAATGCTTGCTCTGAAATTGGCATATACTCTACACCCTTTGTCTTCTGTTGCGTGAAATTCAAGCGGTAATTGCCGTTAAACATTTCCACTTCCGACCACTTCAACTTTTGAATGTCACAATGGCGAATGCCTGTAAGAGCGGAGAATAAAGCTGCACGTTTCAATAATGGGTCGCATGGTGTTTGCGCCAAACGATTCAGTTCTTCCACAGTCAAGTATTCCCTTCGGCTTTCCTGTTCTTGTATACCTTTTACCTTTGCCGATATATCAATAGTGAGGTAGCCGTCAATGAAAGCCTGTTTCAGTCCAGCTTTGAAAATGGCAAAGTAAGTGGAAGCTGTGTTCTGCGAAATTGTGCCCGACTTATTACCTCCTTGTGGTGCAGTCATCAAAAAGCGACGGAACGATTCTACTAATTTCATGTCAATGTCTGCAAACAAGATAGTATCGCCTTTGGCAAATATCTTCAACAACTCGCCTACACGCCTCCAGTTAACGATAATAGAGTCTGAACTATTGGCATGGCGAGTGTCGGCTACATTGGCAAAGTATTCAATGAAGTTGCAGCGTGAACGTTCAAGCTGTTCTGCTTGTTCGGTTTCCTCTGCCGAATAGAGTGAAGCGTTATCGTATTCCTTTTGGCGCATACTCCTTACCTTGTCGGCATAGATACACGCTTCTTGGTCAAGTTGCGACTTGCATACGATTATGCCATTCAAATCTCGCTTGGGCTTATAAGTGGTCTTGCCATCGGCACCTGTTCGAGCATTGCGTGATTTGTCGAATACAGGAGTAGTTATCGTGCGGTTCAGATACTCACGCAATCGTTGTGGCTTGTCCTTGCCCGATTGGAACACAGGATAAGCCTCTATGTACAGATACCATTCATCGTGATATTCCGATTTGCGGAGTTTCACCGTCACTCGTGTATGGGATAATGCTTTCTTCATTGTTTTGCTCCTTTATATAGGTTGTCGATTTCTTTCTTGGGTACATACACATAGTTGCCTATCTGTCGTGTGGGGATGGAGTACTTGCGTATATGTGCATACACCGTACTGTCATTGACCTTATACTTCTTGCTTATCTCTCCAATAGTATAACAGTCCTTGGGCTCGAGGCTGTATAGTTTTTTCACTTGCTTAGGCTTGTCTGTTGCCTTTGGTCGGAGAGGATAGAGTTTCATAAGTTCCTCTTTGCTCACTCGTATTTGGTTTGTACCGAGATTGATGTGAGAAATCTGTCCTTTGCGTATAAGCCTGTAAAGAGTGAAACGGCTGATGCCAAACAAGGCGTATGCTTCCGTCACCTTTATGTAGTCTTGTTCCTTTGGAATGGTCTTGACTACCTTGTCAAGAAGTTTGTTCCTTTCCTCCTCGTCATGCTTGCGCTTCCATGCAGTTTTGGAACATTTAGGCGAGCAGAACCAGGACTCTATAGTCTTAGCCATAAATTCCTCGCCACACACCTGACACTTGCGTATTATTTGAAATTTCGATGTTGCCATATTTATTGCCTTTTCTATATAATAACGTAGAAAGAGTACTTTTGTTGCACATTATCTACTATTTTGTTGCGTTACAAATATGGTACAAATATACAATAAAATAACGAGAAACAAGCATAGTCATCCACAAGTGTTAAAAACAAAAATAGGGCGCAACTCATTGAGTTACACCCTATTTAGCTATTTATTATTATAGATGTTTATCTATACTTACTTCACTTCCTC
>ENA-ORRW01001774-ORRW01001774.1-human-gut-metagenome-genome-assembly--contig:-NODE-1774-length-19655-cov-6.204541_pt1 | contig 19655 bp, 19 predicted proteins | sample MGYA00242183_ERZ509150 | MGnify/ENA primary metagenome ERZ509150 (study PRJEB26280, sample SAMEA2338639) | human gut metagenome | biome: human gut; feature: human-associated habitat; material: faeces... | reverse complement strand
ACGGCCGGCAATGATACGAAGTCCATCTGCTATGAGATCCACCAGAAGGCAAAGGACATCATCGAGGGACGCAAGATCGACCACACCTTCTATCCCGTCATCTACGGTGCGGAGGAATCGGACGATTGGACGGACCCGAAGGTTTGGAAGAAAGCCAATCCCTCCCTCGGCATCACGGTCGGCATCGACAAGGTCAAAGACGCCTGCGAGTCTGCCAAGCAGAACCCCGGCGAGGAGAACGCCTTCCGACAGCTTCGTTTGAATCAATGGGTCAAGCAGGCGGTGCGTTGGATGCCAATGGACAAGTGGGATAAATGCGAGTTTGCCGTCAGCGAGGACGATCTGGAAGGCCGTGTCTGCTACGGCGGCCTTGACCTCTCGTCCACTACGGATATTACGGCATTCGTGCTTGTGTTCCCGCCGGAAGATGAGAACGACAAATACATCATCCTGCCGTACTTCTGGATACCGGAGGACAACCTCGACCTTCGAGTCCGGCGTGACCATGTGCCATACGATGTATGGGAGCGTCAGGGATACCTCCAAACCACCGAGGGCAATGTCGTTCACTACGGCTACATTGAGAAATTCATCGAAAGCCTGGGCGAACGCTTCAACATCCGGGAGATCGCCTTTGACCGTTGGGGCGCTGTGCAGATGGTGCAGAACCTTGAGGGCATGGGCTTCACAGTCGTTCCTTTCGGACAGGGCTTCAAGGATATGTCCCCACCCACCAAGGAACTGATGAAACTGGTGCTGGAGCAGAAAATAGCCCACGGCGGGCATCCGGTTCTCCGCTGGATGATGGACAACATCTTCATCCGCACCGACCCGGCAGGCAACATCAAGCCGGACAAGGAAAAATCCACAGAGAAAATCGATGGTGCTGTGGCAACGATTATGGCACTTGACCGCGCTATCCGCTGCGGCAACGATAATGGTGCTTCGGTTTATGATAACCGAGGCATTTTGTTTATATGAAGGGAGTTTTACTATGGGTATCTTTTCAGGGCTGTTCAAATCCAGGGACAAGCCTCAAAACCGCACGACGGGCAGCAACTACGCCTTTTTCTTCGGCGGTACTACTTCCGGTAAAGCGGTGACGGAACGCTCCGCCATGCAGATGACCGCCGTGTATTCCTGCGTTCGAATTCTATCGGAGGCTGTCGCGGGGCTGCCGCTGCACCTATACAAATACACGGACAGCGGCGGCAAGGCAATGGCGCTCGACCATCCGCTCTACCGCTTGCTCCACGATGAGCCGAACCCGGAGATGAGTTCTTTCGTGTTCCGGGAAACACTCATGACACATCTGCTCCTCTGGGGTAATGCCTATGCGCAGATCATCCGAAACGGAAAGAACGAGATCGTTGCCCTGTACCCTTTGATGCCGAACAAGATGTCGGTGGACAGAGACGAGGATGGTCGCCTGTACTACACCTATTACCGTGGCACAGACGAGGCTATCAAGAACAAGGAGTTCGCCGTAACGCTTCAGCCCTCGGATGTGCTGCATATCCCCGGACTCGGCTTTGACGGGCTGGTCGGTTACAGTCCCATTGCAATGGCGAAGAACGCCATCGGCATGGCTATCGCCTGTGAGGAGTATGGCGCGAAATTCTTCGCCAACGGTGCTGCACCGGGCGGTGTGCTGGAACACCCCGGCACGATCAAAGACCCGCAGCGTGTGCGTGAGAGCTGGCAGTCCACCTTCGGCGGCAGCGGCAATGCCAATAAAATCGCCGTGCTTGAGGAAGGCATGAAATACACGCCCATCGGCATCTCGCCGGAGCAGGCACAGTTCCTCGAAACACGCAAATTCCAAATCAATGAAATTGCTCGAATTTTCCGAGTTCCGCCCCACATGGTCGGTGACCTGGAAAAGTCGAGCTTTTCTAATATCGAGCAGCAGTCCCTTGAGTTTGTAAAATACACCCTCGACCCCTGGGTCATCCGTTGGGAGCAGTCCATTCAACGCTCCCTGCTGAACTCCGAGGAAAAGAAGAAGTACTTTGCAAAATTCAATGTGGAAGGTCTGCTTCGCGGCGATTACCAGTCCCGCATGAACGGGTACGCCATCGGCCGCCAGAACGGCTGGATGTCCGCCAACGACATCCGAGAGTTGGAAAACCTCGACCGTATCCCGGCAGAGGATGGCGGCGATTTGTACCTCATTAACGGCAATATGCTCCCGCTGAAAAATGCCGGGGCTTTTGCAAATACACCTACCGATGACGGAAAGGAGGAAAAATCCGATGAAGAAATTCTGGAATTGGAAGACCCGAACGGTGACCAATCAGGAGACACAGGAGCAGGTTCAGGAGAGAACGCTGTTTCTGAACGGGACCATCGCCGAGGAAAGCTGGTTTGACGATGATGTCACCCCGCAGCTTTTCAAGGACGAATTGATGGCGGGCTCCGGCGACATCACTGTCTGGATCAACAGCCCCGGCGGCGACTGCGTGGCTGCAGCGCAAATCTACAATATGCTCATGGACTACAAGGGTGATGTGACCGTGAAAATCGATGGCATTGCGGCATCCGCAGCATCCGTCATCGCTATGGCAGGCACGAAGGTGCTGGTGTCCCCGGTGTCCATGCTTATGATCCACAACCCCATGACAGCGGCATTCGGCAATTCGGACGAGATGCAGAAAGCTATCGAGATGCTCTCAAGCGTTAAGGATTCCATCATCAACGCCTATGAGATCAAGACGGGGCTGTCTCGTGCAAAACTGTCTCATCTCATGGATGCCGAAACATGGATGGACGCAAACAAGGCTGTGGAACTCGGCTTTGCGGACGAGATCATGCAAAGAAGCCTGGAATCCGAAGAGGTGCCCACACCAGCCGTTTCCATGCTGTATTCCAAGGCGAATGTGGTGAACTCTCTCATGGAGAAAATCGCCGCAAAATGCGCCATCACCCCGAAACCCACCCGTACACAAAAAGCCGATGACCTTATGGATCGGCTCAATCTCATTAAAAACTGGAGGTAATTCAATATGACTATCAACGAACTGCGTGAAAAGCGCAACCAGGCTTGGAACGCTGCAAAGGCATTTGTGGAAACCAAGCGCGACAAGGACGGCCTTCTTTCCGAAGAGGATGCCAAGACCTATGCTCAGATGGAAAAGAAGGTGCAGGACTACGGTGCCGAGATTGAGCGCATGGAAGCCATGTCCGCAATGGAAGCACAGCTGAATAAGCCCACTTCTTCTCCCATTACTGAGAAGCCCATGAACGGCAAGTCCACCGCTGACGAGAAGCCCAAGACCGGCCGTGCTTCCGACGCCTACCGCACCGGAATGCTTACCGCCCTTCGCAGCAACTTCCACCAGGTGAGCGATGTCCTTCGCGAGGGTGTTGACGCTGACGGCGGCTACCTCGTACCCGAGGAGTATGATTCCCGCCTCATTCAGACGCTTTCCGAGGAAAACATCATGCGAAAGCTCGGTCACACCATCACCACATCCGGTGAGCACAAGATCAACATTGCAGCGACTGCGCCTGCCGCTGCGTGGATTGAGGAAGGCGGCGCACTCTCTTTCGGTGACGCAACCTTTGCACAGATCCTTCTGGACGCGCACAAGCTCCATGTCGCTATCAAGGTGACCGAGGAACTGCTCTACGACAATGCGTTCAAGCTGGAGGATTACATTCTCACCGAGTTTGGCAAGGCACTCGCCAATGCCGAGGAGGACGCATTCCTCAACGGTACCGGTGTCGGTCAGCCGCTTGGCCTGTTTGCGGAAACCGGCGGTGGTCATGTGGCAGAAACGCTGACTGCCGCACTCAAGAGCGATGACCTCATCACCCTCATCCATGCACTGAAGCGTCCCTACCGCAAGTCCGCTTCCTTCATCATGAACGACAAGACTATTGCGCAGATCCGCAAGCTGAAGGACAACAACGGTGCGTATATCTGGCAGCCTTCCTATCAGGCAGGCGAACCGGACCGCATTCTCGGCTACACGGTTCATACCTCTGCGTATGCTCCGGAGAATGCTATCGCTTTCGGCGATTACAGCTATTACAACATCGGCGACCGCGGCACCCGTTCCTTCAAGCAGCTCAACGAGCTGTTCGCGGGCAACGGTATGATCGGTTTCGTGGCTAAGGAACGTGTGGACGGCAAACTTATTCTCCCCGAAGCCGTTCAGATCCTCAAGCTGAAAACCGAATAAGGAAGGAGGCGGCGGTGATGGACGAGCTTCTTTCCAAAGTAAAAGCCAACCTTATCCTGGAACACACGGCGGATGATGCATTGCTGAAAAGCTACATCACCGCCGCTGTTTCTTACGCCGAAAGCTACCAGCACATTCCGGAGGGCTACTACAAGGAGAACTCCATGCCACCCACTACAGAACAAGCCGTCATTATGCTGTCGTCCCACTTCTACGAGAGCCGGGACGGCAGCACGGGCGGCTTCTTTGCGGATAATACCGGAGCGGCACAGCAGGTGTGGAACACGGTCAATCTGCTGCTCCGCTTGGATAGGCGGTGGCAGGTATGAGTTTCGGAAAGATGAACGGCTTCGCCGACATCGTAGAAACCCGTCAAATCAAGGACAGCGAGGGCTTTTCCACAACGCAGGATGAAGTCCTCGCTTCTGTTCGTGTATACCGTGAAGGACGGCATGGCAGTCAGCGGTGGGCAAACCTTGCCGTATTCAGCGAAGCGACCGACCTATTCCGCTTTCGGTGTATTCCTGGGCTGACGGTCACTACCGACCAGTTTCTCATCTGCGATGATTGCCGCTACGACATTGTGTCCGTGGAGAATGTAAAGGGGCGTGGGATGTACATTGAGGTGCTGGCAAAGAAGGAGGTGCCGACCGTTGGCTAAGTGCGACATGAAAATGCCGGAGGATTTCCTTCTGAAGATCTCCAAGCTCGGCAGCAATTTTGACAGCGTGGCGGATACCGTCCTGCAGGCCGGTGGTGAGGTCGTGCTGAAGAGAGTCAAGAGCAATCTCTCCTCCGTCATCGGCAGGGGGACAAAGTTCAAATCCCGCACCACGGGCGAACTGGAAGGTGCGCTCGGTCTTTCTCCATCCAAGCTGAACCGGGACGGAAACCACGACATCAAGGTCGGTTTTGCCGAGCCACGCTCGGACGGCGGCAGCAATGCCAAGCTGGCCAACATTCTCGAATACGGCAAGCACGGTCAGCCTGCAAAGCCGTTTCTGAAGCCTGCGAAAACGGCATCCCGGCAGGAATGCATCGATGCCATGACCAAGGCGCTGGATGAGGAGGTGGAAAAGCTGTGAGTCTTCTATCCGATTTACAAACCATCGCCGAGCATTGCGGTGTTCCAGTGGAAACGGGTGTGTTCTCCGGCAAAGCCCCGGACACCTATCTGGTCATCACGCCGCTGTCGGACAGCTTCGAGCTTCACGCCGACAACGCTCCCGGCTGCGAAACGCAGGAGGCACGGCTGTCCCTTTTCACAAAGGGCAGTTACACCAAACTGAAAAATGACCTTGTCCGCGCCTTGCTTGGTGCGGACTTTTATATTACCGACCGCCGGTACATCGGCTTTGAGACCGAGACCGGCTATCATCACTACGCCATTGATGTGGCGCAAATCTACGAACTGGAGGAATAAGTTATGGCGACTATCGGTCTTGACAGACTATATTACGCAAAAATCACCGAGAACGACGCCGATGAGGAAACCTACGGTACGCCGTCCCAGCTTGCCAAAGCCATCTCCGCTGATCTTTCGGTGGAACTGGCAGAGGCGACGCTATACGCCGACGACGGTGCTTCGGAGATCGTGAAGGAATTCAAATCCGGTACACTCTCCCTCGGCATTGACGATATCGGCTCTGCGGCGGCATCCGACCTCACGGGTGCAACCATCGACAAAAACAAGGTGCTGATTTCCGCATCTGAGGACGGCGGCGACCCTGTGGCGGTGGGCTTCCGCGCCAAGAAGTCCAACGGCAAGTACAAGTATTACTGGCTGTACCGAGTGAAATTCGGTATTCCGGCGACGAACCTTGCCACCAAGGGCGACAGCATTACTTTCTCTACGCCGACCATTGAGGGCACTATTCTGCGCCGCAACAAGGCAGACGCAGGCGGCAAACACCCGTGGAAAGCGGAGGCTTTGGAGGGCGATGTGACCGCAGCGACCATCACGAACTGGTATAAGGAAGTCTACGAGCCGACTTATACTACAACTCCCCAGAATCAGGGCTAACGGAGGTAACGCACAATGGATAACGAAAGAACCGCAGTCATCACCATCGGTGATGAGGAATATACGCTGCTCCTCACGACCAAGGCCACCAAGGAGATCGCCGGTCGCTACGGCGGACTGGAAAACCTCGGTGAGAAGCTGATGAAGTCCGAGAACTTTGAAATGGCTATCGGAGAGATCGTGTGGCTTATCACGCTTCTGGCAAATCAGAGCATCCTCATTCACAACCTCAAGGACAAGGAGCATCCCAAGGAGCTGCTCACGGAGGATGTGGTGGAGCTTCTGACCACGCCCCTCGACCTCGCCGGATACAAAACCGCTATTACGGAAGCTCTCTACAAGGGCACCAAGCGGAATGTGGAAAGCGAGAAAGACTCAAAAAACGCACAAGTCGGGTAACGGTCTCCGATGCGGAGCTGTTTACCCGGCTTCTTTATTACGGCCTTGCCCACCTGCATCTCAGCCAGGATGAGGTGTGGCTGATGCCGTTTGGTCTGCTTTTGGACTTATGGGAGTGCCACAAACAGTATAACGGGCAGGCTGTTCCTGCTCACGAACACTACATTGACGATATTATCCCGGACGGCATTTAAGGAGGTGACGGTACATGGCAGACAGTTTCGGACTGAAGATCGGTCTTGAGGGCGAAAAGGAGTTCAAAAAAGCGCTGGCGGAGATCAACCAGTCCTTCAAGGTGCTCGGCTCCGAAATGAAGCTCGCCACCTCTCAGTTCGATAAGAACGACAAATCCGTGGAGGCTCTCGCCGCACGGAACAAGATGCTGCGAAAAGAGATCGATGAACAGACAACAAAAATCGACACCCTTCGCAAGGCTCTGCAGAATGCCGCCACCTCCTTCGGTGAGAACGACCGCCGCACCCAGAACTGGCAGATCCAACTCAACAATGCCGAAGCCGCCCTCAACGACATGAACCGGGAGTTGGACGAAAATGAGAAAGCCATCAAGGAGGGCGGCAAGGCTGCGGAGGAATCAGGCAGTAAGTTTGAAGGCTTCGGCAAGGTTCTCAAAACCGTAGGTGTGGCACTCGGTGCCGTGGCTGTTGCCGCAGGTGCCGCCGCCGTAAAGCTCGGAAAAGAGGTCATCGCTGCCTATGCGGACTACGAGCAGTTGGTCGGCGGCGTTGACACCCTGTTCAAAGACTCATCACAGGAGATCCAACGGTATGCCGCCAACGCATACAAAACGGCAGGACTTTCTGCCAACGAGTACATGGAGACGGTCACGGGCTTCTCCGCAAGCCTCATCCAGTCTCTCGGCGGCGATACCGAAAAGGCCGCAAAGTATGCGGATATGGCAATTACGGATATGTCCGATAACGCCAATAAAATGGGCACGGATATGTCCTCCATTCAGAATGCCTACCAGGGTTTCGCCAAGCAGAACTATACGATGCTCGACAACCTCAAGCTGGGCTACGGCGGCACAAAGCAGGAAATGGAGCGACTGCTCGCCGATGCGGAGAAGATATCCGGCGTAAAGTATGACATCTCCTCCTACGCAGATGTGGTGGAAGCCATTCATGTCATGCAGGAGAGCATGGACATTGCAGGAACGACCGCCAAGGAAGCCGAAGCCACCATTTCCGGTTCTGTCAATGCACTGAAATCCGCCGTGTCTAACCTCATTGTAGGCTTTGGTGATGCGGACGCTGACATGGAGCTGCTGTGCAACAACATGGTGGATGCCTTCAAGACCGTGGTGGCGAACATCACCCCGGTTATTGAGAACATCGTGGCGGCTCTGCCCACGGCGCTGGATGCCCTGCTGACGGCTGTGGGTGAACTGCTGCCCACACTGCTGGAAGCAGTCACCGAACTGTTCTCGCAGGTGCTGGAAACGCTGCTTTCTTTGCTTCCGCAGCTTATCCCAGCGGCGGTGTCCGCACTCATGACCATCGTGAACACGCTGATTGAGAATCTGCCCCTGCTTATTGACGCTGCGGTTCAGTTGGTGTCCACGCTGGTGACCGGCATTGCGGATGCGCTGCCCACGCTCATTCCGGCAGCGGTGCAGGCTATCGTCACCATCGTACAAGGACTGGTGGACAGCCTGCCGATGCTCCTTGACGCAGCCTTACAACTTATCACGGGACTGGCGCAAGGACTTCTGGACGCAATCCCCGTGTTGATCGCCGCTCTGCCGGAGATCATCAACGGCATCATTACCTTTTTACTGGACTCCATCCCGCAGATCATTGAAACGGGCATCCAGCTTCTGACTTCGCTGGTGACTGCCTTGCCGGATATCATTATGGCAATCGTGGAAGCTATCCCGAAAATCATTGACGGCATTATCAATGCTGTGCTGAATGCGATACCGCTCATTATTCAGGCAGGCATCGACCTGCTGATTTCTCTCATTCAAGCCCTGCCGCAGATCATTACGACCATCGTACAGGCAATTCCGCAAATCATCTCCGGCATTGTCAATGCACTGGTCGGAAACATCGATAAGATCATCATGGCAGGCGTGCAGTTGTTCGTTGCCCTGATTGAAAATCTGCCTACCATCATCGTGGAGATCGTCAAGGCGGTGCCGCAGATCATTGCAGGCATCGTGAAAGCCTTCGGCTCTCTGATGTATAAAATCGTGGAGATTGGCGGCAACATCGTCAAGGGACTGTGGAGCGGTATTACCCAGCTTGCCTCGTGGTTGTGGGATAAGGTGTCCGGGTGGATCTCCTCCATCTGGGACGGCATCTGCGATTTCTTCGGTATCCATTCGCCCTCGAAGGAGATGGCGTGGGTCGGTGAAATGCTGGTCAAGGGTCTTGCTGGCTCCATTGACGACAACGGCGATGAAGCGGTCAAAGCCGCCGAAGGGATGGCAGAGGACATCAACGGCGTCATGGGCGACCTTGCCCATGATATGCAGACAGCTCTGCCCACCGACTTTGATGTGAACGGCTCGATCCGCTCCGCCGTGGACGGCGTGGTCGGCAAGGCGGCGTCCGCTTTCACCATCGCTCTGAACATCGCCACCTTCAACAATTACAGCAGTGAGGATATCCGTCAGCTCACCAACGAAGTCATGGAAACGGCGAATCAGTTCGCCCAGCGGAAAGGAGTGGTATTCGCATGACCTCTTTTACCTACAACGGCCGCAGTTCCGCTGAGTTCGGTCTGCATATCGAGAAGAAGGATGTGTTCTCCGCACCGGAGTACGATGCGGAGTTCATCTCCATTCCCGGCAGGAGCGGCGACATCATCAATCCGAACCGCCGCTTTGCCAACATCAAGGTGACCTACACGGTGTTCCTCGCTCGGAAGAATATAGCCGCACTCGCCGCTGTCCTGCGGGACATTAAGGGCTGGCTTTATTCCGAGCCGGACAGATACCACGAAATCACTGACTCCTACGATGCGGAGTATTTCCGCTACGGCGTCATCTCCGGCAGTCTGGACATTGAGGAGCAGCTGAACAAGGTCGGAAGTTTTACGGTTACCTTCAACTGCAAGCCCTACAAATACAGTTTTGCGGGACAGCAGACGGTGTCGGCTGACGCTTCTGTACTGACGATTACAAATCCCACTGCTTTTGAGAGTCGACCGTATATTAAGCTCTATGGCAGCGGTACGGTGGTAATAATGATACAGCCCCAAGGTCGAGGTATGATGATTTCCAATCTGGATGAGTACATCGAGATCGACAGTGAGCTGATGAACTGCTTCAAAGGCACTGCCCTCAAAAACGACACAGTCAAAGGAGCGGAATTTCCAGCCCTCAAGCCGGGTGTTTGCACCATTAACTGCAATGGCGATGTGTCAAGGATTGAGGTCATTCCAAGGTGGTGCTGCCTATGATCCCTGTACTTTACCCCGCAAACGCTACAGATTTCAGTTCATTCGGTCTTGGAGTGCTGACGGACACCATTTCCTGTGAAGTGACCGAGGAGCGGAACGGTGTGTTTGAGTGCTTACTCAAATACCCGGTGAGCGGTCAGCACTATGGGCTAATCACAAAGGAGTGCATCATCAAAGCAAAGCCCAACGACACCGCCGCTGACCAAGCATTCCGCATCTACCGTATCACGAAGCCGCTCAACGGCATCGTCACCATTTATGGGCAGCACATTTCCTATGACCTTGCCAATGTTCCCGTGCTGCCGTTTTCGACGGAGGGCCGCTCTCCACAGCTCATTCTCTCGCAGCTCCTTGCCGGAGATACACGCTTCACGGGCTGGACGGACTACTCGGATGCAAAGGCGTTTTCCGTCACGCAGCCGAAAAGCGTCAGAGCCTGTCTCGGCGGCACGGAAGGCTCCATGCTCTCCAAATGGTATGGTGAGTTTGAATGGGACAACTTCACGGTGAAGTTCCATTCGCACCGTGGGGAGAAGACCGGAGTGGTCATTGAATACGGCAAGAACCTCACCGCCATGGAGCAGGACGAGGACAACAGCGGTGTATATACCGCACTGCTCCCGTATGCCGTATACACCCCAGAAGGATCGGACATCGAAACGGTGGTCACGCTGCCGGAGGTCACGCTCCCCATTGTGACCTCGGAGATCATCCGGGCGAAAACGCTCATCATGGATTTCTCCGACCAATTTGGAGATGCGGCTATCACGGAGGAAGCGCTCCGGGCAAAGGCCAACAGCTACATCAAAGCCAATCCACTGGGTGCGACCATTCCCACAGTGAAGGTGTCCTTTGAGCCGCTCTGGAAACAGCCAGAGTATTCGGCACTCCTGGAGCGGGTCAATCTCTGCGATACCGTCACCATTCGGCATTCACTGCTTGGTGTGAGCGTGTCGGCTATGGTCATTGAAACCGTGTACGACACTCTTGCCGAACGGTACAAGAACATTTCCCTCGGTCAGAGCAAGTCCAGTATGATCACCACCATCTCTGAGGTGCAGTCCTCAGTTGATAAGGTGGAGTCCACGGTGGGACGCTTTCCGAAGCTGCTCCAAACCGCCATCGGCAAAGCCACCGGGCTTATCACCGGTCAGAGCGGCGGCTATGTGGTCATCCATACCACCGAGGAAAACGGACAGCCCTATGAGCTGCTCATTCTGGACGCACCCTCCATTGACGATGCTGTGAATGTCTGGCGTTGGAATGTGGGCGGCTTGGGTTTTTCCCATAACGGCTACAACGGACCCTATGAGACCGCCATCACGGCGGACGGTCAGATCGTCGCAGACTTCATCACCTCCGGTACCTTGGTGGCGAATATTATCAAAGCCGGTGTCATTCAATCGCAGGACGGCTCGTCCTGGTGGGACTTGGAGAGCGGCGAAGTCGTGCTTCGTGCCTACGCCACCAGCAAGGAGGTCACCGAGGTCAGCGACCGCATCACCACCATTGAGGAGCAGAAAATGCTCCGGCTGGTCATTATCTCGTCCAACGGGAACATCTTCAAAAACGGCAATGTGAAAACGCTGCTTTCCGCCAAGGTGTACTCCTGGGACGAGGACATCACCGACACGCTGGATGCCAACCGGTTTATCTGGACGAGGGTGTCGGAGGACACAGAAGCGGACAAGGTCTGGAATGAACAGCATTTCGGCGGTGCAAAGTCTGTGGCCATTACCGGTGCGGATGTCAAAGTCCGCGCCACTTTTTATTGTGACCTCATTGACACCACGACCAGGCAGAGCCTGTTATAACGGAGGAATTCATTATGGCAACCGCAGAACCCACAACAGGAACCGGCAGAGTGCCCGTTCCTGATACAACAACTTTAAAGGAGGCTTCTCACATGAGCAAAGCACAAGGTCAGTTTACCATCATCGACTACAATGACGCACTGACGCTGACGGGGTACATCGGCTCGAACCTCGCCAAGACTCAGATGTATAACCCCGACAACGGCAGTTATACCCCGGACTGGAAAACGAAGAACCTCGTTCTGACGCCCAGCCTGTATGTCATCGGCACCACCGCCGACCAGATCGCCACCGCCAATGTCACCTCGGTCAAGTGGTATGTGGGCGACAGCAACACCGCCATTACCGCAGGCGCGAACTACGCCCTCAGTGGTGCCAAGAGCCACATCCTCACGGTCAAGGCCAATGTCATGGCGGAGCTGCCCGGCATCGACTATCGCTGTGTCATCACTTACAAGGACGAAAGCACCGGTCTGTCGCTGACTCATCCGCTGACCATTTCTTTCTCCCGTGTGGTCAACGGTTCCGGCATCGTCGACCTGCTGGTCACTACACCCAACGGAAATGTGTTCAAGAATGAGGAGGTCGCCAGTCTGACCGCCAAGGCCGAGCTGTGGCGCGGCTCTACAGTAGACACCACCAAGGTCAGCTACAAGTGGGCGGTCATGGACGCTTCCGTCACCGCTACTTCTTCCACCGGCTATGATGCAGACTTCGGCATCGGCTGGCGCAAGCTCTCGGATACCGCCGACAAATACACCGGCACGGCCACCAATACCCTCACGGTCTACGCCGCAGCGGTGGACAGCTACGCCGTGTTCAAGTGCTGTGCCCAGGACACGGATTCCGCATCGGCTTCTTATAACACGAAGTTTTTCGACGTGGCGACCTTCATCGACAACTCCGACCCGCTGCAGATCATCGTCACCTCCACGGGCGGCGATGTGTTCAAGAACGGCCAGGGCACGACCGTGCTGACCGCCGTCTGCTATCAGGCAGGTTCCGAGGTGGACGCAGCCGGAAACGGCAGTTACACCTGGACGAAGTACAACAAGGACGGTGTAGTCGATACCTCTTGGGGAACCAACGGCAGCAAGACCGGCAAGACCCTGTCGGTGTCCAGCACCGATGTGGATACCAAGGCAACCTTTATGGTCGTTGTGGCACTTTAAGGAGGTGGTGAGATGATCGCATCGGCACAGTTCACGATTATCAGTCTCTGCGATGTGGTCACCTCGGACGCGCCGCCGGAGAACCCCTATGAGGGGCAGCTCTGGGTGGACACCTCTGTGACCCCGCCGGAAACGAAAATATGGGACGGGAACGAATGGGTGGTGCAGAACGACATTGAAACGATCCGCACCACCATTTCCATTCTGACCGAGAAGGACGCACAGTTCCAACAGACCATCGACGGGCTGAACAGCTATGTGGCGACCCTCACCGAAACCGTGGAAACGGTGTCCAACGACCAGGGCGTCCTGGAGGAACGGGTGCTGAACTCCGAAAGCCGTGTTTCGGAATTGGAACACACGGTGAATGGACTGTCCGTCACCATGCAGGAGCAGTACATCGGCGGCATCAACTATGTGCAGAACTCTTCCGGGCTGAACGGCATCACGGATGATTGGAGCTACTCCGGTACGGTGAAAACGGATGCCTCCACAGATACGCAAAACAACACCATTTCCGACTCCTGCTTTGTGCTGGGCGCATACTCCTCGTTGTCGCAGTACATCCGAGGTGTGGTTCCCGGCACCTATACGATCTCGGTCCGGGCAAAGAAAACCTCGACCATGTCCGGGTATTTCTATGTGACCTACAACGGAAACAAAACCAAGTACCTGTTCAATAAGTCCACGGCGTTTGACTGGACGGACTATTCCGTGACGCTCCCGGATGTGACCGACCCTACGCTGCGTATTTACTGTTACTGTCGGGATGCATCCATCTACCTCGCCGACATCATGATTTCCGAAGGAGCGATTCCGCGAAAGTGGACACCCGCACCCAACGAGATCTACACCCAGGAGGTCAAGATCGACAAGCGGGGCATCGAGGTATCCAACAGCGCATCGTCCCAGCGGACGGTTATCACGAACACGGAGTTCGCCGGTTACTACAACGACGAGGTGATCTTCACCCTGAACAAGGACGAAACGCAGACCAAGAAAACCACGGTGGACGGCGAACTGACCGTGGGTAAAACGAAGTTTGTCCCGATGCCAACGGCGTCCGAAGGGCTGAACATCGTCATTCTGGATTAAGGAGGGAAAGCTATGGCAACTTGGAAAAGCGCGGCATACGATGGGCGCTATCTTCAACTGGACATTTCAGAAAGCGTGAATGTGGTCGGTAACAGCTCGACACTTTCCTGGACGCTGACCTCTACCGGTGGCGCATCCACTTACTACACCATTGACACGACCACTGTAACGATCAATGGTACGACCGTCTACTCAAAGGAACGTACCTATTGGGATGACCGTGTTTTCCCGGCAAAGAAAGGTTCTGTCAGTGGCACGATTACTGTAGCTCACAACAGCAACGGCAGCAAAACGATTGCGGTCGGGTTCTCGACCCGTGTTTATATCTACGGTTCACAGGAATACGGCGGCAGCATGACGCTGACTACCATTGACCGCTCTGCTCCCACAGTTACATTCAGTACATCGAATGTCACGGCAAACGGGTTCAAAATCTCCGCTACATCCTCTGCCACGGCGGACGTCTGGCAGTACAGCACAAACGGCGGTTCGAGCTGGACGCAGTTCTCAACGACGGCATCCACCAGTGCCAGTGTGACGATCACCTCGCTCTCACCGAATACAAGCTACACGGTGAGGGTCAGAGCAAGGCGGCAGTACAACCATGTCTACGGCACTTCCGGCAGTTCCACGGTCAAGACGCTGGGCGGTGCTGTGATGAATAGTGTCAACACGGTGACGGCGGACAATGCCACGGTTTCCATTACCATCAATGTGACCGTGTACGAAGCCTCCTACACCAATACGCTGGTGCTCAAAAACGGCAGCACGACCATCCTGACTATTTCCGGGCTTTCCTGGTCGAAGGGCACTGCGAACCGCACAGTCACGCTGACATCGGCGCAGAGGACGACACTGCTGAATGCAATGGCATCCATCAAGTCGTTCACCGGTACCTTTGCGGTTTCGTCTTACAGTGGGTCTACGCAGATCGGCAGCACCTCAAGCAAGACTGCCACGGTACTGACCACGGCAACCAATTCTGCTCCGACCATAAGCGGATTCACTTATGCCGACAGCTACACGACCACAAAGAACCTCACGGGGAACGACCAACTGTTCGTGCAGGACTACTCGACTCTCAAGGTTACACCGGGAACAGCGACTGCGAAGAACGGAGCGTCCATTTCCAACTATACCGCTTCCTGCAACGGTTTATCCGCATCCAATTCAACTGGGTCTGCTATCACAGTCGGAAAGATCGCCAAGTCCGGCAGTGTGACGGTCACGCTCTCGGTCACGGACTCCCGCGGCTACACCGCCGAAACTTCACAGACGGTGACGGTCATTCCGTACACCAAGCCGAAAATATCCTCGATAACGCTCCGGCGAACCAACGATATCGAAGCGGAAATGCAGCTCAAATTCAGTGGCTCTATTTCTGCTGTGACCGTAGACGGGACGCAGAAAAACAGCGTGGTTTATGTGCGGTATCGGTACAAGAAAACCAGTGAGAGCAGTTACGGCAGCTACACCAGCATCTATTACGGCACGACAAAAAGCGGAACCTCTTTCAGCTACTCCAATTTGGAACTGTGCAATCTGGATGCCAACAGTTCCTACGACTTCCATTTGCAGATCCAAGACAAGCTCTATTCTCTGAGCAGTCTGGATCTGTATTTTACTGTTCCGCAGGGCACGCCGCTCATTGCGCTGCGTAAAAAGAAGGTCGGCATCAACACGCCGGACCCGCAGGCCACGCTGGATGTGGACGGCAGCATCCACATGAACGGCGTCAATGTCCACGGCAAAATGGGTAGAGTGGACGGCTCGACCACCGACCTCAACAATGTAAAGACTCCCGGCTACTATTTTGCGTATTCCGCTTCCACGGAAAAGCACTTTCCGACCACCACAATTGGTATGCTGGAGGTCTTTCTGCCGGAGAGCTACTTTATTCAGCAGCGGTACACCGTCTATGATGGCTCAAAGATGTATATCCGAGGAAACTATGGCGGCACATGGTCTTCGTGGCACACGGTGTCGCTGACCAAAGTAACATAACTTTTTCGGAATCAAGGCGCTCTGCGGAGTGCTTTTTTTCATACACAAATTCAACTTTCAAAGGAGGACAAACAACATGAAAGAATTCTGGACGACCATTCAGGTGGTATTCGCCGGTATCGGCGGCTGGCTCGGATGGTTCTTGGGAGGATGTGACGGCTTGCTTTATGCGCTTCTGGCTTTCGTGGTCATCGACTATGTGACCGGCATCATGTGCGCCGTGGTGGACAAGAAGCTGTCCAGCGAAGTCGGATTCAAGGGCATTTTCAAAAAGGTGCTCATCTTCGCTCTGGTCGGCATCGGGCATATTCTCGACACCCGTGTCATCGGCAGCGGCTCGGTGATGCGTACCGCCGTCATTTTCTTCTATTTGTCGAATGAGGGCGTGTCCCTGTTGGAAAACGCCGCATACCTGGGACTGCCCATTCCGCAGAAACTGAAATCCGTTCTGGAGCAGCTTCATGACCGCAGTGAAAAGGAGGATGAATAACATGGCTTACACGAACAGCCACCTGGTGTCCTACACCAAACTCAGCCCGAATCACTCTGGGCAGCGTACCCACAGCATTGACCGCATCACGCCGCACTGCGTGGTGGGTCAGTGCTCGGTGGAAACTCTGGGCAATATTTTTCTGCCTGCATCCCGGCAGGCAAGCAGCAACTATGGCATCGGCGTGGACGGTCGGGTCGGGATGTATGTGGAAGAGAAAAACCGCTCCTGGTGCTCCTCCTCCGCAGCCAACGACCAGAGAGCTATCACCATCGAGTGTGCCAGCGACAACACCGAGCCTTACGCTTTTAAGGATGTGGTGTACAAGAGACTCATCGAGCTTTGCACCGATATCTGCAGGCGCAACGGCAAAACCAAGCTGCTCTGGCTGGGCGATAAGACCAAGACGCTGAACTACACTCCGAAGTCTGACGAGATGGTGCTGACCGTCCACAGATGGTTTGCGAACAAGAGCTGCCCCGGTAACTGGATGTATGCCCGCATGGGTGAGCTGGCATCCAAGGTCACGGCGACTCTCGGCGGTGATGTGAAGCCCGCCAACCCGGTCAAGCCCACCGGCACAATCAAAGCTGGCGACCTCGTGACCATTACGGGCAGCACCTACTATAACGGCAAAGCCATTCCCGGCTGGGTGAAGAAGCTCCGCTGGTATGTGGTCGAGGTCAGCGGCGACCGTGCGGTCATCAACAAGGATGAGTCCGGTAAGTACGCCATCATGTCGCCGGTCAAGACCTCTGCGCTCGCCGTGGCAGGCACGAAACCCTCCGAGGATTACCGCATCCACACCGTGGTGCATGGTGACACCCTCTGGGCAATCGCCAAGAAGTATCTCGGCAACGGCAGCCGCTATAAGGAGATCGTCAGCCTGAACGGACTGAAAAGCAATGTCATCTACAGCGGCATGAAGCTGAAGATTCCGAACAAGTAAACCGATCCTATCACACGCCCTCTGCGGATTTTTCCGTGGAGGGCGTTATTTTTTTTGCCCATTTTACCCTGAAAAAAGTGCCTTTTCTCTGGGTATAGCGAGAAACGCTATTTCTCAGGAACGAGGTATCACTATGACAGACACGGAACGCTCACGAATTGTGGAACTCCAACACCAGGGCTACAGGTATAAGAAAATATCCGCTATAACAGGGCTACCGCTAAACACTGTAAAGTCCTTTTGCGCCAGACATCCTGTGCAGATCAAAGAGCTACCGAGCTCAAATGCCATGTGTCGAAACTGCCTGGCTCCGCTTGAGCAGACACCGCATAAACGGAAAAGGATGTTCTGCTCCGATGCTTGCCGAATGGCGTGGTGGAACGCGCACCCTGAAAGAGTGCAGCGAAAAGCGTATTACACACTCACTTGCCGGCATTGCGGGAAGCAGTTTGAAAGCTATGGCAACAGCCATCGGGTGTTCTGCTCCCGTGACTGCTATTTGAAATTCCGCAGGAAGGAGACCGACCATGAGTGATTACGATAAGCGTCTGTTTGCCTACCAGATGGCGATGGCACTCGCCCGGAGTATGCGTTCCAAGGGGCTGATATCAGCCAAAGAGTACGCTAAGATCGATACAATTATAGCCAACAAATACGGTATATCTTCGTGTAGTATATTCCGCTGAAATCGCTGGATATATCGTGTTTTTAGAGGTAATATGTCACACACCAAGGGAGGTGAATCAAATGGAGAGAGTAGTAGAAAGGGTCGATGCCCTAATTCCCGCACAGCCGAGAGCTTTGCGTGTTTGCGCTTATGCCCGTGTTTCCACAGGAAAGGATGCCATGCTGCATTCACTGTCCGCGCAAGTCAGTTATTACAGTAAAATGATTCAGAGCCACAACGGGTGGATGTACTGCGGCGTTTACAGCGATGAGGCTGTGACCGGCACAAAAAGAGAACGAGCCGGGTTTCAGCACATGATTGAGGAGTGCCGCCAAGGGAACATCGATCTTGTTATTACGAAGAGCATATCCCGTTTCGCCAGAAATACGGTGACGCTTCTTCAGACTGTCCGAGAGCTGAAAAGCCTGGGCGTAGATGTGTTCTTTGAAGAGCAGCACATCCACACCATGAGTGCGGACGGTGAGCTGATGATGACCATCCTGGCGTCCTACGCACAGGAAGAGAGTCTGTCAGCCAGTGAAAATCAGAAATGGCGTGTCCGAAAAGCCTTTGAAAACGGAGAAATCATCAACCTCCGCTTTTTGTTCGGCTATGACATCACGCCGGACGGCATAAGGGTGAATGAGGTGGACGCTGCCATCGTCCGAGAAATATTTGCACGGTTCAACGGTGGCGAGAGCATGAGTTCCATCTGTCGTGACCTTGATGCCAGAGGACATAAAGGCGTTCTCGGCGGCACATGGTGTGCGGAGCGGATGCGGAATACCTTATCCAATGAAAAGTACCTCGGCAATGCGCTCCTGCAAAAGCGATACCGCAACAACCACATTGAAAAGAAGCTGTTGCCGAACCGAGGAGAGCTTCCGATGTACTATGCCGAGGGAACGCATGAGCCAATCATCGACCAGGCAACATTTGATAAGGCACAGGAGCGGCTCAGAATGCTGGCGCAGCAGACTGCCAACCGCAAGAAACCGACTCGTTCAGTTTTTTCGGGGCTGATTCACTGCGGACTGTGCGGCAACACATATAAGCGCGTCACTTACCGCAAAAAGCATTACTGGAATTGCACTACATTCCAGACAAAAGGAAAATCCGAATGTGCCGCTAAGCGGATTCCAGAAGAAACGCTCGAAGTCCTCACCTGCGAGGTGTTGGGCGCAGTAAGCTTTGACCCCGATATGGTCAGAAGCAAAATAACGGCAATCAGAGCAGAGAAAAGCAATATGGTGGTGTTCTGCATGGACGACGGTTCTGAAATCGTTAAACGGTGGACAGACCGCTCCAGAGCAGAAAGCTGGACGCCTGAAATGAAGGAAAAAGCACGACAGCGGGCATTACAGGCAAGGAGGAAAAAGGAATGAACAGAACAGCAGCACGGTCGGTCACAGTCATTCCGCCGACCATC
>ENA-ORRW01001761-ORRW01001761.1-human-gut-metagenome-genome-assembly--contig:-NODE-1761-length-19737-cov-5.346865_pt1 | contig 19737 bp, 14 predicted proteins | sample MGYA00242183_ERZ509150 | MGnify/ENA primary metagenome ERZ509150 (study PRJEB26280, sample SAMEA2338639) | human gut metagenome | biome: human gut; feature: human-associated habitat; material: faeces... | reverse complement strand
CCTGCCGCCATATCTTTGAGCAGTTCTATCAGGGGGACACCAGCCACAGGACGCAAGGCAACGGCTTGGGCCTTGCCATGGCACAAAAAATAGCCGCACTGCACGGCGGCGCTGTCACTGTGGACAGCCGTCCCGGCAGCGGCAGCTGCTTTACAGTAGTTTTGCAGTGAATATTGTTTAATGCCTGTTCAGGTCAGCCCGCAGGACCACAGCACAATCCCACCAAAAAAGCGCCGTCCCTTGCCAGAAGGGACAGCGCACGGTCTGGGCTGTACAGCAGCCCAACATACTTATTATACCATTTTTTGCCCGGAGCGGCAAGCTTGAAACTGCACAAATCTTTCGCTGCATCGTTGGCATATCTGCGAATAGACGAATCCCAGGGGCTGTGGTATAGTATAGTCACAGAAAGAAAACAGCCGGAGATAAGGAGCAGACAACTCCAAGAGAAGCTGATCTTCCAAGGAGAAATGTCATAAGAAATCTCCAAAGAAAGCAAGACACCGGCGGTATTTCGTAAGGAAGGAGGCTCAAGTCCAATGGCAAACTTTAAAGATCCTATTCATCACCGGCGGGCCTGGGCCTGCTGAATGAAAAAGCGCCGCATCCGAAGTCGCAGGTCATAACCTGTACAAAGAATATTGAACAAGATGTCAGGCAGCTTACTTTTAAACAGCAGACTCAGGGGCCGTCATCAAAGACCCCCATGCAGCATATAGATCAGGATGAAAGAAGGCTGGTTATCATGACTGGTTCCACGCCACCCAACAGAAGGTATCTGAAATCCACCTGATCCATAAGGAGAAACTCCAATGTACTAAGTGTCAGAGGTTGATCCTCGATCTCAAAGCCTGAAATTCTGCAAAGGGAATGATTTCCCATGAAAATAGGAACCGACTCCGAAAAATAACGAATAAAGGTTATGAGGCTATGACTCCAATCATTTAGGTACTGCCGGGGCGAACGAAAAGTTCGCCCCGGTTTTGTTTGTGTCACGGTCTCCGGCTCATGCAGGGCAAGCTCAAGCGCCTCAAGGCAAACGAACTTGCATTTCCTACCGGATTTTGTTACTATTATTATATTTGCGATTATTAACAGGATTAAAGGAGATAAAACTGCATGAGCGTAAAAACAGTTTCATCGCAGGCTGATGCTGCCAACCCGCTTGGATATGAAAAAGAAGGCAAGCTGCTTGTCGGCTTTGCCATTCCCTGCATTATCTCGATGCTGGTGACGTCGCTGTACAACATTGTTGACCAGATCTTTATCGGGCAGGGTGTGGGTCTGCTGGGCAATGCCGCCACCAACATTGCGTTTCCTCTCTCGATTGCCTGCACAGCCATTGCGCTGCTGCTCGGTATCGGCAGTGCGACGAATTTCAGTCTCCAGCTGGGTGCAGGCAATGAAAAGCGTTCTGCTGAATATGCAGGCAACGGCCTGTGCCTGATGGCGCTGTTCGGCACTGTGCTGATGGCGGTCACGCTGCTTTTTCTGACGCCGATGCTGAAATTCTTCGGCGCTACGCCGGATGTTTTGCCCTACGCAGAGGCCTACACTCGCATCACAGCGCTGGGGTTTCCGTTCCTCATTATGAATACCGGCATGAGCAAGCTGATTCTGGCAGACGGCAGCCCGCGCTATTCCATGATGTCGATGCTCATCGGCGCACTTATCAATACGGCCCTTGATCCGCTGTTCATCTTCGGGCTGGATATGGGTATGACCGGCGCTGCACTTGCCACGATTCTCGGGCAGATCGCCTCGTTCTGCATCAGCATACGGTATCTCTTCCATTTTAAATCTGTACCCTTCTCACGGGGCTGCTTTACGATTGACGGTGACAGAACACGCAAGATCTTCAGCTACGGTGCATCTGCCTGCTTCAACCAGATCGCTATGGCTGTTGTCCAGATCGTTTTGAACAACACCCTTGCACACTACGGTGCACTGTCTATCTACGGCAGCGATATTCCTCTGGCCTGCGCGGGCATCATCTCAAAGGTCAACATGATCTTTATGTCCTTTGTCATCGGCATTTCGCAGGGCGTACAGCCGATCATCGGCTTCAATTACGGTGCTGCGCTCTACCGCCGCGTCAAAAAGAGCTATCTGCTGGCGCTGGCTGTGGCTACCGGGCTTTCTTTGGCAGCGTTTGCCTGCTTCCAGCTTTTCCCGCGGCAGATCATCAGTATTTTCGGCACCGGCAGCGAGATGTACTACCAGTTTTCGGAGCGGTACTTCCGCATTTATATGTTCCTGACGCTGATCAACGGCATCCAGCCGGTCACCTCCAACTTCTTCAACTCGATTGGCAAGGCGCGCCTCGGCGTATTCATGTCCCTGACACGCCAGATTTTGTTCCTGCTGCCGCTCATCGTCATCTTCCCGCTCTTTATGGGCATTGACGGCGTCATGTACGCAGGCCCCATTGCGGACGGCGCTGCCGCCATTGTCTGCGGCCTTTTCACCGTGCATGAGCTGCGGGAACTGACCCGCCTGCAACAAAAAACTGAAAAAACGAACTGAGGCACCTGCAAAGCGCCCCCGCATCACTGTGCGGGGGCGTTTTTCTGTCCCGTTACGACTTTAGCGAATGGGCGATATGACGAAAAAATCTGTGCCCGATTGGCAAAAAGGTAGAAAGTGCAGGAAACCGCTTGAATCGCACCGGTTTCCACACTACAATGGAAACCGGAAAGCTAAATCTGGTTTCCGCAGGAGGCAAGTGATGGACGAACACAACGAGCTGTGCACAAGACTGCGCGCAGTCGGAATGGAGCTGTTCCGCAGGGACGGGCTGCGCTTTACGATGCAGCAGGCCGCTGCGATGATGCACATCAGCAAAAAGACAATCTACGCAGTCTACCCATCCAAGGAGGCGCTGCTGCTGGATATGGTGGACGATGCGTTCACAAGGATCCACGCCCGCAAGCAGCGCATCCTTGACGGCCCCGGCACCCTGGCTGAAAAGCTGCGGGCGGTCATTATCGCCCTGCCGGAGGAGTACACCGCGCTGGATCTGCAGCAGATGGATTTTTTGGATGAAAAATATCCCAGAGTCGCAGCGCGCGTGCGGGAGCATCTGGAAACCGGCTGGGAGCCTACCTTGGCACTGCTGGAGCAGGCGATGGGGGAGGGCGTTATCCGTCGGGTATCCCTGCTGGTTCTGCAGCGGATGATCTCCGCTTCCATTGAGGATTTTCTTGCAGACCGCACGCTCGATGCGCAAGGCATATCCTACACGGATGCCCTGGATGAGATGATTTCCATTTTACTGGAGGGGTTGTTGGTACGATGAGATACAGTCTTTGCAATCACTGGGAATTTACAGAGCAATGGAGCGATGCCTTCTGTCGGGGTGAACCTGTTAGCTGTCGTCCGGTGCGTCTGCCCCATACCTGCCGGGAGCTGCCGCTCCACTACGCAGACCCCTCTGACTATGAGATGGTCTGCGGTTACCGTCGCACACTGACCGTTCCCGATGCGCCCCGGGTATTCCTGCGCTTTGACGGGGCCGCTCATCAGGCGGAGATCTACCTGAACGGCCAGCTGGCCGGGCAGCATCAGGGCGGCTACACCGGCTTCACCATCGAAATTACCGACCTTGTGCACCGCGGCACAGAAAATCTGCTGGCCGTGCGGCTGGATACGCGCGAGGATCCCAGCTTGCCGCCCTTCGGCTTTGTCATCGATTACCTGACCTACGGCGGTCTATACCGGGAGGTCTGGCTTGAAACCTCGCCGCAGAGCCGTGTGAGCGATCTTTTCGTGTACACACCGACGCTGACCGAGGCTGCCGTACAGCTGACCGTAGAAGCACCGGAAAAGGCCGCTGCGCTGCGCGTCCGGCTCTGCAGCAGTGCGGGCAAGACGCTGGTGAGCCGCCAGCTGCCCCCGGCAGAATCGGCGGAATGCCGCCTTACGCTGCCTGATGCCGCACCGTGGGACACCGAGCATCCGAATCTCTACCGCTGCATAGCAGAGCTGCTCGATACCGATGGGCAGGTACTGCACAGCCGGGAAACCTCCTTCGGTTTCCGGACGGCTGTGTTCCGGGCGGACGGCTTTTATCTGAATGGGAAAAAGACCTTTCTGCGCGGGCTGAACCGCCACCAAAGCTACCCCTACATTGGCTATGCCGCGCCGGAAAGCCTGCAGCGGCAGGACGCCCGCATCCTGAAAAACGAGCTGCACTGCAATGCGGTGCGCACGAGCCATTACCCGCAAAGCCAGTATTTCCTTGATGAATGTGATCGGCTGGGCCTGCTTGTATTTACCGAGCTGCCCGGCTGGCAGCACATCGGCGATGGGGCATGGAAAGACCGCGCCTGCGCCATGCTGCGGGAGATGCTGCTGCAAAACCGCAATCACCCCAGCATCATACTGTGGGGTGTGCGCATCAACGAGAGCGTGGACGATGACGAATTCTATACGCGCACCAACCAAATCGCCCACGCACTGGACCCGAGCCGGGCGACCTCGGGCGTGCGGTATCTGGAAAAGAGCCATCTCCTGGAAGATGTTTACGCCTACAACGATTTCTCCCACAACGGCTCAAACGCTGGGGCCAAGCGGAAAAAGGATGTAACGCCTGATTTGAACAAGGCTCTGCTGATCTCAGAATGCAACGGCCACATGTACCCCACCAAGTCCTGTGACGATGCCCCGCATCGGCAGGAGCATGCCCTGCGCCATGCGCGGGTGTTGGACGCCGCCTACGCAGATGGAGAGCATGCGGGCTGTTTTGGCTGGTGTATGTTTGATTATGCCACCCACAAGGATTTCGGCTCCGGGGACCGCATCTGCTATCACGGTGTGCTGGACAGCTTCCGCAATCCCAAGCTGGCGGCGTCCGTTTATGCATCGCAGGGCGGGGAGGAGCCGGTGCTGACGGTCAGCTCCGCGATGGACATCGGTGACTATCCTGCCGGGCAAATCGGCACGGTCTATGTGTTTACCAACGCCGAGCGTGTGGATCTTTACAAAAACGATGTGTTTGTGACGACCCTGCACAAAAGCGGCTGGACGGCGCTGCCGCACCCGCCGCTGGCCGTGGATGACACAATCGGTGTCCTGCTTGAAACGCAGGAGCATTTTGACAAGGCCAAGGCCGATACGCTGCGCGACTGTCTGCTTGCAGCCGGGCGCTACGGCTTGGCCGGCCTGCCGCTGCGCTACAAGCTGAAGCTGGCGTGGTGCATGGTGCGCTATAAGATGAGCTTTTCGGACGGTGTGGCGCTGTACGGAAAGTATGTCGGCAACTGGGGCGGCGCGGCTACGCGTTGGCGGTTCGATGCCAAAAACGGGGATACCGTGGTAAAGAGCATCACGCTCTGCCCCAGCCACCGGCTGCATCTTGAGGTGACGCCCTCCGCCACCGTCCTGCAGGAGGGTGACACCTACGATATGGCCGGGGTTCGGGTGCAGATCCTTGATGAAAACGGCAGCCCTGCCGTCTATGCACAGCTGCCGCTGACCTTTGCCGTGACTGGTGCCGCCGTGCTGGTCGGCCCTGCAGCGGCAACCGCCGAGGGCGGCATGGGAGGGACTTATCTGCGCACAGTCGGGCAGACAGGTACAGCCGCGCTGACCGTCTCGGCCCCGCAGTGTGCGCCTGTCACCGTAGAATTTACCGTCACAAAGAAGGAGTGTGCAGTATGGAACTGACAACAAAGCAAAAAGCTGCCTTCGGCATCGGCGCAGTGGGCAAGGATATGGTCTACGCGCTGTCTGCCTCCTATGTCATGTACTATTATCAGGATGTACTGGGCCTGCCTGCCACCTTTGTCGGCCTGATCCTGATGATCGCGCGTGTGTTTGACGCCTTCAACGATCCCTTTATGGGGGTGCTGGTGGCCAAGACCCGCACCCGCTGGGGACGGTTCCGTCCGTGGATCCTCAGCGGCACCGTCCTGAATGCGGTGGTTCTCTACGCGCTGTTTGCCGCGCCGGTGCTGGAGGGTGCCGACATGATGGTCTACTTCAGCGTCATCTACATCCTGTGGGGCGTCACCTACACGATGATGGACATTCCTTACTGGTCGATGATCCCCGCCGTGACCCGCACCCCTGCTGACCGAGAAAACCTGTCAGTCGTGGGCCGCACCTGTGCGGGCGTCGGCTCGGCGCTCATTGCGATGTTTACCATGCTGCTGGTTGGTGCTTTGGGCGGCGACAGCGAGCGCACCGGCTTCCGCTGGGTAGCACTGCTCGTGGCTGTCATCTTTGTGGTTACCGAGGCGATCTGCTGCGCCAGCGTCAAGGAGACCGGCAGCGCCGAGATAAAGACCGCCACCGTTGGCGAGATGTTCAAGGCGTTGTTCTCCAACGATCAGGCGCTTGTGGTCGTAGGTAGCATTGTTTTGATCAACTCGGCGCTGTATCTGACCTCCAACTTTATCATCTATTTCTTCAAGTACGATTTCGGCGGCACAGGCTGGAAGGCCAGCTACACGCTGTTCTCAACCATCGGCGGTGCGGCACAGATCCTCGGCATGATGGTCCTCTATCCGGTGCTGCGCAAAAAGCTCAGCAACACTGCCGTATTTACGGTAAGCCTGGGGTTGGCGCTGGGCGGCTATGCTGTGCTGCTCCTGCTCTGCCTGACGGGCTTTTCCGGCAGTCTGGCACTGCTCTGCGTGCCGGGCGTGGTGGTGTTTGCCTGCAACGGCATGCTCAGCGTATTGACGACCCTTTTCCTCTCCAACAGTGTGGACTACGGCCAGCTCAAGACCGGGCGCCGTGAGGAAAGCGTTATCTTCTCGATGCAGACCTTTGTTGTAAAGGCTGCGTCCGGCGTGGCGGTTTTTCTGACCGGCATCGGCCTGGATCTGATCGGGCTGGCCGGTAATGCCGAGGAGACAGGCCCCATCGCTGCCCAGAGCGCCGGTACACTGCTCGGGCTGCGGCTCATGATGACCGTTCTGCCCATGGCCGTCCTTGCGGCGGCGCTTGTACTGTTCCGCCGCAGGTTCACCCTGACGGATGACCGCGCAGCCGAAATCAGCGCCGCGCTTCACAGGGAGGAAACTCAAAATGGCTGAGATGCAGTGGTATGCCGCAACAGACAGCGGCCAGTTTGACGGCACGGCAGTCATCACCCCGCGCAGCGGTGCCGTCTGCCTGAGGGCAGAGCTGCCCGCCGGAGTGCTGCAAAATGCGGTTGCTGCGCTTCCGTGGACGATGGCGCGCGAAGAAAAGATCTTCATGAACGGCTACCAAACCTGGACCGCCTGCCCGGAGCTGGGCAAATGGGACCGGCAGCACGGTGTTGAGCGTGTCCCGAAATTTCTTTTGGAGAAATACAGCTTTGACCGTTACGGCGATTATCATTTTGTTCCCTACAGCGGCAAGAGGGGACAGAGCCACGGCTTCTCCTACTGCTACTTCCGGCGCGGAAAGACCTACCGCCTTTTGGCCAGCCTGGACGAGGCACCGGGCTATACGATTTTTTCCTATGACAGCCGCGCCGCACAGCTGCGCATTGAGCGCGACTGCGCCGGGGTACAGCATACCGGCGGCAGCTTCCCTGCGTTCTCCCTCTTTTTTGCCGAGGGCACCGAGGACGAGGTATTTGACGCATGGTTTGCGGCGCTGGGCTGCCGCCCCCGCACCACGCGCAGGCTGGCCGGGTATTCCAGCTGGTATAACCGCTACCAGAACATTGATGAGGCCTCGATCCAGGAAGACCTCAACGGCTGCAAAGCGCTTTTCCGCGCAGGGGATCTCTTTCAGATCGACGATGGATGGGAGCGCAAGGTAGGAGACTGGCTGGAGCCTGACTCTGCCAAATTCCCCAACGGGCTGCGCCCGCTGGTAGATGCAGCCCATGAAAGCGGTTTTCTGGCAGGACTGTGGCTGGCACCGTTCGTCTGCGAAAAGGAATCCCTGCTCTGTAAAGATCACCCGGACTGGCTGCTGCAGGCGGACGGTCAGCCCTGGTGCTGCGGCTGCAACTGGAGCGGCTTTTATGCGCTGGACATCGACCACCCGGAGGTACAGGCCTACCTCAAGCAGCTCTTTGACCGCGTCCTGCAGGATTGGGGCTTTGACCTTGTCAAGCTGGACTTTCTCTACGGCGCAGCACCGTTCGGCAACGCCCGGGAATCCCGCGCAGGACGGATGCAGCGCGCCATGGCACTGCTGCGCTCATGGTGCGGCGACAAGCTGATCCTCGGCTGCGGTGTGCCGGTCATGCCTGCCTTTGGCATCGTTGACTACTGCCGCATTGGGTGTGATGTAGGGCTGGACTGGGACGATGTGTGGTATATGCGGTTTTTCCACCGCGAGCGGGTCTCCACAAGGCAGTCCATCGGCAACACGATTTTCCGCCGCCAGCTCAACGGGCGTGCTTACGGCAGTGACCCCGATGTATTCTTCCTGCGCGAGGAAAACTGCAAGCTGACCCTACAGCAAAAGCAGACCCTGGCCCGGGTCAATGCACTGTTCAGCGGCATCCTGCTTACCTCCGATATGCCAAGTCGCTATACGGATGAGATGCGCCGCCAATACAACGCCCTGCGGGAATTGACCGACCACGCCGAAAATTGCACCGTGGATGCAGACGACGGTCTGACCGTACACTACACCCTGCACGGACAGCAGCAAGCGTTCAAAGTTTTCTGAGCGTTCAGCCTTCTGCAAAAACACACAAAATTTTTGCTGCGGCGGCTGATGGAATTGCAATCACAGGGCAGGGGATGGTATAATGTATAAATAGGGCGGTATGCCCTTCCGCTTTGGCGGTACATGTTATATTGTAATAGTTTATCTGAGGAGTTGTGGAATGAAGAAAAACGATCTTTCCCCCGAAGCCTTCCGCTTTGAAGGCAAGATGTCCCTGAAGCAGGCACTGCCGCTGGGCATGCAACATGTGTTGGCGATGTTTGTCGGCAACCTTACGCCGCTGCTTATCATCACGGGCGCCTGCGGCCTGGCCGGCGGCGAATTTGCCGACCTGCGCGTTACGCTGCTGCAGAATGCCATGCTTGTGGCGGGCATTGTCACACTGGTTCAGCTGTATTCCATCGGCCCCATCGGCGGCAAGGTGCCTATCATCATGGGCACCTCCTCCGGCTTCATCGGAGTATTCAGCTCGGTCACAGCCTCGATGGGCGGCGGCGTACTGGCCTACGGCGCAATCATGGGCGCGTCCCTGATCGGTGGCCTGTTTGAGACCGTGCTGGGCTTCTTTCTGAAGCCGCTGCGCAAGCTGCTGCCCTCTGTCGTTACCGGCACGGTGGTGCTTTCCATCGGTCTGAGCTTGATTTCGGTCGGTGTAAATTCCTTCGGCGGCGGCAACACCGCGCAGGATTTCGGCTCGGCCGAAAACCTGCTGCTCGCCATCTTTGTGCTGGTCGTCATCCTGATCTGCAAGCACTCCGGCAGCACCTTTTTGAATTCCTCCTCGATTTTGGTGGGCATCATCTGCGGCTACATTGCAGCATTTCTCATGGGCCTTGTTCTGCCCACCACGGCGCTGAACGCCGAGGGTGTTGCCTACACCAAGGCATGGGTGCTGAACTGGAACAAGGTGGCCGAGGCCAAATGGTTTGCATTGCCCGAGCTGATGCCGGTCAAGCCGGTGTTTGATATGCGCGCGATCGCACCGGTCATGATTATGTTCATCGTCACGGCGGTCGAAACCGTGGGCGATATTTCCGGCGTTATCATGGGCGGCATGGACCGCGAGGCCACCGACACCGAGCTGTCCGGCGGCGTCATCTGCGATGGTATCGGTTCCAGCTTTGCCGCACTGTTCGGCGTACTGCCCAACACCTCCTTCAGCCAGAATGTCGGCCTTGTCAGCATGACCAAGGTCGTCAACCGCTTTGCGCTGGCCACCGGCGGCATCTTCCTGATTCTCTGCGGTCTGGTGCCCAAGCTGGGCGCGCTCGTCTCGATCATGCCGCAGTCGGTGCTGGGCGGTGCAGCTGTCATGATGTTCTCTTCGATCGTGGTGAGCGGTATTCAGCTCATCACCCGCGAGCCGCTGACCCCGCGCAGCCTGAGCATCGTCTCGGTAGCGCTCGGTCTCGGCTACGGCATCGGTGCCAACAACGGCATCCTTGCACACGCACCGCAGATGATCTCTCTGGTATTCGGCGGCTCCGGCATTGTGCCCGCCGCACTCGTTGCCATCCTCTTGAATCTGGCCATTCCCAAGGACGAAAACGGTTAAAGTAAGCATCCCTATAGCGGGCAGTGTAAAACGCACTGCCCGCTATAGATTTTTTGTTGAAATTCAAACGCACAAAAGTACCTTTAGCACCCTATTGACATTTGGGTGCCAGACTGCTATTATATGACCGAAATATCGTAGAATCGTTGCTGGTGCGCCGTTTTGGCTGCAGGCAGCTTTTTTACGATCCAACGGTTAGATTATTCTAACGCGCATACACAAGCTTCCATGCTGCCGCCGGGCAGCTTTTCAAATGAGCAGCGGTTAGTTGATGCAAACCAAGGAGCTGAGCATTACGAAAAAGAATTTTTGGGACAGAAATGCAGCAAGGTATGACCGCTTTATGCGTAAGAATGCAATAGCCTATGATCAATTATATGCGCTGCTTCGCCCTGCTGTGTGGCACAAAACCGTTTTGGAGGTAGCCACCGGCACAGGGCAGGTGGCAAAGCATCTCCTGTGTTCTGCCGACCACATTGAGGCTACCGACGTCTCCGCAGCGATGATTGCGCAGGCAAAGCGGGGCAATTTTTCCTCCAAGCTATATTTTTCCGTGCAGGATATGTTCCATCTGCCTTATGCTGACCAGTCCTTTGATGTTGTCATTGTCTCCAATGCACTGCACATTGTGCCGCACCCTGAGAAAGCCCTTATCGAGTTTCGCCGTGTGCTTAAAAACGATGGCACGCTGATTGCTCCTACCTTTACCCATGCAGAGAATTCCCCTTGGGGAAATCTTCAGGCCCTTGCGCTGAAAATTGCAGGCTTTCCGCTGCACAGCAGATGGACGAGTGCTGCGTATCTGGCATTTTTGCAGCAAAACGGCTGGACCGTTTGCAAAAGTGTTGTTTTGCAGAATTCCATTCCACTTACCTACGCAGAGTGTAAAAAAGTTGAAAGGAGATAAACGATGTCATTTTTTGAAAATACAAGAGACCCCAAAGGCTTCGGCGGCAGGCTGATGGTCACCATGATGAACCTTGCCCACACCCCCGTGGCGCTGTGGGGGCTTCACTTTCTGCATCTTGCGCCGGACGCAAAGGTGCTGGACTGCGGCTGCGGCGGCGGAGCGAATATCAAACGGCTGCTGAAAAGGTGTCCGCGCGGCATCGTAAAGGGCGTGGATTACTCTGCTGTCAGCGTCGAAAAATCCCGCCGTCTCAATGCAGAGGCGATTCAAAGGGATCGCTGTGTCATCTGGCAGGGCAGCGTGCAGCGCATCATTTTTGCCAGCGATTGGTTCGATGCAGTCACAGCGTTTGAAACCGTCTATTTCTGGCCGGACCTTGCAAAATGCTTCCGGGAGGTTTGGCGGGTTTTGAAGCCGGGCGGCACCTTCCTCATCTGCAATGAAGTCAACGGCGACACGGACAAAGACAAAAAATGGACAGAAATCATTGATGGCATGACCATCTACAAGGATACTGAGCTGAAAGCATATCTTGAGCAAGCGGGCTTTTGTGACATTGCGGTACACAAAAGCAAAACAGGCTGGCTGTGTTTGACCGCCGTAAAGCGAAGTGATTGTGGCTGCGGGAGGCAGGAGAATGAAGGTTTATGAATTTGGGGCGGATACCGCTCCGGTCATTTTGCTGCTGCCCGGCACCTGCTGCCACTGGAAAAGCAACTTTGGCCAAGTGATCCCTCTGTTGCAGCGGGATTTTCGCGTACTTTGCGTCAGCTATGATGGCTTTGACGAAACAGAAAGTACCGAATTTCCGACAATGCTTGCAGAAACCGAAAAAATCGAAGCCTATATCCTGAAAAACTGCGGCGGGCATATACGGGCCGCCTACGGCTGCTCTCTGGGCGGCTCTTTCGTGGGACTGCTGGCAGCACGGAAAAGCATACATATGGACTACGGTATTCTGGGCAGCTCCGACCTTGACCAATGCTCCAAGCTCGCGGCCAAATTACAAACGAATCTTCTCCTGCCGCTGATTTATCCGCTGATTCGGGACGGACAGTTCAAGAGTCGCTTTCTGCAGAAGCGATTAGAAAAGCTCTCCGCGGAGAAGGGGGACTATCTCCGCGCTTTTATGGCGATGTTCGGAGCTGCACGCCCCTATGTGACGATGCAAAGCTGTAAAAACCAATTTTATTCCGACCTCATCACGCCCTTGCCGGAGGGAATTGATGTTCCCGGTACGGAGATTCATATTTTCTACGCGCTGAAAATGGGAGCGAAGTATCGCGCGCGTTATCAGCAGCATTTTGCGCACCCCGTAATTCATGAGCAGGATCTGCAGCATGAGGAGCTGCTGGCCTGTTACCCTTACAAATGGGCACAGCTTGTCAAAAGCATCACCGAACAAAGGGTATAAAGTACCTGTGTTTATGTCTATATATTATAAAAGGAGGCGACTTCATTGACAGAAACTTTTTGGGGGATCCTGATCCCCTTTTTGGGTACATCGCTGGGCGCAGCATGCGTATTTTTTATGCGGCGCGCTCTGGGAGATCTGGTGCAGCGCTCACTTGCAGGCTTTGCCGCCGGTGTGATGGTGGCGGCATCGGTCTGGAGCCTGCTGATCCCGGCAATCGAACAGTCGGAGAAGTTGGGGCGGTTCGCCTTTTTCCCGGCGTTTGCCGGATTTTGGTTCGGCGTGCTGTTTTTGCTTGCCCTGGATCATCTGATACCCCACCTGCATGTCGGCAGTGAGGAGGCTGAGGGGCCAAAAAGCGGGCTGGGCCGCACTACGATGATGGTGCTGGCGGTGACCCTGCACAATATCCCGGAGGGCATGGCAGTCGGCGTGATGTACGCCGGCTTTCTCGCAGGCAGCGCGCAGATCACCGCGGCGAGCGCGCTGGCCCTGTCCCTCGGCATAGCCATCCAGAATTTCCCGGAGGGCGCCATCATCTCGATGCCCCTGCGCGCCGAAGGGGAGAGCAAGGGCAGGGCCTTTGCAGGCGGTGTGCTTTCGGGCGTGGTTGAGCCAATCGGCGCAGTGGTGACGATTTTGGCCGCGCAGCTTGTGATACCGGCATTGCCTTATCTTTTGAGCTTTGCTGCGGGCGCGATGCTCTATGTCGTGGTGGAAGAGTTGATTCCCGAAATGTCACAGGGACGGCACTCTAACCTTGGCACAGTATTCTTTGCTATCGGCTTCAGTGTGATGATGGTGCTGGATGTGGCACTGGGGTAACAGGAGCCTTACAACGCAGAAAATGCAAACAGCTTCACCCGGCCCGACACAAAGTCAGTCAGAAAAGGTCCAGCATAGTATCCAGATACAACTCCTCGCGGACAGCCAGCTGATATTCCGGCTTGGTCAGGTAGTGAAGCAAAAATTCAAGAATCAGTGCACTGCCAAGGCCGCGCCCCTCGATCTTGAATTGGGTGAAGCCCCTCGGCAGGTAGGTATCCCGGATGGCCTTGATGCCGATAAAGCCGGGGTTCGCCATCGCTCGGGAGAAGCGATACCCGTCCGCTGCGCCGGGGGCGCTGCAGTAATGCTCCGGGCCGGGCAGACCCAGATTTTTGCGGCTGACGGCCTCATAGCAGGCTCTGCGTTCCGTGCATCCGAACCAGCAGCACTCATTGCAGAGGAACTCCACCTTGTCCTTCTGGGACTGGGGCAGCGCTGCAAGTCGGTCAAATGCTCGGTTCAGCCGGAAATCCGGCACGACATAGCGAAACTCGGGCCGTGCCAGCTCCCGCTGCAAGTCGTTGAAGTCTGTCAGCACTTTTGTGGTTGAGGATACAAGATACAGCGATGGATAGTTCTTTTTCAGGTACTGCGTCAGCAGCTCAGCATGAACGATGGCACCGTTTTGCGGGTCATTTTGTTCCTGAAACAGTCGGCAGAGCGCATTGCAGTCCGGGTCTGTGAGATGCTCCGGGCGCAGTAATGAATTGCTGAGTGTCAGCCGCGCCGAGATGCCATATTCACGCGTCAGCGCCAGAACCTCGCGTGGGGTGCGGTCACTGTACTCGACCCGTCCGCCCGCCCATAAGCAGTCAGACGGTGCGCCGTAGATTGAGCCGATGGCGCACCAGTCGTAAAAATACTCCCGATGCGCACGATAAAGCGGCAAAAACGCCGCATACAGGTCATAAAATTCAAACAGACCGGGCAGATGAAACAGGGCTGTGCCCTGGTGAGGTGTTTCCATAGCGGGGACCTTTCCTGGCCGCACAGGCGGCCCGATGGGATATATTTATTATACCAGCAATCCTGCCGGAATGCAAAGCGAAACGCCGGGGTATATGTTTGTGACCGACGTAAAAAACACACTGCTGAAATACTAAGGGGGATGTTGCAATGCCGTCCATTGATTTAAACTGCGATCTGGGCGAGAGCTTCGGCGCGTACACCATCGGCATGGATGCCGAAATTTTGCCCTATGTGACCAGCGCGAACATCGCCTGCGGGTTCCACGCGGGCGATCCGTCCGTAATGCAAAAGAGCGTTCTGCTGTGCAAAAAGTACGGCGTACAGGTGGGTGCACACCCGGGACTGCCGGATTTGCAGGGCTTTGGCCGCCGCAGAATGGCAATTTCCCCCGCCGAAGCCGAGGCCAACGTGATGTACCAGATCGGGGCGCTGAAGGCATTCTGCGACGCGGCGGGCGTACCGCTGCACCACGTCAAACCCCACGGCGCGCTGTACAACATGGCCGCCAGGGATCCGGTGCGGGCGGCGGCCATCTGCCGCGCCGTGCAGGCTGCAGCTCCCGGTGCTGTGCTGCTGGCTCTCTCCGCCAGCAAGATGGTCAAGGCCGCAAACGCCATCGGACTGCCCGTTGCCAGCGAGGTATTTGCAGATCGCGGCTACCAGGCCGACGGTAGCCTTGTGCCACGCGGCGCTCCCGGCGCAATGATCGAGGACGAGGATACCGCCATTGCGCGGGTCTTGCAGATGGCAGCGCAGGGTACCGTACAGGCCGACGACGGCAGAACCGTAACCCTGCAGGCCGATTCCGTCTGCGTCCACGGCGACGGCCCCAAAGCCCTCGCCTTCGTGCAAAAAATCTCCGCCGTCCTCCTTGCCGCAGGGACAGCAGTTGCAGCATTTTGATTGTAGGCAGAAAGCAAGATGGGGAATGAACCTATCGGAAGAAGGTAAAGCAGCGCTAAGCGGCAGAATCTGTCCTGCGCCCCTGCCGGGGCGCAGGAATTTTTTTGTCAACAAAAAATACCGTTGTATCGTGTGATACAACGGTTGAATAATTTGAATGCAGCCTTGATGTGCTTAGGCGGCGGATCCTGCACAGAGGACGAGCCGACACCATAGCACGAAGGATGTTTTCATTCCGGCAGACGCCCGTACAGTTCCATTTCACTGTGCAGCTTTTTGGCCAGCCTCGTGTTAAAGACACCGGGTTCGGCACGCCAGCACCAGTTGCCGCCCAGAGTGGACGGCGTGTTCATGCGGGATTCATGCCCAAGGCCCAGCAGATCCTGTGCCTGCACGACAGCCAGATCGGCAGCACTGGACCAGATGCCGCGCATCATGCCCCAGTGATAGCCCTCTCTCTTCGTCAGATTCAGGTAGCGCACGGCGCGCGCCACGTCCTCAGGGGCGGCGGTTTCCATCCAGCCGTTCACAGGCTCGTTGTCGTGGGTGCCTACATAGGCAATGCAGTTCTTGGGGTAGCTGTGGGGGCGGTAATCACCGCCGTCACGGCTGTCAAAGGCAAACTCCAACACTTTCATGCCGGGATAGCCGCATTGCTTCAGCAGGGCAGTGACATTTTCCGTCAGGAATCCCAAATCCTCGGCAATGATGCGCGGGCTGCCCAGCTTTTTCTTTATGGCAGCAAACAGCGCATAGCCGGGACCTTCGCGCCAGCGGCCGTTCTGGGCGGTTGCTTCCCCGTAGGGGATAGCATAATAGCCCGCAAATCCGCGGAAGTGGTCAATGCGAACCACATCATAGGTGCTGCACATGTGTTTGATGCGCCGCACCCACCATGCGTAGCCGGTCTTGGCCATGGAGTCCCAGTCGAACAGCGGGTTGCCCCACAGCTGGCCTGTGGCGGAGAAGCCGTCCGGCGGGCAGCCTGCCACCTCGGTGGGCAGCAGGTTCTCGTCGAGCTGGAACTCCTGCGGGCAGCTCCACACATCGACGCTGTCCAGCGCCACATAGATGGGAAGGTCGCCGATGATGCGGATTTCCTGCCGGTTGGCGTAGTGCTTCAGAGCCTGCCACTGACTGTAGAACATAAACTGTACAGCCTGCCAGAACGCCACATCGTCGGCGTACTGCTGCCGGGCTGCTGCCAGGGCAGCGGGCTCACGGCGCCGCAGCGGTTCTTCCCATTCCAGCCAGCAGGCTCCGTTGTGGGCGTCCTTCAGCGCCATGAACAGCGCGTAGTCGGGCAGCCAGAAGTCGTTTTTCTTCACAAAGCGGCGGTAGTCGGCACCGGGCTTTGCCAGCAGACGTTTGGCTGCACAGCGCAGCACTGCGTAGCGCTTTTCGTACATGACGCCGTAGTTGATGCAGTCGGGGGTGCATTCCCAGTCGATGGACGCATATTCCTCCGGCAGCAGCAGTCCCTGCTTTGCCAGATCGTCCAGATCGATAAAATACGGGTTGCCCGCAAAGGTCGAGAACGACTGATAGGGACTGTCGCCGTAGCTGGTGGGGCAGACGGGCAGAATCTGCCAGTATGCCTGCCCGGCCTTGACCAAAAAGTCCACAAAGCTGCGCGCGGCTGCACCCATGGTACCAATGCCGTAAGGCGAGGGCAGACTTGAAATGGGCATCAGAATGCCGCTTGCTCTCATCAGAGAACCCCTCTTTCTTTTGATAGTAAGCAGCCGGGATATCTTTCCTTCACAGTTCACGCACGCTTTCTCCTTCGGTCAGATCGAAGGAGACGATCTCGTGCACGGCATTGCCGGGTTTTTGGATGTTGTGGAGCAGGATCCGCGCCGAACGCCGCGCCAATTGCTCCATATTCTGCCGGATGGTCGTCAGCCGGGGCACACTGTACTGTCCCAGCGCGATGCCGTCAAAACCTGTGACGGAAATATCCTGCGGCACACACAGCCCGTGATCCCGCAGCGCACGAATTGCGCCGAGCGCCATCAGGTCGGACATGGCAAACACTGCCGTAATGTCGGGGCTGTGCTTTAAGAGATACTCCATTGCCTCATACCCGCTGGAAAGCGAGAACCGCGCATACGCATACTGCTTTTCCATGTCAAACGGCAGACCAAGGCGCAGCATAGCACCCTGACAGCCGGCCAGACGGGCGAGACTTGGACGGGAAAGATTGGGCTTGCCGCCGATGATTCCGATGCGGCGGTGCCCTTTTTTGTACAGATATTCGATCATCGTGTCCGATGCAGCCATATCGTCTACGGACACACTGGACAAATTGCGGATGCGCAGGGATGCCGCGCTGTTCGTCAGCAACAGGCAGGGGATACCCAGTGCCTCCAACTCCGGCGTGAAGTATTCCGGATTTGAGCCGAGAAACAATATACCATGGGGTTTGCGCTCTGTGCAGATGCGTCGGGCCTGCGCAACCTCGTTGGCTTCCTCGTCAATATAGTAGACCGTCGCAACGTAGCCGCTTTCCTCAATGATCTGCTGCAGCGGTTCCAAAATGCCGGCAAACAGCATATTCTGGGTGCCTTTCACAATCAGTGCAATCCCATCGTTGGTCTGCTGCTTCAGATGCTTGGCGTTGGCGTTCGGTTCATAATTGTGGCGGTTTACGATTTCCAATATTTTTTGACGGGTTTCTGCACTGACGCCGGGGGCGTTATTTAAGGCTCGTGAGACGGTCCCGACCGCATAGCCGGACTCCCGCGCGATGTCTTTGATGGTCATTTGCCAATCCTCTTTCTTGAAGAAGTGTCAAATTTACCCCTTGACAGCACCGGCGACCACGCCATCGATAATATATTTCTGGCAGATCAGGTACAGCACGATAACAGGCAGCACCGTAATCATGATGCAGGCCATCATGGGTGCCATCTCCACCTTGCCGTAGCTGCCGCGGAAATACTGGATCGCCATAGGAATCGTGCGGAAGGTCTTGATGTCCAGCACCAGCGTGGGCAGCAGATAGTCGTTCCAGACCCACATGGTTTCCAAAATAGCGGTAGAGATCATCGTCGGCTTCAAAATCGGGCAAACGACCTTGAAGAAAATCTGGATGGGATTGCAGCCGTCGATCATAGCGGCTTCTTCAATAGCAATCGGCATGGATTTTACAAAGCCGGTGAACATGAACACCGCAAGTCCCGCGCCGAAGCCCAGATAGATGATGCAGATGTTGTAGGGGTTATTCAGCTTTAAGGTATCAGCGGTTTTTGCCAGTGTGAACATGACCATCTGGAAGGGGACAATCATGCTGAATACGCACAGATAGTACATACCTTTGGACAAGGTGTTCTGCACACGGGTGATATACCATGCGCACATGGAGCAGCACAGCAAAATCAGTGCCACAGACGAAACCGTGATCACTAAACTATACCAGAAAGAGGACAAAAAGTCCATTTCCTGAATGCCATAAATGTAGTTTTTCAAGCCGACGAAGGTCTCGGCGTTCGGCAGCTCAAAGGCGTGGCTCGTCGTGATGGCGCGCTCGGTCTTGAGGGAGTTCATCAAAATCATGAACACCGGGTACAGCCAGGCGATGCACAGGATCGTGAACAGAACGGACAGTACCGTGTTGATGCGGCGGTCTTTTTTAGTAGCACCCATTATGCCTGCACCTCCTTAGAGCGGGTAAAATGCAGCTGGAGCAGCGAAATAACGACCACAAACAGGAAGAAAACGACGGCCTTGGCCTGACCGATGCCCTTCCACTGGGGTCCGGAGCGTGCGTAGAACGTGTCGTAGATGTTGTAGGCCAGCATCATGGACTGCTTTGCAGGCTCACCGGCCGTCAGCGAGAGGTTCTGGTCGAACAGCTTGAAGGAGTTCGTCAGCGTCAGGAATGTGCAGATCGTCACGCTGGGCATGACCATCGGGATTTTGATTTTGAACAAAATCTGGCTGCTTGTTGCACCGTCAATGCGTGCGGCCTCCACCAGATCCACCGGCACATTCTGCAAACCGGCAATATAGATGATCATCATGTAGCCGATCTGCTGCCAGCACATCAGGATGATCAAACCCCAGAAGCCGTAGGTGGCATTCAGCGCCAGCAGCGACTTACCCCAGGAGGACAGCAGACCGTTGAGCAGGATCTGCCAGATATAGCCCAGCACGATGCCGCCGATCAGGTTCGGCAGGAAGAAGATGGTGCGGAAAGCGTTGGTGCCGTGCATACCGCGGGTGAGAAGCAGCGCGATGGCAAAGGCCAGCACGTTGATCAGCAGGGTGGACACGACGGTGAACGCCGCTGTGAACCAGAACGCATGGGTGAAGGTGTTATCCGACCAAATCATTGCGTAGTTGCTTAAGCCCACAAACTGCACATTTTTGACGGTGGTGAACTTGCAGAACGACAGCCCTGCACCCCAGATAAACGGCCAGACAAAGCCGATGATAAAGGCGATGAGGGTCGGCAGTACGAAAACAGGCCAATAACGTCGAATGGCTTTTTCCATAAGTATGCTCCCTTTGTTGTAATTTTTGTTTTCT
>ENA-ORRW01001755-ORRW01001755.1-human-gut-metagenome-genome-assembly--contig:-NODE-1755-length-19775-cov-6.827282_pt1 | contig 19775 bp, 19 predicted proteins | sample MGYA00242183_ERZ509150 | MGnify/ENA primary metagenome ERZ509150 (study PRJEB26280, sample SAMEA2338639) | human gut metagenome | biome: human gut; feature: human-associated habitat; material: faeces... | reverse complement strand
GTACTCCTATATACCATCGTATTTTGCAAAAAACAGGAAAGACCTGACAAATTCCAATTTTTCGAGGTGACAACGAAGACAGGAAATAATTTTGAAGAATGAAAGGCGTGTGATATTATGCCCCTTCAAATTGTACGAAACGACATCACAAAGATGAAGGTTGATGTTATCGTCAACGCAGCGAACAGCTCCCTTTTGGGAGGCGGCGGTGTTGACGGCTGCATCCATCGGGCTGCAGGACCGGAGCTGCTTTTAGAGTGTAAAACGCTGGGAGGCTGCGAAACCGGCAGCGCGAAAATCACAAAGGGATATAGACTGCCTTGCAAGTATGTGATCCACGCCGTCGGCCCGCGCTGGCGGGACGGAAAACACGGAGAACGGGAAAAGCTTGTCTCCTGTTACCGCACTTCCTTGGCACTGGCGAAGGAGCACGGCTGTGAGACGGTTGCCTTTCCGCTAATCTCATCGGGCATCTATGGCTACCCGAAAGACCAGGCGTTGAAAGTCGCCATAGACACGATCAGCGACTTTCTTCTGGAAAATGACATGACGGTCTATATCGTCATCTTCGACCGCAAGGCATATCAGATCGGCGAGAAGCTGTTCTCCGACATTGCCGCATACATAGACGACACCTATGTGGACGAGCATACGGATAGCCGCGCTTCGCAGCTTCGCCGGATGCAGATGCTTTCAGAAGAACCGGAGAAAGCAATATATGGCGCTCCAATGGCGGCAAGCGCGAAAAGCCTTGACGATGCCCTTTCGCAGATCGACGAGAGCTTTTCCGAGATGCTGCTTCGTAAGATTGACGAGAAAGGCATGACCGATGCGCAGTGCTACAAGAAAGCAAACATCGACCGCAAGCTCTTCTCGAAGATCCGCAGCGACTGGCTGTATAAGCCGTCGAAGCCCACGGCGCTTGCCTTTGCGATTGCCTTGGAACTTCCGCTGGATGAAACGAAAGAAATGCTCATGAAGGCGGGCTTTGCCCTCTCGCACTCGAATAAGTTTGACATCATCATTGAGTATTTCATTGAGCATGGTAACTACAATGTCTTCGAGATCAACGAGGCTCTGTTTGCCTTTGACCAAAGCTTGCTCGGAGCGTAATCGGCTCGCGGTTTTTGCAAGCCCTCTAATGAATCAGAAACAAGGGGGAACACAAATGGAAGAAATCATTCATGTGCCGGAAGAACAAAGCGAAACCGGAAACTTAACCGAATACACAGAAAGCGTGGTGGAGTGCTTTGATAGCGTTCCCGAGGTCGCAAAGCCGTTGATTGGAAGCGCAGGAAGGCTGCTCAACCGTATTGAAAAGATGCTTTATTCTGCTCCGGCGTTTGTCGGTGCTGTCAAGGCTGTAATTCCCGAGGAAGCTTATCAGGTGATCCTCACGGATGAGCAAAAAGCAAAAATAGCGAGCGGCGCATTGAAACTCATGACGAAAAAAGATGGCTCGCTTATGGCAAACCTCATCAACCCCGAAACGAAGAAAATTGTTTCGACCGTTTCGCTCGGCAAGGTCAAGCTGTCTCCTGAGCTTTCACAGGCAATAACGAATTACGCCACACAAATGCAAATGGCTCAAATTGCGGAGCAAATTCAATTTGTTCAAGTCGCAGTTGAAGAAGTCCGTCAAGGTCAGGAGTATGATCGGCTTGCGACGGCGTATAGCTGCCAGCAAAAGCTAATCCAAGCTTCCGCCATTCAGAATCCGCGGTTGAAGGAAATGGCACTCATGCAGCTCGTATCAGATGCCGAAAACAGCCGCAATCTGTTGATGCAGAGTCAGAGTGCAAATGCTGCGTTTATTAAAAATCAGCCGGAATCTACATGGGGCAAGATTTTATCCGGCGCAACGCCCGAAAAGATAAATGCGCGAATGAATGAACTACGAGAAAGCTTATGCGCTGTAAACATGGTGTCTCTTGCCGAAGCCATTGCATATCAGGAAATGGGAGAATCCGAAGCGGCAAAAGTGAGTTTGGAGTATTACGCAAAGTTCATTCAGAGAACCTACCTTGAAACAAAGGGCTTCGTTGAGAGGCTGGACATGATCGATCCGTCACCGGAAAACTATTGGACGCAAAAGCTGCCTGAGATAGAGAATCGAATCTTGGCGCTGCCGAGCGACAGCCCTACACTGCGTTTGGAGGAACAGAAGGATGAGCCAGAAACTTTGTAAAAATAAAAAGTGTCAGCGTCCGCTACCGGAAGGGTACAAATATAAATACTGCGAGCACTGCCGTAGCGAGCGGGCGCAGCAAATAAAAAGAGCTGGAAAAGCGGCGCTGGGCGTCGTCGTAATGGTTGGCGGTACTGCTGTCACCGTTCTTTCCAAAGGGAAAATCAATCCGAACAAGAAGTGAATTGCCATCGCATGACTACTCCTTCACAAAAGAAGGTCATTACGATGAGGAAGGAGAAACTATGTGGCTAAAGCTTGATTTGAGCGGTATAAAGCTTTCGATGCAGATAAGAAATTATCGCAAGGTCTCCGATGATGACTGGGATTCGGTGTGGTGCAAGACTGACTTTGCGTTTGTCTCTGATGAATGGCTGAATTACAGAAAAGATAATGACGAAGTTTTTCTTGCGCGTGAAGTCGAAGACCTTGCAAAATCGCTGGACGATCTCCTGAATGACCGCCTTAACGCTCCGACTGAGTTTAACTGCATTGAGCCGGATTTCAATTTCGCCCTCAACCCGAAGAAGGATTTGCGGCTTGATCCTAAGGTCCTATATGTCAGACCGGGCTGTGAAATTGTTGATATTGATATGGAGTGGAAAATCTCGTTCTGGGATGAAGGGCTGACAGACAACTATTTGTCTGTCTCGCTTGTCAGATCGGATATTGAATGTCTGTTGTCATATTTACGCCTTGTAATGGGCGAAGTGCAAGAAGACACCCCTGAGATAAAAGCACTCATGAGAAAGGGGATCATATCGGGTTAATCTGAAACGGAGGAACGCATAGAAGATGAACCGCGAACAGTTCATACAATACATTTCAGATGAATATGGCGTTGATGAGGAATACCTCTTCGCAAAGCATCCGCTCTTCTGTGTGTTCCGGCATTCAAATAACCGTAAATGGTTTGCGGTTGTGATGGATGTGCCTAAGAACAAGCTGGGATTAGAGGGCGCAGATGCTCTTGATGTGGTAAACCTCAAATGCGACCCCATCCTCATCGGCTCGCTACGGAAAGAACCCGGTGTCTTTCCGGCTTACCACATGAGCAAAGCGAACTGGGTCTCAGTCGCCTTAGACGGCAGTGTGCCGGACGAAAAGATAAAATTGCTGTTGGATATGAGCTATGACGCAACCGCGCCCAAGATAAAGAGAAAAGCCAAACAAAGCTGATACCGTTGAAAGGAGGCAGCCGAAGCATGAAGCAGCGCACCTATATCGCAATCGACCTGAAAAGCTTTTATGCTTCGGTCGAGTGCCGTGAAAGAAACTTAGACCCGCTGGACACAAACCTCGTCGTTGCGGATGAGAGCCGGACGGACAAGACCATCTGCCTTGCGGTCACGCCCTCGCTCAAGAGCTACGGTATCTCCGGGCGTGGGAGGCTGTTTGAAGTCAAGCAGCGCGTCAAGGAAGCAAACGGCGGACGGCAGCATGACGCGCCGGGACGAAAGCTGGAAGGCTCGTCGTATCTCTTCTCTGAGCTGCAAGAGAACCCGTCCCTTGCCATTGACTTCATCATCGCGCCGCCGCGCATGGCTTACTACATGGAGTACAGCACCCGCATCTATCAGGTTTACATGAAGTATGTTGCGCCGGAGGACATCATCGTCTACTCTATCGACGAGGTGTTCATGGATGTCACCGACTACCTCGCCACCTACAAGCTGTCTCCCCACGACCTTGCCATGAAGATCATTCTGGATGTTCTCACGACAACCGGTATCACGGCAACTGCGGGAATTGGCACAAACCTCTACCTCTGCAAAGTGGCGATGGATATTGTCGCCAAGCACATTCCGGCAGACAAAAACGGAGTCCGCATTGCCGAGCTGGATGAGATGAGCTATCGCAAGACGCTTTGGTCACACCAGCCCCTCACCGATTTCTGGCGGGTAGGCAAAGGGTACGCCAAGAAGCTTGAAGAAAACGGGATGTTCACAATGGGCGATGTCGCCCGCCGCTCCGTCACGGATGAGGACTTGCTTTACAAGCTTTTCGGAAAGAACGCGGAACTGCTAATCGACCATGCTTGGGGCTGGGAGCCTTGCACCATTGAGGCAGTTAAGGCGTACAAGCCGGAAAGCAACAGCTTGGGTTCTGGACAGGTACTACACCAGCCTTATGAGGCAGACAAAGCGCGGCTCGTCCTTCGGGAAATGGCGGACCTTCTCTCGATGGACTTGGTTGACAAAGGCTTTGTCACCGACCAGCTTGTTATCACGATTGGCTATGACATCGAAAATCTGACTGACCCGGAGCGTCGGAAAAAGTATCACGGCGATATAGTAAAAGACCATTACGGGCGGCAGATACCGAAACACGCCCACGGCACAATCAATCTTGAACGCTACACCTCTTCCACGAAGCAGATCATGGATTCCGCCGGGGAATTGTTCGACCGGATCACAGACAGGAGCTTGCTCATCCGGCGGTTGAACATCACAGCGACCCATGTGATCGACGAAGCTTCTGCCCCCTCTGCAAAAGGAGATTTTGAGCAGCTTGACCTCTTCACTGATTATGCTGCACTCGACGCGAAGCGCAAGCAGGAAGATGAAGAGCTGGTACGAGAAAAGAAAGTTCAACAAGCCATGCTCACCATCAAAAAGAAGTTTGGGAAGAACGCTATTCTCAAAGGGATGAACCTTGAGGAAGGCGCAACCGCGAAGGACAGGAACGCGCAGATCGGAGGGCATAAGGCATGAGTGACGAATACAGAGACATCATCAATCTTCCGCACCATGTCTCATCGAAGAGGCCGCAGATGTCGATGCTGGACAGGGCTGCGCAGTTCTCACCGTTTGCTGCTCTCACCGGCTATGATGACGCAATTCATGAAACCGCACGGCTTACAAATGATAAGGTTGACCTCAGCGAAGAGGAAAAGGAAACACTGGATAGAAAGCAACAAATCCTCTTAGAAAGACTTGGCGAGCAACCCGCGCTGACCGTCACCTACTTTATCCCGGATGCAAAAAAATCCGGCGGAGCGTATGTGACAAAGAGTGGAAGCCTCAAAAAGATAGACGGGTTTGAACGCTGGATGATGCTCACAGACGGGACAAAAATCCCTCTGGATGATGTCGCTGACATTGAAAGCGAACTGTTCCGCGATATGTTTTGAATGTCGCTTTCCATGCGACCAAACCGAAGACGATTTCTCCTATACTGTGACTGTAAGCAAAAGCAGTCACAGTTTTTCTATATGGGAGGAATCATCATGAAAAAGAACTTAACCGAGATCGTCTTTATCCTTGACCGCAGCGGCTCGATGAGCGGACTGGAAGCCGACACCATCGGCGGCTTCAACTCCATGATCGAGAAGCAGAGAAAGGCAGACGGCGAAGCGCTTGTCTCCACAGTCCTCTTCGACAATATGAGCGAGGTGATCCATGACCGCGTGAACATCCGCGACATCAAACCAATGACAGACAGGGATTATACCGTCCGGGGCTGCACAGCTCTTCTGGACGCCATCGGCGGTGCGCTCCATCACATCGGCAATGTCCATAAGTACGCCCGACGGTCCGATGTCCCGGAGCATACGCTGTTTATCATCACTACGGACGGAATGGAGAATGCGAGCCGGTTTTACAGCAGTGACAGGGTGAAGCAGATGATCGAACGGCAGAAGGCGAAGTATGGCTGGGAGTTCCTGTTTCTCGGCGCAAACATCGACACAGTGGAAACAGCGCGGCATTTTGGGATCGGAGCTGACCGGGCTGTCAACTACAACTCTGACAGTGCCGGGACACAGCTCAACTATGAAGTGTTGAGTGAGGCGATCTCCGCGGTCCGTTGCAGCGCCCCGCTCGGCGCAGATTGGAAGCGCCGGATTGACGAGGACTACGAGAATCGCGGAAAAAGCAAAAAGAAATAAGCTACACAAGCATGAGGAAAGGCGCTTTCGAGCGCCTTTTTTATATCTGCTACCAAGTTTTTCGCAAAAATTGTCCGTTGTAAAGTGAAGGGGATTTTTACGGGGAGAAGCACCGGGAATACGATTTTGAGAGAATAGCAAGCACAGCCGGTGTCCGTACACACGGCGATTTTCGAGTAAAGGAACCCCGCCCTTACTCTTCAAAATGCTTGTTGGGATGTCTCCCAAACCCTCTATCTTTACGAAAGGACAGATTGCCTATGGCAAATAGAACAAGGCCAATCCGCATTGAGTTCTGCGTGTCGGAAAATGAGCATCGGATCATCAAATCAAAGATGGCGCAGCTCGGAACAAAGAATATGGGTGCGTATCTCAGAAAGATGGCGATTGACGGCTACATCATCAAAGTGGACTATACCCAGCAGAAAAAGCTTGCCGCCGCTGTCAGCCGTGCAGCGTCAAATATCAATCAGATTTGCCGCCGTATCAATTCAAAGGGAAACCTTTATGAGGATGATGTCACCGAGCTGAAAGAGAGGCAAAGGGAAATATGGCAGTTACTAAAATCAAGCCAATCCGAGGAACTGTAAACAAGGCGCTTGCCTACATCCTCGACCCAGCGAAGACTGACGATCAGCTCTATGTTTCCTCTTTCGGCTGTGCTGCCAGCGATGCGGCGGCAAAGGAATTTGAGTGGACGCGAAATCTCGCTGCCCAGCAAGGAATGCAGATGCCGAAGGTGATTGCCCGACACCTGATTCAATCCTTCGACATCGGAGAAGTCACGCCGGAGATGGCGCATGAAATCGGAAAACAGTTTGCCGACGAATGGCTGAAAGGCAAGTATGAATATGTGATCGCCACCCACATCGACAAGGGGCATTGCCATAATCACATCATCTTCAATGCTGTCAATTTTGTAGACTACCATGCCTATCGGAGCAACAAGCGGACATATCGGGAAATGCGCCAACTCAGCGACGAAATCTGTAAGGAACATGGGCTTTCCGTGATCCCACCCTCACAGAGCAAGGGCATGGACTACAAGGAATACACAGAGGCTAAACGCGGCACAAGCTGGAAGCAAAAGCTCAAGCAGACCATCGACCGCTGCATCATCACAGCGAAGGATTACGATGAGTTTTTGAAACTCATGCAGGAAGCCGGATATGAAATCAAGACCGGAAAATACATCTCCTTCCGTGCTGAGGGACAGGAGCGTTTTACCCGTGCAAAGACCATCGGAGACAACTACACCGAGGAACGGATCAAAGAGCGTATTCAGGGGCGCGGGAACCGCAAGCGCCAGATGCAGACCTCTCGCCGGGGTATCTCCCTCATCAGCGACATTCAGGAGCGCATCCAGCTCATAGGCAGCAAAGGTTACGAACACAAAGCGAAGCTCACCATTCTCAAAGAGGCTGCGCGTACTCTCAACTATCTGACTGAGAACAACCTTCTGCAATATGCTGACCTTGAAAAGAAAGTCGAGGACATTCACAGCTCCTATGCCCGCACCGGCAGTGAGCTGAAAAATGTTGAAGCCAAACTGCGTGAGGTGCAGCCGCTTATCAAAAACATCTCGAACTACCAGCGGCTCAAACCGGTTTATGATGCCTATATGAAGGCGGCGGACAAACCGGCATACCGTGCCAAACACGAAGCAGAGCTTGTCATCTATGAGGCGGCAAAGAGCACTCTTCTCGCCATACAGGGCGACGGAAAATTGCCGAGCTTGAAATCTCTGCAAGCCGAACAGCAACGGCTCGCGGACGAGCAGCAGCGCCTTTATGACGAACGCGCCAAGTTGAAAAAAGAAGCTCGCCTGATTGACACGATGAAGGCGAATGTGGATGATTTCCTCAGTCCCTCGATGGCAAAGGAACAGGAGAAATCCCGCAGCGGAGAACTCGAATAAGCAACAAGGCTCACTGCTCACTTTGGGGAGTGAGCCTTTCACATTTTACAACGCAAAACAACGAGAGAATACAGTAAATCACATTGATTATTCTATTCTCCCGTGGTAAATTGATAATACATAGACTGAATCGTAAAGAACGACTTCTCAGATCCTTGCGTGAACTTAACGATGCCCATAATCTGATAGACTGTCAGCCATTCTTTCGATTACACGGAAGGATATACAATGTTTCAGAAAGTGATTTATAAAAGGCAATACAATAAACCTACAATAGAGGAAATAGAAGCTGAGATAGCCGATGAACCTATACCAGCCGAAGTAAAAGAACCCGCTCCGTCAAAATATAAATGTTCATCAAAGGACATATTCAAACAGCTCAATGAGGGCGCAGTTTATGTGCCGCTTCCTGAGCGGAAACCTATCGCCAAGGTATTTATCAGTCAAGCCATCGAAATATCTGAGAACTACCAAATTGACACTGAAATCAGACAAGGTGCCGGGACAGTCACGGTAATTTTCTCATTCGATTGCGGCGGTGCAATGGGCTTCTTGAAAAGCGTGATCCAGTATGCCGATGACATTTCTTTCTTCTCAAGCACAAATGGATATGAGATCGTCCTTGCACTCGATTTTTACACTTACGCATTATACCGGCACGGAAGGAAGATGCGTCCCTGACTATTTTGGCCTGTGCATTGCGCAGGCTTTTTATTATTGTGCAGCAATCCAAGAACTTGAAATTTATTTTGAATTTTCGGACGGATGAATTGCGTTTGTGGAGCTTTCGATGTATAATAAAATGAGGGTCACTATAAACGGTTGAGTGAGGTGCAGTGATGAAGATAAGCTACAAGAAATTATGGGTAATGCTGATTGAACGAGAGATCCCGAAGGCGGTTTTTCGGAAGGAAACCGAGCTTTCGCCGGGTACCATGAGCAAGCTTAATAAGAATGAAGAGGTTGCCCTTTCTGTCTTGCTGCGCATCTGTGAGTATCTGAATTGTGACATCGGGGACATTTGCGAAGCGATCCATACGGACAAGTAAGCCACGCACTGTGCATTCTATATATCGTTAAAAAAGACTACGGAGGTAGCTTCAATGGCTGAAACGAATACAAGCAATATTGGATTTGAAAAACAGATTTGGGATGCAGCTTGCGTCCTTCGCGGCAACATCGACGCTTCGGAATACAAGTCGGTTGTTCTTGGGTTGATTTTTTTGAAATACATCTCAGACCGCTTCGAGGCGAAGTATCAGGAGCTTGTCGCTGAGGGCGACGGCTTTGAAGAGGATAAGGACGAATACACGGCGGAGAATATCTTCTTTGTACCGGAAAACGCAAGATGGAGCGTCATATCTGCCGCTGCGCACACGCCTGAGATCGGCACAGTCATCGACGAGGCCATGCGGAGCATTGAGAAGGAAAACAAGCGGCTAAAAGACATTCTCCCCAAAAACTTTGCCCGTCCTGAGCTGGATAAGCGGCGGCTCGGTGAGGTCGTTGACCTCTTTACCAATATCCAGATGATCGACCACGGGAACAGCAAAGATATTCTCGGCCGCACTTATGAGTATTGCCTTGCCAAATTCGCTGAACAGGAAGGTAAGCTCGCCGGTGAGTTCTATACCCCGTCTTGCGTTGTTCGCACCCTTGTCGAGGTATTACAGCCATACAATGGCCGTGTCTACGACCCCTGCTGCGGGTCTGGCGGTATGTTTGTTCAGTCCTCTAAGTTCATCGAAAATCACGGCGGGAACATCAAGAACATCTCTGTGTATGGTCAGGATTCCAACCCTACCACATGGAAGCTGGCACAGATGAATCTTGCCATTCGCGGCATCGAGGCTGACCTTGGCAAATTTAGCGCGGACACATTCTTCAATGACTGTCACCCGCAGCTCAAGGCTGATTTCATTATGGCGAATCCTCCCTTCAACCTTTCCGGCTGGGGACAAGATAAGCTGCTGGATGATGTGCGCTGGCAATACGGAACACCTCCGGCCAACAACGCCAACTTTGCTTGGTTGCAACACATGATCTGGCATCTCGCGCCGAATGGGCGGATTGGTATGGTGCTTGCGAATGGCTCGCTGTCTTCTCAGTCCGGCGGTGAGGGCGAGATCCGAAAGAATATCATTAACGCTGACCTTGTGGACTGCATTGTCGCAATGCCGTCCCAGCTCTTCTACACAACACAGATTCCGGTGTCTCTCTGGTTCCTTGCCAGGAATAAAAAGCAAAAGGGCAAGACGCTTTTTATCGACGCAAGAAAGCTGGGTACAATGGTCACTCGAAAGTTGCGCGAGCTGACAGATGAGGACATTCAGAGGATAGCAGATACCTACAACGCATTCGTTGACGGTACACTTGAAGATGAAAAGGGCTTCTGTGCTGTTGTGACCACTCAGGATATTGCCAAGCAGGATTATATCCTCACGCCGGGGCGCTATGTTGGCATCGAAGAACAGGAAGATGATGGCGAACCGTTTGACGAAAAGATGAGCCGGTTGACCTCTGAGCTTTCCGAACTGTTTGCAAAATCCCATGAGCTTGAGGCCGAGATCAGGGAGAGACTGGGGGCGATTGGATATGAATTATAACACCTACCCCATCGCTGATTTGATAGATGAAATAGCAATGGGTCCGTTTGGCTCAAATATAAAAGTCGATTGCTTTGTTGATAAAGGCATCCCTGTTCTCAACGGCAGCAATCTTGAGGGATTTGAACTTTCGGAAAAATCATTCCGCTATGTTACCGAGGAAAAGGCTGATTCACTTAAAAAGGCCAACGCATATAAGGGTGATGTTGTAATTACTCACCGGGGAACACTTGGACAGATTGTTTACATTCCTCAGACTGCGCAAAGGGATCGATATGTGATCTCGCAATCTCAGTTCCGTGTCAAGTGTAATAAGAAAGTTTTGCCGGAGTATTTTGTGTACTACTTTCATACACCGATTGGACAGCATAAACTTCTTAGCAATGCTTCGCAAGTAGGCGTTCCTGCCTTGGCTCGTCCTTCTTCAACTTTTCAAAAGATTGAGATAGAAATACCCGATCTTGAAACACAGAAAAAAGTGGTTAAGCTTATCGGCTCTTTGCAGACGAGGATAAAAACAAATGCTGAGATAAACGATAATTTAGCGGCTTAGAGACGAATGTCGGTGACATCAATCTCACCGTTCATCAGCTTCGGTAGCAAGGAATCTCTCAGTTCAGAAAGCCGTAAATTCTCGATGGAATTATTTAATACAGCCTGATAAATCGGCTCGGCCACATCCAGAAAGGCTTTTGTGTCATCGTCAGAGAGTTTCATGATATTCTCCGCCTCAAAATCTCTGGTTGTAATAGCATCGAACACGGCTCCGCTTGCTTTATGTTTCAGTCTATCAACCGCTTTAAGAGTGTAGAAGTAAACAAGGAGCTGGTGTGTATCCTTGCCGACGAGTGCAAAACACGACTGATTCATTGCCATAGGGACACCCGGCAAACCGACTTTGCCTACTGTACCTCGTGCTGTAACAAAAACAGTATTTATAGGATAGAGACGGCTATTGCAATGAGCCAGACCTTCCTCGGTAATTGTCTTTTCAGTGGTGAGAGTGTAAGGAAAGCCTACATCTTTATCTTAAAAAACGGTATATCGCCATTCCAATACGAGCTTTCACCAGTTTTAGGTGTGCCACCGCCGAGAATTTGAATCATTTCAGTAAAGCCGACTTCTGTTTCTGCCTGATCATAGAAATTTGCAAACAAAGCAGCGGCTTGCTGCTGTAAATTATCGTTTACCGCCTTATTCACTCTCATCAGTGGCGAGAGTCACTTCAAAGGAACTGCCACTGTTTATCGTTCTCTTAAAGACAAAGGAGAACGACGATGAAAGAACAACTTATCCAAGAGATACAGCGTAAAATGCTGCCGTATCTCAACAACGAACAACTATTGCAGTTAGGTGATGCTTTAACCGAAGCTCTACAAGGAGTGAGCGTTAGTTATGAAGACACCACCCCAAAGAAGGAAGAACGGGATGCCGTCGAAGCGTTCATTACTGCCAAGCGCATTGAAGGCTGTTCCGAGAAAACCTTGAAGTATTACCGGAAGACGATTGAATCCATGCTGTCTACCATCGCTAAGAAGGCCAGTCAGATAACAACGGATGATCTTCGTAAGTACCTGACAACCTACCAGACGCAGCGCAGGTCCAGCAAGGTAACGATTGATAACATCCGGCGCATACTGTCCAGCTTCTTCTCATGGCTTGAAGATGAAGACTTCATCTTGAAAAGTCCGGTACGCCGGATTCACAAGGTAAAGACAGCAAAGTTGGTCAAAGACACCTACACGGACGAGGCGTTAGAGCTGATGCGGGATAGCTGCACAACTACAAGGGATTTAGCAATCATTGACCTACTCGCTTCCTCTGGGATGCGTGTTGGAGAGATGGTCATGCTGAACCGAGAAGACATTGACTTCAACGAGCGGGAATGCGTTGTGATCGGTAAAGGTAACAAGGAGCGCCTTGTGTACTTCGATGCAAGAACCAAAATACATTTGCAGAACTACCTCAACGAGCGCACAGATGCGAACCCGGCACTGTTCGTCTCGCTGAAAGCCCCGCACGACCGGCTGATGATCGGGGGCGTGGAGACGCGGCTTCGAGAGCTGGGAAAACGCTTGAATTTGCCCAAAGTACACCCACACAAATTCCGGCGAACGCTGGCAACCTCAGCCATAGATAAGGGAATGCCCATAGAGCAAGTCCAGCAACTCTTAGGGCATCAGAAGATCGATACAACCATGCACTACGCAATGGTAAAGCAACAAAATGTGAAGCTGGCACACAGAAAGTACATCGGATAGGATGGTGAATATGAATAGACATTTTCTAAGAGATATAGCAGACATCCAGACGGGACCTTTTGGGAGTCAGCTTCACAAAGAGGACTATGTAGATATTGGAACCCCCATTGTAACAGTTGAGCATTTGGGAAATAGAGTTTTCACTGAACAGAACCTTCCAAAAGTATCTGATGAAGATAAGGCTCGCCTATCTAAGTATGTTTTGAAGGAAGGAGACATTGTATTTAGCCGGGTTGGATCGGTTGATAGATGCTCTTATGTGGATGCCGCACACGACGGCTGGATGTTTTCTGGACGGTGTTTGAGAGTGCGTCCTAACACAGAAGTAGAACCGTTATATCTCTACTATTTTTTCTGCTTGGAAGACACAAAACAATTCGTAAGAAATATTGCGGTGGGCGCGACAATGCCGTCAATCAATACAAAACTGCTTGGAGAAGTTGAGGTAGCTTACCCTTCACAGACAGAGCAGCAGAAGATCGTTGCACTTCTTTCTGCCTTAGATGATAAAATTGAAATCAACCAAAAGATAAACGATAATTTATACGCACAAGCAAAGGCAATCTTCGCTCAGCGATTCATTGGCATTGAAACTATTCCCGACGGCTGGAAAAAGGGCAATCTTCTGGATATTGCCAATTATCTAAATGGTCTTGCAATGCAGAAGTTCCGTCCTCGTGATGACGAAGTAGGGCTTCCTGTTCTCAAAATTAAAGAACTCCGTCAAGGCTCATGCGATGTCAGCAGTGAATTATGCTCCCCGAGTATTAAGCCTGAATACATAGTCCATGATGGGGATGTTATATTCTCATGGTCTGGCAGTTTGCTTGTTGACATTTGGTGCGGTGGAACTTGTGGCTTAAATCAGCATCTTTTCAAAGTGACATCAGAAACCTACGATCAATGGTTCTACTATTTATGGACGGCACATCACCTTGAACGATTCATTGCTATTGCCGCTGATAAGGCAACGACGATGGGACACATAAAACGCGGGGAACTTGAAAAAGCCGAAGTCCTTATCCCGTCCGAAAAGGACTACAAGGAAATTAGTTCCTTAATGAATCCCTTATTCAACCTGATTATCGCAAATCGGATTGAAGCTCGCAAACTTGCTGAACTTAGGGATGAACTTCTTCCGAAACTCATGTCGGGTGAAATTGATGTTTCGGAGGTGTCCGTATGAGTAATAAACAACTGAGAATACCTTTTAATGCACCTTTGCATCCGCAGGACACCGAAGTATCAACCTACGGATGCCGTCAGAACAACCCTGATATTTGCGGTAATAACGGATTGCCGGGAGTATGCGCCTTTGCATCGGATGACCGCATCTGCAAAAAACCATCTCGCGCATGGAAAAAGCAGTTCCAAAAGCTTAAAGAATCAAGCCGCTAAATTATCGTTTATTGCCCTTGCCGCATTGCGAGCGACCACGCGCTGTCAAAACGCGGTATAATATGATTTGAAAATGGGAGGTATGTGCAATGGATATACAAGAAACAATCAGTCGCGTCAGAAAAGAATACAAGGATTATCTGCGTGAGAAGCATCCTGACTGGGCAGAAAGCAGTCTCAGCACCCATGTTTCTGATGCCTTCTACCTGTATCAGAATACCATTGCCCTCTCCTTCTGGAAGTGTTTTGAGAGCGACGAGTCGATGGCAGCGGCAAAGCAGGATATACTCGAATATCTGAAACATGATGTGATGTCGGAACGCGCTGAGGAACGCACAGCCGGTTATTTCAATGATCTCAAGATGCTCAAAGAGTTCCTGGACACCAAAGGCGGTGTGAGAGCCTATGTGGGACCGGAGTACGATTGTGAAGTGACTGTCTACAAATACGCAAAAATGTCCTACGATGGAGCGCTTTCTTCCGATGACGCTGTTGCGGCCATGTGCAAGGAAGTTCCGTTCTTCGGGGAAACATCCCATAAGCTCATGGTCATGCTGTTTGCATCCATGATGGAGGGAACAAGATACACCCGCCGGGGCAATACAGAAACAACGATTTACTTCATCGCCCATATCGGACAGGACTATGGCAAGGATCGCATGGTCAATGCCTTAAAAGCAACCCACGAAAACATAACCTACTACTACGAGCAGACCGGAAACAAGTCAAACAGCATCCGCCGGGGCTGCACAAAGGTAGCCAAGGACAACAATATTGATATGGATTTCAGCGAGAAGATGTTTGAGGGCATCATCCCGAAGGAATCCTCTGATACTGCCCTCACGGTCGATGACACAGCCGTCCGGTATTGGCTGTATGCTGCTGGCGATGGCTCGGTCAACTGGGAGAACGATTATGACGAGGGCATTATGGCTATCGGCTGGGATGACATGGGCGATCTCATGCAGTACAGCTCCAAGGAAGAAATGCGAGCTAAGATGCGGGAAGTCTATGGGGGGACAAGCTCGTATAAAAATCAAGTTCACGCCACATGGCAGTTTGCAAACGACATCAAACCCGGCGACATCATCTTCGTCAAAAAAGGCAGAAAAGAAATCATTGGCAGAGGCGTTGTTGAGGGCGAGTATGTATATGATCCCACCCGTGAGCACTACCGTAACACCCGTACTGTCCGCTGGACAGACAAAGGTTTATGGGAGCATTCTGAGCAGTTGGCGATGAAAACTCTGACCGATGTAACGCCTTATACCGATTTTGTGAAGAAGACGCAAAGCCTTTTTGATGGAGAAAGCACAAATGTTGCTATCCAAGACGAGGATGAAGAGGAACGGACATACGATCCATATACCGCCGACGATTTCCTGCATGATGTGTTCATGGATGAAGACCGTTACAACATCCTCAAGGCTCTCTTGCTGACGAAGAAGAATGTGATCCTTCAAGGCGCACCGGGCGTCGGAAAAACCTTTGCAGCAAAGAGGCTTGCCTATTCTATCATGGGCGAGAAAGACACGAACCGCGTCAAGATGGTGCAATTCCATCAGAGTTATAGCTACGAAGACTTTATCATGGGCTTCCGCCCCACGGAAACAGGCTTTGAGTTGAAGAAAGGCGTTTTCTATGAGTTCTGCCGCAAGGCCGCAGAAGATGACCGTCCCTATTTCTTCATCATTGACGAGATCAACCGAGGCAACTTGAGCAAGATTTTTGGCGAGCTGTTCATGCTCATTGAAAGCGATAAGCGCGGAGTTGAGTTGCAGCTTCTCTACGCGGACGAGCAGTTCTCCATCCCAAGCAATGTATACATCATCGGCATGATGAACACCGCTGACCGAAGCCTTGCTATGCTGGACTATGCACTGCGCCGCCGTTTTGCGTTCTTTGAGATGACACCGGCATTTAACTCGTCTGGTTTCAGGGCATATAGGGCGAAGATCAACAACCCGAAGTTCGACCGTCTGATTGCCACAGTGGAGCAGCTTAATGATGTGATAGCGAATGATGATTCGCTGGGCGAAGGTTTCTGCATCGGCCATAGTTATTTCTGTACGAACGCCACAGTCACAGACGATTGGATGAAGTCCGTGGTAGAGTTTGAGCTGATCCCGCTGCTCAAAGAATACTGGTTTGATGAAGCCGCAAAAGTCAAGGATTGGAGCCGTACTCTTCGTGAGGTGGTCAAATGATTCCCATTCGCAACATCTACTATATGCTGGCCTATGCGTTCCAAGTGTTGCACGAGCAAGGCTATAAGGATGTTGCTGCTGAGGATTTCCGAAACACCGCAGAGTTGCTGGCTGCTATCCTATGCAAAGGCGTGTCTGTTCAGATTAAGCGGGGCTTATGCAGACAGTACATAACAAAGGAAGAGCCGCTGGCTTCCCCAAGAGGCAAGCTTGAAATTGGAGAATCCATCAAAACCCAAGTCCTTCGTAAAAAACAGCTCGTCTGCGCCTATGATGAGTTTTCGGTTAATGCTTATACAAATCGCATTATCAAAACGACAATGGCCGTACTGCTCCGTGCAGATATTACCAAGGCGAGGAAGAAGGAAATCCGCAAGCTGCTTGTCTTCTTCGATGGCGTAGATACCTTGGACGCTCATAACATCAACTGGAACATCCAATATGACCGCAATAATCAGACCTACCGGATGATAATTGAAATATGCCGGTTTGTTCTGAAAGGACTGCTGCAAACGACCGCAGACGGATCTACCCGTATTATGGATTATGCGGATGACATGACAATGGCAAAGCTGTATGAGAAATTCATACTGGGCTATTATCAGCGGGAGCACCCGGACATCCGTGCGTATTCCCCGCAAATCGCTTGGCAAGTGACAGATGGGTGCAGAACGCTTTTGCCTACCATGCAGTCCGACATCGTGCTTTCAAACAAGAAAGCCGAAAAGACGCTTATAATCGACGCAAAGTTCTACACGCACAATATGCAGATGAAAGCACCCTATATGACGCAAACGCTCCACTCAGGGAATTTGTATCAGATTTTCACCTATGTTAAGAACTGGGATGCAGCGCCTGGAGAAACGGTAGCGGGGATGCTTCTATACGCCAAGACAGACGATGCCGTTCAGCCGGATGGAGATTACCAAATGAGCGGCAATCAGATCAGCGTAAAGACGCTTGATATGAACTGCGAGTTCGCTGTGATCGCAGGACAGCTTGACACGATTACAGAAAGGGTTAGATGATAACACAGCAGATCGAACAAAGGAGCAACGGAAATGGCAGGATATTATACCGAATCAAATTACGAGAATGCAGTTCTCCAATTACTTAATGAAGGGCTTGGCTACACCTATGTCTACGGACCGGATGTGGAGCGTGATTATCACTCTCCGCTCTACGAGGATGTCCTGTTGCCCGCCTTGCAGCGCATCAATAAGGGCTTGCCTCTGGATGCTATCAATGAGGCCATTTACAAGCTCAAGAACTTTGAGTCCGGCTCACTGCTGCAAAAGAACATGACCTTTACCGACTATCTGCAAAACGGTATCTCTGTAAAATACTTTGTAAATGGCGAGGAACGCTCCACCCTCGTCTACCTTGTTGACTTCAAAAATCCTGCCAATAACGACTTTACCGTTGCCAACCAGTGGACTTTCATCGAAAACTCCGAAAAACGCCCGGATGTCATTCTCTTCATCAATGGTCTGCCCCTTGTCGTAGTGGAGCTGAAATCTCCCTCCCGCGAAGAGACAGATGCTTCCGACGCATACCGTCAGCTCCGTAATTATATGTACGAGATCCCCTCCATGTTTATTTACAATGAGGTTTGTGTCATGAGCGATATGACCACCTCAAAGGCCGGAACCATCACCTCCGGTGAAGACCGCTTCATGGAGTGGAAAACAACGGACGGCAGCTACGAGAACACACAGTACGCAGCCTTTGACACCTTCTTTGAGGGACTGTTTGAGAAGAACCGTTTCCTCGACATTCTGAAAAACTTTATCTGCTTCAATGTGGACGGCGAGAAGACATTCAAAGTGCTTGCCGCCTACCATCAGTATTTTGCCGTCAAGAAGGCGATTGCTTCCACTCAAAAGGCAACCGTCACAGATGGCAAAGGTGGTGTGTTCTGGCACACGCAGGGCAGCGGAAAGTCGCTGTCTATGGTGTTCTATGCTCACTATCTGCAAGAGGCATTGGAAAGCCCGACAATCGTTGTGATCACAGACCGAAACGACTTGGATGACCAGCTCTACGGCCAGTTTGCCCGCTGCAAGGATTTCTTACGCCAAACGCCGCAACACGCCCAAAGCCGAACGCATTTGAAAGAGCTGCTTGCGAACCGTCAGGCAAACGGCATCATCTTCACTACCATGCAGAAGTTTGAGGAAAGCGATGAGCCTCTTTCTGAGCGTCGGAATATCATCGTCATGGCGGATGAGGCGCACCGCAGCCAATACGGATTGACGGAGAAGGTTGTAGTCCGCCAGAAGGAAGACGGCGAGGTCGAGGCCAAGACCATCATTGGTACTGCCCGAATCATCCGTGATTCGCTTCCAAACGCTACATACATTGGCTTCACCGGCACTCCCATCTCTTCAAAAGATCGGAGCACCCGTGAGGTGTTCGGTGATTATATCGACATTTACGATATGACGCAGGCAGTTGAGGACGGAGCGACCAGACCGGTTTACTATGAAAGCCGTGTCATCCATCTCAAGCTTGATGAAAAGACGCTGCATCTTATTGACGATGAGTATGACCTGATGGCAGAGAATGCCGATCCTTATGTTATCGAAAAGAGTAAGAAGGAACTTGGCCAGATGGAGGCAATTCTGGGGGCTGACCAAACCATCGGCTCTCTTGTGGACGATATTCTCGACCATTACGAAAACTATCGCGCCAATATTCTGACCGGAAAGGCGATGATTGTTGCCTACTCCCGTCCCATCGCCATGAAGATATACAAGCGGATTTTGAAACTGCGCCCTACTTGGACGGAAAAGGTCGCAGTTGTCATGACGCAGGGCAACAACGATCCCGAAGAATGGCGTGAAGTAATCGGCAATAAGGCTCACAAAGAAGATATGGCGAGAAAGTTCAAAGACAACGACTCGCCGCTTAAAATCGCTATCGTTGTGGATATGTGGCTAACGGGCTTTGATGTTCCTTCCCTTGCCACCATGTATGTTTACAAGCCGATGGCCGGTCACAACCTCATGCAGGCTATCGCTCGTGTCAACCGCGTTTTCAAGGACAAGGAAGGCGGCTTGGTTGTTGACTATGTGGGCATCGCTGCTGCGCTGAAACAGGCTATGAATGATTACACAGCGCGGGACAAGAAGAACTACGGTGACACGGATGTCAGCAAGGCTGCATATCCAAAATTCCTTGAGAAACTGTCCGTGTGCCGTGACCTATTCTACGGTTATAACTACGATAAGTTCATGACTGGAACTGACCTCGATAAGGCGAAGGCGATTACCGGAGGTGTAAACTATATCCTCGGCAAGAGCGTC
>ENA-ORRW01001754-ORRW01001754.1-human-gut-metagenome-genome-assembly--contig:-NODE-1754-length-19780-cov-3.925019_pt1 | contig 19780 bp, 17 predicted proteins | sample MGYA00242183_ERZ509150 | MGnify/ENA primary metagenome ERZ509150 (study PRJEB26280, sample SAMEA2338639) | human gut metagenome | biome: human gut; feature: human-associated habitat; material: faeces... | reverse complement strand
ACTTCTATCGGTTTCGAATCAATACAGAAATAGTCTTCACCACCATCCATTTTAGCAACCATTCTTTCTCGGATTGCATTACATAGGGAGGAAGTTATTTTACGTCTGTCATTGTATTGTCGGCGGGAAATAAGGTTGGGTATTTCAACTCTATATTCCTGTAGATTTGCAAATAACAGCGACTCACTGTCAATACCAACAGCCTCTGATGCCATGTTCAAAGCCACTACTTCAAGGTCTGAGAATTTAGGGACGACTCCTCGTCTTGGTACATTCCCGGATTCATTGACTAAATTGCCGGCAATTTGCTTGCATATGTTCAGTAATTTTGCGAATATTGCATATAAGTTGTGCATACGATATTTGTCTATTAAATGTTTGATCTCATTTAATTTACTAAATATCAATAATATGCACAACTTTTTAAACATAAATCTTTTATAATTTAATTCCGCCAATAGGTACAATATTTAGTATTTTTTATTTTAATCGGACTCTGCGCGCACTAATCCCCGACATACATGTCGAAGATTTCATGCCGGTCGAAATCGAGCCAGTACCGCAGCGCCAGCGCTCTCACGTACTGCCAGTAAGGTTCTGTCAGGTCGCCGTATAGTTCGATCCCCCGCTTCACATCCCTGCGGATACGGTCGGCATACCGGGGTTTCAGGACCAACCGTATCGTCTTGTCCTTGAAGGTGAAACGCGCTTCGGGCCGCGGCGTGTCGATTTCCGCAACGGTAATCAGCCCATGTCCGACGGAGGCCCCCGTTCCGACCTGCAGGCCGTCGTTCATACAGCTCACGGGCGGTTTATGGCCTGCATAAGTCGTGACGAGAATGTCGTCCACGCCGATATTGAAATACTCGCGGGCACGGATTCCCATTTTGACGCCGATCGTGGCGTAAATCCCCAGATGGCCGTGCAGTTCGTTGGTCAGCACGCCCGCCCGCCATTCGCTCAATCCGTGACGGGCAACCGCCGAGTCGATGATCGGAACGACATCCGCCGCATAGAGTGCGCCGCCGACCGGAAAGCCGTAAAACACCCGGCTTTCGCTGTCGGGCTTGCCCCGGAGAATCGCCGTCAGTCGTGTCTGCGCCTCCGCCGCCGCGCTCTTGTCCGACAGTTCGCACGCCCGAACCGTCCCATTCAGTTCCCGGATGGAAAACAGCTCCGGAGCGAACAGATAAACCGCGACCAGATCGTCCCAAGCTTCCAGATGACGCTCCCCGACCAGTTTTGCCAGCGGAGGCGTACGGTGTGTTGCGGCGATCTTCCGGGCGTAGACGTTCGGCACGGCCGCCACCGAATCGATCAGGGCGGGCGTAACGACGACCGGACATGCCGGGTTTGCCGACACGACAGTTACGGGCACGCCGCTCGCCAGCACATAACGGGCGGCGACGCTGTCCGTTTCGAAATTGGCTCCGGAGAGCGGTTCGGCCCGGCTGTTGTACCAGACGATCCGGTCGATCCGGTCGCCGGAGGCGGGATTTTCCCGCAGAACGTCGTATAGATTCGTCAAAGCACCGAGGGCGATGAAAACGACCTTCTCCTCCTCTTCTCCGAGGGTTTCGGCGATCAATGCCGACGCCGCGGGGAAGCCGGCTCCGGAGGTTGCGGTTGCGGCATCGCCCCAGTCTACGGTTCCGGAATGGGCGCGCCACGCAGGCGCGGGGGCATTCACCGCACGTCCCGCACCGACCGGAACGCCTTCGTGGTAGAAGGAATCGAGAAGCGCACGCACACGTACGGCGGCGCTGTCGGGAAGCAGCGCCCCTTCCGAAGTCGTGACGGCGAGCACCTCCACTTCGCGGTTGCCCAGCAGCATGCAGAGGGTGCGCAGATCGTCGGCGGCGCCGTCGGTGTCGACGACGGCATGGAAACGGGCTTTGCCCGAATGCGCATGGCAGGGAGCAAGGAACGCTGACAGTATGACCGCCAACAGGCCCCGGCAGAAAAAGCACTGACGAATTGTCATGGTCTCGGATCGTATTAAAAATTAACATTCATACCGCCCAGCGCCGTTGCTTTCGGCATGGGAAACCCGTCGTTGATCTCATAACGCTGCGCCAGCAGGTTCTCGCCCCGCACGAACAGATCGAGCCACCGGGTCGCGCGGAAAGTGACGCTGGCGTTCCACAGCACGAAATTATCCTTCGCTACGGGTTTGACCGAAGTGTAAAGTCCGTGAACATACTGCACGCCCGTCGATGCCTTCCAACGTCTGCGCGAAAAATCGACCCCGGCGTAGAGCTTGTGTTCGGGAGCCGCAACCACCGGGTAGGCCATATGGAGGTAGCTGTAGTTGGCCGAGACAGCCCACACGGGGTTTATGCGGCAGGCCGCGTCGCCCTCGACGCCCCAGTTCTCGATCCGGCCCGTATTGATGTTTTTCGGGCGTCCGTCCACCGGGACGGTCTGGATCATGTTGTCGCCGTCGATATAGTAGACGCTGACTCCGTACGAAAGCGCCCCGCCCGAAACGCGCTGCGTGAACGAAAGTTCGTAGTTCATCAGTTTTTCGGGTTTCAGATCGGGATTCTGCGGCGGAAACATATACATTTCGCGGATCGTCGGGAAACGGAATCCTTTGCTGACCATCGCCTTGATCTGGGCGTTGTGCGGCAGCAGGAACGACAGTCCGCCCTGCGGCACCCACTCCGTACCCGCATGCGAATGGTGATCGAGGCGCAGTCCGGCATCGAGCGTCAGCCAGTGCGTCAGGCTCTGGCGGAAATCGACATAGCCGGCCGCTTCGTCCATCGTCTTGTCGGCCGTGGTTTTATCCGGAGCCCCGTCGGTAAAGGCGTTCCACGCCTTGCCGCCGAAATGCTGCCAGTCGACGCCCACGGTCAGGCGGTTGCCCCTGAAAAGCGCGACGCTCTGATACCACGATACGCCCAGCATCCTGTCGCGGGAGTTGAAACGGTAGTTCAGCGGCTCTTCGCCGGGCGAGTGGCCGTCGTTGATCCTATGTCGTCCCCAGTTGTAGAAGAAGCTCAGGGTTCCGGAAGTCTTTCCGTAGTCGTTGCGCAGCGTGAACGAAGTCATGCCGCGGGTAATACGCTGCCTGTTGTCCAGAATGGGCTCCGAAACGGAGCCCGGATTCCGGGCGTTGAAATGCGTGAGGTTCACGTCGGCGTAGAGATCCCACGCTTGGGCAATCCGGTAACCCAGCTTGGCGTAACCGCCGTACTGCTCGAAGCCCATGTTCCTGCGATGCCCGTCGGTGCGGTTGTAAGAGCCAGTCACCGTACTCGTAAAACGTCCTGCCCGAACCTGATTCGTAACCTCGGTTTCGAGCGTATTGTAGGACCCGTAACCGGCATGGAGGTCGGTTTTCACCCCGTCCTCGTGCATCCTGCGCGTCACGATATTGATGACACCACCCATGGCGTTCGAGCCGTACAGCACCGAAGCGGGGCCGCGCACGACCTCGACCCGGTCGGCCAGCATCGACTGGCAGGCATCGGCGATCGGATGCCCCATCAGCCCCATGTACTGGGGATGGCCGTCGATCAGCACCAGCAGACCCGTTGTGGGACCTCCGCCGACACCGCGCAGCGTCATCTGCCCGGCAGCCCCGCCCGAAACGCCGTACCCCATGATGCCGCGTCCCGTAACGAACAGTCCCGGAATCTGCTCGGTCAGCGTCGGCAGCAGCGACGGCTGGAATCCCTCGGCGATCTTCTGCCGTCCGACGACGGAAATGGTCATCGGCAGATGCCGGACGTCGGTTTCATGCCGGGTTCCGGTGACCACGACCTCCCCGATCGGGTAGGTTTTCCCGTTACGCAGGCTGTCGGCGGTCTCGGACCGCAGGGCGCACACGGGGACGATACCGCCCAACAGCAGCAGGACAAACAGTTTAGACTTCATCTTCTCGCATTATGTTTTACTTGGACATTTGTTTTATCTTCTTGCAGCGCATCCTCCCCCTTCACCAATTCTTGTTCCAAAATCCCCCGGCGGAGCGAAGAAAGTGCAAATCCCGGAAACGCTCCGGATCGGACGGACGGCGTCCCTTTCGGCGCGTTTCTTGTTCTGAGCCGGATAAACGCTCATTATGGAAAACACCCGGCAACCGATCCCGTTACGGATCCGGCAGCACCTGCGCGATGCCGTCGGACGCATGCACCCTTCCGTCTCGTTCGTCTCCTGCATCGGTGTGCTGCTGGCCTATCTGACGGGCGTCTACATAACGGGATCGCTCCACGAGGCGTCGCGCTGGATGGGGGCCATGCTGGCCTGCACGTCGCTGGTAGTCGTCCTGCAATCGCACAACTACAAGGATTCGCTGCGCGCCGGATGGACCCGGGTGCTGGGAACCTTCCTCGGAGCGCTCGTCGCCTACATATACCTCAAGATATGGCCCTTTTCGATCGTCGGGATGCTCGCCTCGGTCTTCGTGCTGGAGATGCTCTGCATGCTGGTCGGAATCTACCAGAACAACCGCATCGCCACCATCACGCTGCTCATCATCCTGCTCGTCTCGCAGATGACGCCCCACGTCTCGCCGGCCGTAAACTGCCTGCTGCGCTTTACCGAATCGGTCGTCGGCGTGGGAGTGGGCGTTGCGCTGCTGTGGGTGCTCGAACGGTGGAAACGATGGCTCGAACCGCAGGAGGGTGCAGACACATCTACCGATAAAAATATGAACATGGACACGATGCCCCTGCGTTGGGGCCACTTCAGAGTGCTTATCGTCGCTTCGCTCGGACAGATCACCGGAGCAGGGCTGGCGACGCTGGTCGGCGTCATACTGCCGATGATCCAGATTTTCCGGCATCCCGGACTTACCTCCCTGCAACAGGGACTCGTGGCGGCGACCAGCCTCGTCGGCATCATGGTCGGCTCGGTGCTGTTCGGAGCGTGGAGCGATAAAAAGGGATACCTGTTTTTCTTCCGGTTCTGCCCCGCACTCATCCTCGCGGCCTCGCTGTTCACCTTTTTCACGGCCGACCTCTTCGGGCTGGTCACGGGGCTGTTTTTCATGGGACTGGGCATCGGCGGCGGTTACAGCCTCGATTCGGACTACATCTCCGAGATCATGCCCCGGCGGTGGAAACTGCTGATGGTCGGTGTAGCGAAAGCCGCTTCGTCGTTGGGCAGCATCGCAGCGGCGGCCATCTGTTTTTCCCTGCTGCGGGAGTGGCACGATCCGCACCTGTGGAACCGGCTGCTGCTGCTCGTCGCAGTCATGGCGGTCGTCATGCTGCTCTGCCGCATACGTTTCGAACAAAGTCCCGGATGGCTCATCGCCCACGGGCGCATATCCGAAGCCGAAAAGGCCGTGCGCTATTTTCTGGGCCCCGACGTGGAGATCGGCGAAATCCGCAACCGCCCCAATAAAACGCAGATGCCGAAGGTGGCTTGGAGCGACCTTTTCAAACCCGGTCAGGTGAAAAAAGTGATTTTCAGCGGCATTCCGTGGGCCTGCGAGGGATTGGGCGTCTACGGCATCGGGGTATTCCTGCCCGTGCTGGTCATGGCGCTGGGGCTGGAAACGGGGTCCGAGTCGGCCTTTTCACGAATCACCGATTCGGTGTTGCTGACCACATGGATCAACCTCTGCATCCTGCCGGGATTCGTACTTGGTCTGCTGCTCGTGAACCGCTGGTACCACGTGCGGACCCAGACGTGGGGATTTATCCTCTGCGCCGCGGGCATGGGCATCCTGCTGGCGGCCTACGAATTCCACTGGCCGGTCTGGATCGCCGTATCCGGGTTCATGCTCTTCGAACTGTTCCTCAATGCGGGCCCCCACCTGATGACGTTCATCATTCCGCCCCAAATCTATTCCGTCGCCGAGCGCGGCGCGGGTGCGGGACTTGCCGCGGCCTTTGGCAAACTGGGCGCCGTCGCCGGCGTCGTCGTCATTCCGATACTGCTCAAATGGGGCGGCGCTTCGCTGGTGCTTTGGGTGACGATCGGCGTGCTGCTCGCCGGGGCGCTGGTTACGGCCGTCGTCGGCCGGGAGGTGCTTCCCGACAAGGGGCGGTCCGTTCGTCCCGAAATCCGGCGCGACTGACCGTCAAAGGGCGTACTCCCTTTTCAACGCACGTTTCATCCGCAGTTCGCAAGGCTGCTCCAGCCCGCACTCTTCGAGCAGGGCCAGATCGCCGAACACGTGCCGCGTACTGCCGTCGGCCACGATCCGTCCCTGCTTCATCACGATCGTACGGTCGCAAAGGTCGAGCACCATCTCCATATCGTGCGTAGCGATCAGCGTCGTATGGCCGAAACGGCGTATCAGATCTATGATCTGCCGCCGGGCGCGGGGGTCGAGATTCGAGGTCGGCTCGTCCATGACGAGCACCGACGGCTCCATCGAAAGGACCGTCGCTATCGCAACGCGCTTCTTCTGTCCGCCCGAAAGCCGGAAAGGCGACGCCCCGCGCAGATGCAGCGCGCCGACGGCATCGAGGGCTTCCGTGACGCGGCGGCGTATCTCTTCGGGTTCGAGACGCATGTTCGAAGGTCCGAAGGCCACGTCTTCTTCGACCGTGGGCATGAAGAGCTGGTTGTCCGAATCCTGAAACACAAGCCCCACCGACTGCCGCACCAGCGGCAGCGTCCTGCGCGTGAGCTTGATCCCGCCCATGACCACTTCGCCCTGCGAAGGTATCAGCAGTCCGTTGGTGTGCAGCAGCAGCGTCGATTTCCCGGCTCCGTTGGCCCCGACTAGGGCGACCTTCTCCCCGTGCGTGATGCAGAACGAGACGCCGCAGAGCGCTTCATAGCCGTTGGGATAACGGTAATGCACATCGTCGAACCGGAGGTAGTGGTGACTCATCTCAAAGGTTGTTTATCAGCATCGAAAGGTTTTCGGCCGGACGGCACAAGCGCAGCAGGACGAACGCCGAGCACCACACGGCGAGAAACAGGGTGTCGCGCATTTTCCATGCCGGGCGTTCGAACACCCCCTCCGGGATGCGCCCCGAAAATCCCCGTGCCAGCATCGCCCGGCTGATCTGCTCGGCCCGGTCGAAAGTGCGGATCAGCAGTTGCCCGACGAGCGTTCCCCAAATCTTCAGCGGATAGGATCTGCGCCCGAAACTCCTCGCGTCGCGGGCCTGCTGCATGGCCGCGGCCTCTTCGATCAAGACATAAAGGTAACGGTAGACGAAAAGCAGCTGCGTGGTGAAAACAGCCGGCACCCCCAGCCGCTGCATGCTCCGGCAGAGACCGTAGTAGCCGGTGCTTCCGATCAGCACGAGCAGCGCCTGCACCGACAGCAGTCCGCGCAGTACGATCGAAAGGAACGAGACCCACCCTGCGGTGACCGCCAGCGTCCCGATACGGAAAACCGGCTCGCGGTCGTAGAACAGGTTGAAAACGCCGATGAAGACGACGAAGGGCAGCACGACAAGCGACCGCCGGAAAATCGTTCCGTAACTCAGGCCGCCCATCGCGCAGGCAACGATCGGAAAGACGAAAAACAGCAGCAGTTCCGGAAGCCTGCAGAGCGGCACGGAGAGCATCGTCACGAGAAAAACCACCGTGACGAGCAGTTTGGACCGGGCGTCCGTGCGATGGAGCGGACTCTGCATCCGCGCCGTCCGCTCCATCGCATCCAATGCGCAAAGTACGTGCTGCAATCTGTTTTTCATCCCTGCTTTTGTCCGGCGCGGAACAGACAGGAGGCGCCGAATACGGCCAGCAGAATGGCTCCGCTCCCTACGATTCCCGCAAATGTCGTGTTGTAATCGGGTATCACGGCCGTCTTCTCCTGAATGGCGGCGGCTCTGCGGTGCAGGCCGTCGGACGCAGGTTCCAATTCGGCCCGTCCCGCCGTCTTTTCGATCGACCACTCCAGTCCGTCGGGATCGGACGAAGCGATCCACGAGAACGACCCGGCGATCAACAGCGCCAAGAGCGCGATCGCCGCAAGGGCCTTTCCGAATCTCCGTCTTCCGGAGGCGCGTTCCCGGCGGATACCGTACAGCAGTTCGGGCTTATAACGCTGCACGCCGCAGATCACCGCCGCCGTAGCCAGCCCCTCGCCGATACCTATAAACAGATGGATCGGGAGCATGAACAGCAGAAACCGCCCCATCGGCAACGCGGTGATGCCCGACGCTTCGGTTTCGATCGTCACGGCCAATGCGCCCAGTTCGAGTCCGACCACCGAGGCGAGCAGCGACGCGGCGATGATCCGTCCCGGCGATGCGCCGCGTTTGATCAACGGCCGGAACAACAGCGGATAGGCCGCCAGACACGACAATACCGCCATATTGAGGATATTGGCGCCCAAAGCCATGAAACCGCCGTCGGCGAAAACTAGGCACTGGATCACCAGCACCGAAGCCAGCGTAAGCAACGCCGCCCATGGGCCCAGTATCGCCGAAAGCAGGATACCGCCGACCAGATGGCCGCTCGAACCCGTTCCCGGAATAGAGAAATTTATCATCTGGGCGGCAAAGACGAAGGCGCCCATCACGCCCATCAGCGGAACGATGTGCTCGTCCCGCGCATCGGGTTCGCGGCGGTCGTTTCGCGGATGCTTGACTCTCCAGATCGCCGTTCCGAGCAGGACCAGCGATACGGCTCCCGTAACGGCGAATACCGGCGGGGAGACCAGTGCGTCGGACATGTGCATAGTCTGTTGTTTTTCAGGTTTTCAGATCGCCCCGTCCGGCCCCTGCCGGACCGGACGGACGGTTATTCCGTTTTCGCGCCCGGCTGCTGCGCCGCCAGATGCTTCTTGTTCTCCGGATACCAGTTCGAATGGTCGGGCTTCTCCTCGTCGTCGAACCTGACGAGCGGCAGCAGGAAGAGCCATGTCGTGATGCAGAACGGCCCGGTCAGGGTGGCGATTCCGACGGGCGCCATCAGCATATACATGCCGGCCTGAATGAACACCGTCACCAGAATTCCCAGAACGGCCCAGAGCGCCGAACGGAAATTCGGCTTGTAGAACACCGTCGCCAGCGCAATGGCCGTCAGCACGGGGCTGTATCCGTAAAGTCCATCTGAGATGTCGGAGCCCGACGCTTTCAGCGCGACGACCGTCAGCAGCGCCAGCGCCGAGCCGATCGCGGCCCAGAGCGCCGCCCAGCGGCTGCAAAGGAACAGTCCCGCGAGGAAACAGATTCCCGTCACCCACGAATTGATCAGAAAGACCTGCCCGATACCTTTCAGCCAGTAAACCGCCAGATCGCCAAAACGGATGCTCTCCAGCGACGAGAAAGCCGCCGGAAGCGCCGGATCGGCCATATGCGTCGTCGGAAGCCCGTGCATGGCGCGCGCCGCAAGGAGAAACATCCACGTGCAGAAGACGAACGGGAAGGTGAACGAATTGACTTTCCAAGGCGCCATCACGTTGTTGAATCCCGCACGCACCCATGTCGTCAGCGCCGAACAGAGCGCCAGCGCCAGCCACATCCAGACGGTATTGCCCATGAACGTAGGAAACGCGCACCCCACCAGCACGCCGTTGAAGCCCCAGAGTCCCTGCTCGCCGTCCTTGGCCGGAAAGCCGAGCAGATACCCCGTCACCGTGGAGACGGTCACGCCCAGCAGGGCGCCCCAGCCCACAAGTCCCTGTCCCTCGGCATAGGCGCCCCAGAAAATGCCGATCATAAACAGAAGTCCCGTCCACGCGCTGTTCTGAAACATCACCTGCCCGGTACCGCGCAGCAGAATTTTGATAAAATCGAAAGAGCCTCCGCCGGCCCCTCCGGATCGAGCGATCGTATTTGCCATACTTACAATTATTTAACCGTTAACAAAGTTTCTATCGCCACGGAAACTCTTCGGGCAGCGGCTTGCCCTTGACTTCCTGCCGAACCGAGGAACAGAATTCGCGGACAAGGCGTTTCACGGGAGCCGTCTCCTCACCCAAGACCTTGTAGAGCAGCCCCGCATCGTTCGGCAGGCGCGTAATGCCGGCCGCCAGCCTGCGTTCGCGGTCGATGAAGGCCTGCGTCCGCTCGTAGATGTTGTCGGCATTCTCCGGCGGCGTCAGCACGATCACGTTGGCGAAAACGTCGTATCCGTTCATCGCACCGAGCGTCGAAGGCGGATACATTTCGGGCCGTATGATGAATTTTTCGCGAAACAGTTGCTCCCCGTCGGGACGTTCGGCATGGGAGCAGACCGACAGAATGTCGTACTGGAAAGTTTCGCCCCGGTCGAAATACTTGCGGCCGCTCATGTAGATTTCCGAATAGAACAGCGTGGCCGAGGGTGCGATGCGGATTGCCGTGTCGGCGATGAACCGCGTGTGACGGCACGGAATCGTCGGTTCGGGCAGATATTCCAGATAAGAGTCCTCTTCGAGCTCGAACGTCTGCGTCAGCCCCGAATAGTTGTAGCGCATCTCGGCCAGCTTGGTCGCCGCACCGGTCGAAATATGGGCGTAGGCGCCTTCGCGGACGACAAAACGCTGTTCATAGCGATCGCCGTCCACGTTGGGACCTCCGGACGAGAGGATGTAGACGCACGGCATCTCAGGCATGCCTTCGTCGAAATAGAGTTCCTGCTGGACGATCAGCGGGGCATGGCGTTCCAGATCGCGCATGATCGACCTGCCGTCGTCGTCGAGTTCGAATCCCAGAAAAAGATACCCCATCTTGCCCGGAGTGCCGACGGGCATCGCCTTCGGCTCTTCGAGGTAGGGACTCATCTCTTTGGCTGCTGCGAAATTCATCGTACGGCGCCGGTTAGGGATTCCGAAACTTTCTCCTTGTTGTTGCCGAGGTCGAAAAGCGCCATCCGGCGGATCAGGGCGACCAGTTCGTCGATCCCTTCGCCCGTCATGCAGTTGGTGAATACGAACGGCTTGCCCGGACGCATCAGCTCGGAATCGCGCCGCATCACTTCGAGATCAGCACGGACATAGGGGGCCAAATCGGTCTTGTTGATGACCAGAATATCGGACTGGGATATCCCCGGTCCGTCCTTGCGTGGAATCTTGTCGCCTGCGGCCACGTCGATCACGTAGATGAAAAAGTCCACCAGCGCGGGGCTGAAGGTGAGGGTGAGGTTGTCGCCGCCCGATTCGATCAGCACCACGTCGCCGTCGGGGAATCGGGCCTCCATCTCCTCGACCGCCGCAATATTCATCGAAGGGTCTTCCCGCACGGCCGTATGCGGGCACGCGCCGGTTTCAACGCCGATGATCCGCTCCTCGACAAGGATGCCCTTCAGCATTTTACGCACGTGTTTGGCGTCTTCCGTGGTTACCACGTCGTTGGTTATCACCAGCACTTTGTAGCCCATGTCCAGAAGCCGCGGGGTGATCGCTTCGATGAGTGCCGTTTTGCCGGAGCCTACGGGACCGCCGATTCCGATTCTGCAAGTTGTATTTTCGTTCATAATCTATTCGTTTATTCGGTTATTCCGCTTTTGGGGCGGATCAATTCATAAACATGCGTTTGGTTCCCTTTTCGTGCAGCGAGGCGAGAATGTCGATCTGCGGCACGAAGGTATACATGTCGTCGAAATCCATGTCGCCCGCCGTGTCATAGAGCTCGCCGAGCTTTTCGGCGGCCCGGAACAGGATGCGCTGCGTGTCGTAGTGCGACACGCGCACGCAGCGGAGAGCCGCGCTGACGACCATATTGACCACACCGTACTGGTGGGAGCAGAAAAGCCCCTTTTCGGAGATTCCGCAGGCCGCGAATACGATGCCCTGCGCCACGGGATAAGTGCCGGGGGTACGGCCGGCGATGTCGCCGAGCCACTTCGCTGCGGTTTCATCGGGAAAGACATGTTTCGACAGCTCGGCCAGTTTCTTGCCCATGCGTCGGGTCATCAGCCGCGCCTCGGCGTTCATCTTGCAGAGAACGGCCTGACGGTCGGCATTGAGGATACCCTCGTAATAACCGAGGTTATAGCTGCGGAAAGCGTGCAGCGCCGCGACTCCGTCGGTGAAGGCGGCCTGCCGGACAATGTCCTGCGTATATTGTTCGAGCGTCGCGGCGTCGTGCACCAGTCCCTCCTCGGCGGCCGTTTCCAATCCGTTGGAGAAGGAGAAGGTCCCGACCGGAAAGGCCGAGTCGGTGAATTCGAGCAGCCGCATGACGGTTGTTGCGTCGTCGGTCATAAGGGCGGGTTTAATGCGCGTGCACATGTTCGTGATGGTGGTGTACGTCGCTGTCGGGCCCCGTGCCGCCGAACAGACGCCGGATTTCGTGGGGCGCCAAGTAGGGAATCACCTCCGAACCGGGCTGGAACGAGTAGGCGACACCTTCTATATGGTGCGTACGCATTACGCTGTCCATCACTTTTTTATCCACCGTCAGCGGAATGTAGACCTTTGTCCCCTTGACCACTGCGGGCCAATGCTGGTTGCCGATGGCATGACCGAGTTCCACCGAGATATGGATGATCGTTTCCGGCGTTTGACGCGCCAGATCCGAAAGGTCCGCGACCAGCACGTCGTTGAGCCGGATGCGGATGGCCGCAATGCGGCGCTGTTCGGGCAGATACTCGATAATATCGCCGTCGAGCATCTGCGAGTGGCGTTTCAATGCCACGGCGTATTCGTTTTCCCGGTCGCCTTTGACCACGAAGCGGCTTTTCTGGGCCGTCCACTGGTCGAGATCGATATATTCGATTTCGGCTTCCCGCGCTTTCTTCACCCATTCGGGGTCCTGCAGATTGCCTATGATTTCCGTATATATTTTCATCGGATTCGTTTTTAATATTCGTTTTTAATTTCCGGGAGCATCCCCTGCGGCATGCCCCCGGAAACAGGAAACCGATCCGGGGCCGGATCGGATCCGAAGGCGGAACAACAAACCGCCCCGGATCGGAGAGGCCCTCCCGGCTAACTGAACCAGAGCAGCTGGCTCAGGGGGAATTTGTCGGCAGGCTTGACGTAAGCGCGGATGTCGTTGACCAGCACGTCGAACGTTTCGGGATTCACGTCGATCTTCGGCATTCCTCCGTTGCGCACCATGTTGTATTTGGTAAGCTGGCGGGTGCGCCGCACGGGCTGCACCATACGATGCAGGTGGAGACGCTCCTTGATACCGCTCTGGAACGCGGCGCCCGATACGAACGAAAGGCAGGTTTCGGGCAGCGTACGGCCGAAAGCGCCGTACATCGGACGGTAATAGCACGGCTGCGGCGTCGGGAGCGATGCGTTGGGATCGCCCATGTTCGACCAGTTGATTAGGCCGCCCTTGATGACCATCTTGGGTTTGGCGCCGAAGAACTGCGGCTCCCAGAGTACGAGGTCGGCGACCTTGCCCTTCTCGACCGATCCGAGGTAGTCGGAAACGCCGTAGGTGATGGCCGGGTTGATCGTGATCTTGGCGATATAGCGCAGCACGCGGAAGTTGTCGTTCCCGTCGGCATCCTCGGCGAGCTTGCCGCAGGCGTTCTTCATGAACGACGCCATCTGGAACGTGCGCATGAACGATTCGCCGATACGGCCCATGGCCTGCGAGTCGGACGAAACCATCGACAGTATGCCCAGATCGTGCAGCACGTTCTCCGCGGCCTGCGTTTCGGGCCGCACGCGGCTCTCGGCAAAGGCCACGTCCGACGGGATCTTCGGATTTAGGTTGTGGCAGACCATGATCATGTCGAACAGCTCGGCTTGGGAATTGACCCCGAACGGCAGGGTCGGATTGGTCGACGAAGGCAGCACGTAGGGCATCGACGCCACTTTCAGCAGGTCGGGGGCGTGTCCGCCGCCGGCGCCTTCGGTGTGGTAGGTATGGATCGTGCGGCCGTCCATGGCGGCGATCGTATCCTCGACGTATCCGCTCTCGTTGAGCGTATCGGAGTGGATGGCCACCTGCACGTCGAAACGATCGGCGACGCCCAGCGCGGCGCGGATCGCAGCGGGAGTCGAGCCCCAGTCCTCGTGAATCTTCAGGCCGCAGGCTCCGGCCTCGATCTGTTCTTCGAGCGGCTGGTTCATCGAGCAGTTGCCCTTGCCCAGCAGGCCGACGTTCACCGGAAGCCCCTCGATCGACTCCAGCATGCGTTCGATGTTCCAGCGGCCTGAAGTGATGGTGGTTCCGTTACTGCCGTCCGTAGGGCCGATTCCGCCGCCGAACAGGGTCGTAATACCGTTGCTCAGACAGGCGTAAGCCTGCTGCGGGGAGATCATGTGCACGTGGCCGTCGATGCCGGCTGCCGTCAGGATCAGGTGCTCGCCCGATATCGCGTCGGTTGCGGTGCTGGTCACCAGATCGGGATGCACGCCGTGCATGATATTGGGATTTCCCGCCTTGCCGATACCGGCGATTTTTCCGTCCTTGACACCCACGTCGGCCTTCACGACGCCCAGATTGGCGTCGATGATCGTCACGTTGGTAATCACGAGGTCGAGCGCCCCCTCCTCCGAAGTCATCGTATTGGCCAGCCCCATGCCGTCGCGGATGGTCTTGCCGCCGCCGTAGACGACCTCGTCGCCGTATTCGCGCAGGTCTTTTTCGATCTCGACGTAAAGATCGGTGTCACCCAGCCGGATCTTGTCGCCGACGGTAGGACCGAAAAGGTTGTTGTATTCTTGACGTGAAATTGTTGCCATATCCTCTATTTTTTAGTGTTGTTGCTTTTTTTCATAGCGGCCTCGGCATCGCTTTCCGAAATGTTCTTGAACCCTGCATGCCGGGCTTTGCGCACGGCATGCATACGTGCCGGGAAATAGGTGGGCGCATCCTCGTCGCCCGTATATCCCATCACCAGACCGTTGAAGCCGATCACGCGGCGTTTGCCCGAATAGGCCACGACCTCGACCTCTTTCTGGTCGCCCGGTTCGAAACGGATGGCGGTCGTTGCGGGAATGTTCAGGTGACAGCCGAAAGCGGCGTCGCGGTCGAACTCCAGATAACGGTTGACCTCGAAGAAATGGAAATGCGAACCGACCTGAATCGGGCGGTCGCCGGTATTGCGCACGACAAGCTTCACGGTCTTGCGGCCGGTATTGTACTCGATCGGAACGTTCATCAGGATTTCTCCACCGACGACGACGGGCTTTGCGGGTTTGAAGCCGGGTTTATTCGGATAGAGACTCGCCGCCTGCGCCTGATTTTTCGCAGGGGCGGGATTTTTCGTATTCATACTCAGGATGTTTAAAATTACTTAATAGGATGGTGGATGCTCACCAGACGGGAACCGTCCGTAAACACGGCTTCGACCTGCAGCAGGTCGATCATGTCGGCGACGCCCTCCATGACGTCGCTTTTCTTCAGCACGCTGGCCGCTCCTTTCATAACCTCTTCCACGGTCTTGCCTTCACGCGCTCCCTCCAGTGCCGTGGACGTAATATAGGCTACGGCCTCCGGATAATTCAGTTTCAGCCCTTTTTTCATACGCCGTTCGGCGACCATACCGAGCGAAAGCAGCATCAACTTGTCAATCTCTTTCGGTGTCAAGTGCATAGTAAACGATTTTTATAGTTAATCCGGCTCCGCATCCCCGAAGGCCATACATATCCCGCCGGGGCAGCGGTCCGCCGGTACTGATCAGCGGAGGTTCCAAATAGGATGCCAAAAGCCGCCCCCCCGTGGCGATCCGCGGCAAAATACGGAAGCCCGGTGGCATCAAATTTGTTCGGGGAAGAACCCGAATGGTAGAATCAACTAAAAATGTGTGAATTATGTTTAAAGCGATGATTATTGCGGGGCTAGGCGGTTTTATCGGCACATGCCTGCGCTTTCTGACGGGAAAACTGGCCCATGTCATTACGGTTTCGGCGTTCCCGTGGGGTACGTTCGCCGTCAATATTATCGGCAGTTTCGTGATCGGCATCTTCTTCGGTCTGGCCGAAAAGACCCACGTCATCTCGCCGTCGATGAACGTCTTTCTGATCACCGGCTTCTGCGGCGGATTCACCACCTTTTCGTCGTTTGCCGACGACATGTACCTGCTCCTCCAACAGAAACACTGGCTCTATTTCGGCCTTTACGTCGGCCTGAGCTTCATTCTGGGACTGGTACTCGTATGGCTGGGACGTTCGCTGATAAAGGCGGTCTGACCGCGGTCGGCGCCTGAGCGACCGCACGCCGCCGCACAAAAAAAGGGCCGGACAATATGTCCGGCCCTTTCATTTATGATCCGGTTCGGGCTTCGCCCGGAACCTGATGCAACAGGGCTGTCAAGCCCTTCGAAATCGGAATTACTTGCGGTAGATCTTCGTGTAGCCGTAGATAGCCTCATCGCCGAGTTCCTCCTCGATGCGGAGCAGCTGGTTGTACTTGGCCATACGGTCCGAACGCGACGCCGAACCGGTCTTGATCTGACCGGAGTTGGTAGCCACGGCGATGTCGGCGATCGTCGAATCCTCGGTCTCGCCCGAACGGTGCGACGTAACCGAAGTGTAGCCCGCACGGTGAGCCATCTCGATGGCGTCGAGCGTCTCGGTCAGCGTACCGATCTGGTTCACCTTGATCAGGATCGAGTTGGCGCAGCCCATTTCGATACCCTTCTTCAGGAAGTCCACGTTGGTCACGAACAGGTCGTCGCCCACGAGCTGGCATTTGTCGCCGATCTCGGCAGTCAGCAGCTGCCAGCCTTCCCAGTCGTTCTCCGACATACCGTCCTCGATCGAGTCGATGGGGTATTTCGCTACGAGCGACTTGAGGTACTCTACCTGCTCCTTCGAGCTGCGCTTGGCACCCTTCTCGCCTTCGAACTTGGTGTAGTCGTACACGCCGTCGGCGTAGAACTCCGACGAAGCGCAGTCCATGCCGATCGACACGTCACCGCCTTCGCATTTGCGGCCAGGCTTGTAACCGGCCATCTTGATTGCCTCGAGGATCGACTCGATAGCGTCCTCCGTACCGTTCAGCGCGGGAGCGAAACCGCCCTCGTCACCGACCGCCGTCGAAAGGTTGCGCTTGTGGAGCACCTTCTTCAGGTTGTGGAACACCTCGGCGCCCATGCGGATAGCCTCCTTGAAGGTGGGGGCACCCACGGGACGGATCATGAACTCTTGGAACGCGATCGGAGCGTCCGAGTGCGAACCGCCGTTGATGATGTTCATCATCGGAACGGGCAGCGTCTTGGCGTTTGCTCCGCCGATATAGCGATAAAGCGGCATGCCGAAGTAGTCGGCGGCAGCGCGGGCCACGGCCAGCGACACGCCGAGAATGGCGTTAGCACCCAGCTTCGACTTGGTCTTCGTGCCGTCGAGGGCTATCATGGCCTTGTCGATGCCCACCTGATCGGCCACGTTCATGCCGATAACGGCGGGAGCGATCACCTCGTTTACGTTCTTGACGGCGTTCAGAACGCCCTTGCCCAGATAACGGCTCTTGTCGCCGTCACGAAGTTCGAGGGCCTCGTTCTCGCCCGTCGATGCGCCGCTCGGAACGGCTGCGCGGCCGAATGCGCCGGATACGGTACGTACTTCGACCTCGATGGTCGGATTGCCTCGCGAGTCGAGGATCTCTCTTGCGTGAATCTCTACAATCTGCATAGTTGTAAATGTTTAATTTATGGTTTTAAATACTGATATGCCGTTTTCGACCGCAAAGGTAAGAAATAATTGTGAATTGCGGTTTCATTATTGTTATTTTTTTCACGAAAGACGGATGCGGTTTCGGGAATAAAGCAGAATATATTATCTTTGCCGGCGAATGCACTCCTCTCACTTGTAAACAACTATCAATTAATGCGAAAAGTTCTCTCATTCTCTCTTTTCCTGATGTTGGGACTCATCGTCTCGCAAATGCTTCCGGGCACGCTCGGTGCAGGATACGCGGCGTTCAAGAAGTGTTCCGACACGCTGCTTTACATCTGCCTCGGATTCATCATGATCAACGTCGGCCGCGAATTCGAAATCGACAAAACCCGCTGGCGTTCCTACACTGCGGACTACTTCATCGCCATGGCCACGGCCGCGCTGCCGTGGATACTCATCGTCCTCTACTACGTCTTCGCACTGCTTCCGCCCGAACTCTGGACCAGCGGCGAGGCGTGGAAGGAAAACCTGCTGCTGAGCCGTTTCGCCGCGCCGACCTCGGCCGGCATCCTCTTCACGATGCTCGCGGCCCTCAGTCTCAAGAAAAGCTGGATTTACAAAAAGATACAGGTGCTGGCCATCTTCGACGATCTGGACACCATCCTGCTGATGATCCCCCTGCAAATCCTGATGATCGGCCTGCGGTGGCAGATGTTCGCCATCATCGCCGTCGTCACCCTTCTGCTGGCCGTCGGCTGGCGCTGGCAGGCGACGTGGAACGTACGTCAGGACTGGAAAACCATCTTGGGGCTGGCTGTCGTGGTCTGCGCCTTGACCCAGCTCGTCCACATCGTCACGGCCCGGCTTTACGGCCCGGAAAACAGCATCCACATCGAAGTCCTGCTCCCGGCGTTCGTCGTCGGCATGCTGATGAAACACAAGGAGATCGACACCGCCGCCGAACGGCGCATCACCACCGGCATCTCGTTCCTCTTCATGCTGCTCGTGGGGCTGAGCATGCCGCTCGTAACGGGAGCGCCGGGCGACACGGCCGCCGCGACGTCGGTCACCGGCTCGCAGCCCATGATGCCGTGGGGCACGCTGGCCCTGCATGTGCTGGCCGTGTCGCTGCTTTCGAACCTCGGCAAACTGGTGCCGCTCTTCTTCTACCGCGACCGCAAGATCAGCGAACGCCTCGCCCTCTCGATCGGCATGTTCACCCGCGGCGAGGTGGGCGCGGGCGTAATCTTCATCGCACTGGGCTACAGTCTGGGCGGCCCGGCGCTCATCATCTCGGTGCTGACGCTGGTGCTGAACCTGATCCTCACGGGCGGCTTCGTGGTGTGGGTCAAGAAACTGGCCCTGCGCACCTACGCGCCCGAAGCGCAGCAGTAACCCGGCTAAACAACCCCATATTCACAATCAAACGACGGAAACCGTGATCGAAATTACAGACAAGGCCCTGCAAACGGCAGCCGCCAAAGGGATGGACGAATTCCTCCGGGTCTTTACGGACAAATACAAGGAGACGGTCGGCGGAGACCCGACGGCCGAAACGATGCCGCTGCTCAGCGGCGAACAGCACTCGCTGCTCGCCTACCGGATTTTCCGGGACGAGGTAACCGAAGGCGGTTTCTGCCAGCTTATCCAGAACGGCTACGGGGCCTATATCTTCGGCAATCCGTTCGCCAGAGTCATGCGCCTGTGGGGTGCGGAGAGTTTCTCGAAGCTGGTCTACCGCGCCAAGAAGATCTACGACGCCAACCGGGAGGATTTGGAACGGGAACGCACCGACGAGGAGTTCATGGCGATGTACGAGCAGTACGAAGCCTTCGACGAACTGGAGGAGGAGTACGGCGAAATGGAAGCCGAGGTCACGGAGACGCTCGCCCGCTACGTGGACGGGCATCTGGATCTGTTCGCCGCAGTCATCGGATAACCGGCCCGGAATCCTGCGGAAACAGCCTCTCCACATCGCCGTTCCCGGCATATACGAAGCGTCCGCGGAGGAATATCCGGAGACATTCCGCTAAAAAATCGGAAAAAAGGCGGTCGGCCGTAAGGGTCGGCCGCCTTTTTCGTGTCTTCGGGTAAAAACCGAATACCGTCATGGACAAACATTACCGGGACCTCCTGATCCGTGCGCTGAAGGGCACGCTGGACACCGCATCGCGCCGCGAATTCGACCTGTGGGTCTCGAATGCGGACAACCTCCGCATCTACGAAAACGCCCTCCGCATATGGGACGACACACAGCGCCGCGCTGCAGCTTACACTCCCGACCGCGATCGGCTCTGGGAACAGTTGCAGTCACGTATCGGAGTTTCCGGATCGCCGCAGCCTACGGAACGGCCCGCGCCGAAACGCCGTTGGGTGCCGATACTTCGCACGGCGGCTGCC
>ENA-ORRW01001741-ORRW01001741.1-human-gut-metagenome-genome-assembly--contig:-NODE-1741-length-19881-cov-4.502371_pt1 | contig 19881 bp, 9 predicted proteins | sample MGYA00242183_ERZ509150 | MGnify/ENA primary metagenome ERZ509150 (study PRJEB26280, sample SAMEA2338639) | human gut metagenome | biome: human gut; feature: human-associated habitat; material: faeces... | reverse complement strand
CATAAGCGTTAATCTATTAGTTAATTTTTTAAAATAGAAAGCCAGCATCCTCTATTCGGGTTTGCAGATATCCCCAATGGTTTGATCTTCAGTGCCGTTTTCGATTTTCGATGCCGGAAAAAGGCGCGAACGCAGGCACCTTTGCAACTATACGGTCACCTGAAAACGCCAAACAACTCACTAAAGATCAGCTGATTGGAAATAACCGAACAGGTAAGAACGTTACCAGAGTATAACCTTTCCGGGATGCTTGCGGGCTGAAACCGGAGCCGGAAACCGGGTGGAAAGTGCATAAAAAATGTGCGGCATCTAACGATGCCGCACATGGCGCCAGAGGGGAGCGATCCCGCCTGCGATGTTCTATAAAAGCCGGATCGGAACCGTCCGGGAACTCTTCATCACGGCCGCTCCGTTTTTGACCCCGTCGGGAATCGCGGCGCGCACATAAACGCCCGTCTCGGCGACGCCCGTGGCGCTGGTCAGCGTCAGCGTATTGCCCGACTCGTCGAAAGTGATGTCGTAAGTGCTGCCGAACGGCTTGCCGTCGCTGTATACGCCGCCGAGCATCCCGTTTCTGATCTCGTATTTTCCCGAATACTTCTGGTAGCCCACCTGCTCGATCCGCTGGTATATTTCGAACGAACGGTCCGCGCCGAAGGAGACATAGGCATCGAAATCCCGCGGAGCTTCGCCGTTCCACGTTTTGAGCTGCCATTCGCCTGCAAGCTGTTTTACCAGCGGCGACACCTTCTCCTTGTCCGACGATCCGCAGCCGGCGAACAGACACAAGCCCAGTGCGGCCAGTACGATATAGATAGTCTTTCTCATAATCTTCATGCGTTTATATTACAACCAACCTCCGTTTTCGGTCTGTACCGCGCGGGCGATGACGGCGAACTCTTTGGCGATCTCCATGCCGCCCATTGATGTCCCCGTGCCGAGACCGCTGCCTCCGGCAACCGCCCTGACCGTTATTCGGGCTACGCCCGGCTTGGTGCAGTGCAGTCTCAGCTTCCCGGACACGAAGGTCGGCTCCGCCGAAATACCGAGCTTGGTCCTGTCAGCCTGCGAGATCTCGACGCCGAGATAGGTCAGGTTCGCCGAAGCCTTGCCGAAGTACTTGTCGAGCGAAAGCTGCTGCTGTACGCCGACTTTCGCTTTCAGGCAGGGTGTGCCCTCGATCTGCATCAGAAGCTGGTAGGCGTCGATCGCTCCCGTACCCATCTGCTTGCGGTAGTTGCGCAGCTGCATGGTGGTCAGGGATTGTTTGGTGCCGTCGAGGTAGGTGTCGATGTCGTTCACCGAAGTCAGAAGCATCGATTTGAATTCGGCCACCGTATATTGCTTCCCTTTGGCCAGCGCGTAGGAAAGCCCCAGCGCGGCGACGCCCGATACGTGCGGGCAGGCCATCGAGGTGCCCTGCATATAGCCGTAATCCGACTGGTAAAGCTCGGACGGAAGCGTCGAAAGCACCTGCGCGGCGCTGCTTCCCGAAGGCGAGATATAGGCGTCGCCGCCCGGAGCCGCAACGTTGCAGCCCGGACCGTAGTTCGTGTAGTAGGCCGGCAGATAGTCGGGCGAGAAGGCGGTGACCGAAATGTAATCGCGGTAAGCGCCCGGATAACCGGACATGGCCTTGGCGTCGTTGCCCGCAGCGAAAATCACAAGTCCGCCGTCGAGAACGGCGTTGTTTTTCGTCGCGATGAAGTAGTCGATCGCCTGCTTTTCGATCCGCGCTCCGCTGGCGTAGGCGTTGTCGGTCGTGACCGCTCCGGCCGGGTAGCCCCACGAACACTGGAGAATCGACGCCCCGTTGTCGGCGGCGTATTTGATCGCTTCGGCGGAAACGGCGACCGAACCGCCCTCGCCGCCCGAAAATATCTGGCACGACATGAGTTTCACGCCGTCGTTCCTGCCCGTGCCTCCCGCGATGCCCGACACGCCGACGCCGTTGTTGCTGACGGCAGCTACCGTACCTGCGACGTGGGTGCCGTGGCCCGAATCGCCGTCGTATTTGCCTTTATTGTCATAATGCGATACACTCCATGTCAGATTGGAGGAGTTTGTAGCGAAGTTGTAGCCATGTACGTCGTTCTTATAGCCGTTCCCATCATTGTCGGTGTTTGCCGCACCGTTCAGTTCGGCCTTATTTACCCACATGTTGTCGGCCAGATCGGGATGGGTGTATTTCACGCCTTCATCGACGATGGCGACGATGATCGAAGGGCTGCCGCCGGTCAGTTTCCATGCCTCCGGAACATTGATGTCGGCGCCTGCGGCCGTCGTAGCCGCGAACATTTTGTCGCCGTTGTTGCTGTAGTGCCATTGGTTCGGAAGTCCGGGATCATTGAAGCCGCTGCCGGAGAAATCGGCGCGGGTCGTCCCCGTCTCGTCGATTCTGAACGGCATGGGATTGCCGACCGATGCCTTTTGCAGTTTCGTGTCGAATTGTATGCGGCTCACTTCGGCCACTCCGGCCAGCTCCCTTGCGGCTTTTTCCAGATCCGCGCCTTGGCCGAAGGTGAGTATGTACCATTTATGCAGCCCTGCGGCGCGGGTCTGTTCTTCGCTCCGGGCGTCGTAAGTGAAAAGACGTTCCAACGAAACGATCTCCAGACGGCTCAGAACGTCGTCTACGGAGGCGACTCCCGAACGGGTCGCCGCAGTGCGGGTTGCGGCAGCGGTGCTTTCGATGCTTTCGACCGCACGGTCGTTGAAATAGACCAGAAGCGTTTCGGCCGCCGCATCGGCGGAGGTGTTGACGATCTTGGCCGACGGAGTCTGCGCGGAAGTACCCCCCCCCACGTTATTATCCATATCCGGATCGGTCGTACAGCCCGCCAACAGCAGGAATGACGCAAAAATGAGTAATTTTCTGTTGTTCATAACTATGATTTTGAATAGTTGACAAAGGATAGGAGCGGCAGATCTTCCGGAGCGGATTTGCAGTGTGTATATGCCGCCGGCGTATGGTTCAAAAAAGATTCCATAAATGGTTCGTAACGGAAGATTAAGATACAAATATGCGATTTTGTGCGGATTTATGCAAATTATTATCCTATTTATTATTTTATGGAGACGAACCGTCCCAGCCTGCATTCCGCTTGAAGACCTCTCCGGCAGTCGGCTGCGCCTGCCTGCGCGCCTATGAAGAGTCCATTGACAAACATGAGTCCGGTGCAATACCGAACTCATGCAGATGAAACGATGGTAATCCCTCTAAAATTTGGGAGGAGTCATTCGATAATGACTCCTCCCACCCCTATTGATCAATAATGCAAGGGCTCTTATTCGAGCTTTGCAGCTTTTACATTGATGCCGATCTGAAACGACGATAAATTTATCTGCGGAATATCCGATAATTTGTGGTACCGGATTACAGTATTGACGTTCGTCAGAGCAGCGGCTTTGGCGGGGGCGCCGGCAGCCGATTTCTTAACCATCTTGAACGGTCCGACCGGATGATCTCCCGATGTAAATCCTGCTGCGGGACCATAAGATCCGTAGCTGCCTCCGGTATCTATGAAATATCCTACCGTACCTACGGTAAACTCCTCGCCGTCCGAGAGCTTGCCCTTATAGCAGGAAACGGAAGCTGTTCCGTCGGAATTCATAACGCCGGTCAGAGCCGGGTAGCTGCCAGAGACGATATAGGTGCCCGATGCTGCGATTCCGCGGGCGATAAGATACGGCGTACCGTTGGGATCCGAATACGGGAGTTCTTGCCCGTTTATGATCTCGAACGAATTGTTGGTTGCTTTGAAGTCGGCAGTTCCCGCCCAAGTCAGTCGGCGGACCGAAATATCCCAGCCGGTCAGCGAATAAGAGGTGTTGGCGACCTTCTTGGCAAGCGTGATGTCGAATGTAATCGGCTGCTTGCTCTTTTCGGACGACGTACTGGTGACGGTCCATGTACCGAGCCATGCTTGGTATTCCGGCGACATCGGATCGCCCTGACCGCTCATGAAAGCGGTGCCCTTTGCCAGTTCCGTGATCGGATAGATCCAGCCGTTTACGATTTTAAGACCGAATGCGCAGGGTATGTACTCCGTGTCAGAATCTACCGTCAGCGTTTTCATCATTTTGCCGAGCGACAATTGGTTCATCGACGTGATTCCGTCCATCAGTTCGTACAGAATCTCCTCATCCGATGCACTTGCGAATGCACTCGACGGCACGACGTCGAAATAGTAGTACTCGTTTGCAACAGTCGGCGTCGTTTCTACGTTGACCGAAGTAGCCTTGATGTCCGATACGGCGAAGGTGAACTTATTGTTGGATACCGTTTCCTGAATCCGGGCGCCGCTCATCTCGTCGGTGAACATGCCGCCGCTCCAAGTCATCTCCTCGATCGACACTCCGTCGACAACCAGCGGCTCATAGAACTTGAGTCCGGTATCCTGCGTGTAGATGAAGCTTGCGGGAATCGTTCCGTTTTCAGTCACAACCGAAAAATAACGGGAGTTATAACCGGCCGCCACCTCGCGCGAAATGTCGTAGGTCTTGCCGTTGAGAACGAGTTCGTAGGACCGGAAATTGTCCATCTTGGTCACATCCGCAGAATATTTGCCGAACATCGTGTTCCATGCGGTTTCCGGCAGGGGAGTCAGCACGATGGTGTTCTGGGTCTTCTTGCCGCGCAGAACGACTTTGTCGGCCGCGTAGCTCATGATGATGAACTCGCTGTCACCTCCCATACCCGTATTGGTCGGGCCGACACCGGAGTTCGGCTCCGAATAGATATGGAAGTAGGGATTGTAAGTGTCGAAATTGATCGTGGGACCGTAATCCTGATCGTACGAGTAGAGACTCTCGGCGGTCTTGCCGGCGCCTCCCGCTTCGGAAGTTACGGTAACCGTTCCGTTCTGGAACTTCATGTAGATCGCAATGCCTCCGTACTCCTGCGTCGCACTGGGATAGTACTCCATCAGCCAGCCGTTGGCAGCTCCGGTCAGCGCCTTTTCGGTGCCCTCCTGCACCTCGCGGATTCGCTCACTGGCCGTTTTGCCGAAAGCGTCCTTGTCGTCTTTGAGGCACGAAGAGAGGACAAGCGGCAAAACCGCTAATAATATGATAAGTTTTTTCATCTCTTTTACGAATTAAATGTTATAATCGAGCGACCAAATCTCATTCTGCCGACGTAATACCACTTTTCGCAGTTCATCGATATTGATATCCCATGTGCTGAGCATGTAGGCACGCATGATATCGTTCTTCTGTTCGAGAAGCGGACGTCCGGCGCTGCCGCCTTGTGCGAGAATGGCTTCCCATTCGGCAGCCGTCGAGGTTACGTAGAGCGAGAGCTGTTCCACGAAATCCTCATCGGGAGCCTTCGACGAATAACGCGTGATAAACCCGGCCTGACGAGCCGCTGCATCCGTCCGATAGGTGTCGAAGCATGCGTCGCCGACGTAGCTCGAAGGCGTCACGGCGTTGAAGTCGGTCGAGTAGGGCCGCGTCTGGTGGAGGATGTGACCGAACTCATGGTGCATGGTCTTGAAGAAGAGCTCGTTGAGCTGGTCGATATTCTTCGTCTCCAGCAGATAGTCGATGATGTTTACCTGATAAAGGGTCATCATCTTACCGCCTTCGGCCACACCGAGTACGATATTGTTGTTTTCGTTATAGGCCGGCGAACCGATAACATGGACGATCTTCGGGAAGTTCTCGCTGATGAACTGCCTGTTGCCCGTCACTTCGTCGTAAACCTGCAGCGTCAGGTGCAGCGTCAGCTTGGCCAGTTTGATCGCCTGTCCGTAATCCGCGGGAGTCAGGTTGTAGTCCATGTCGCCCAGAACATCTTTGAAACGATATTTGAAATCGATGTTGTAGGGTTCCATATAGTTCTTGGCAAGCCATCTGTCGAAATCGTTCTCGACGGTAGGCGAGTCGAGGACAGCACTCGTCTTTTTCAGGTCGTCCTCGGAGCAGCCCGCCAAAACGAACACTCCGAACACTGCCGTCATAAGTAATATAATATTCTTTTTCATCGTATATCCTGTTTTATCGTTAGCATCTGATTATCTCGGGTTAGGAGTCAGGCCTGCGGCAACGACATCCATCGGCAGCTGCATCGCGCAGCGCGGGTCGCGGGCGTGCAGTTCGTCGGTAACGCTTCCGAGCGTGTTGTAGCTGGCCAGCTTGCGACGATAGATCGTAATGCCGTAACGTTTTATGTCGAACCAGCGCAAACCGAGGTGTACGGTCTCCACACGGCGCAGATGCAGCAGCGCATAGCACATGTTGGTCTGCGTGCCGGCTTCGAGCGGGAAAGCCGTCTCGCCGAAAGGTTTCTTCACCGTGGGATTGGCCGGGGTATACTCCTTCGTGTTCTGCGCCCACTGGTTGACGTTGGCTTCGGTGAGCGTCTGGGCGCCGGATTTCACATATTTGCTGATCCAGAGGTTCATGTCGTTCAGAGCCGGGCCGTATTCTTTCTTCATGATGTAAGCCTCGGCGCGGCAGAGCAGCGTCTCTTCGGCCGTAAATGCGGGGAAAACCGTATGCGCGAGTCCCGTCTGCATCACCGGGTCCTTGATCTCGAAGAGGTAGGGCGCACGCCATGCGAAACACTTGTCGGCTTTACCGGTATTCATTGAATACGGCGCAGAGTAGAGCGTATAGCTGCTGCCCCACGGAGCCGTCGGAGCGCGGAAGGTTTCGGTCTGATCCAGCCAGTTGCCGTGGGAGAACCCGGTGTAGGCATTGTAAGGACCGAACGAAATGCCGGGAGCATCGGTTATCGAGGTCTGCAGCAGCAGGTTGCACTTGTGCGAGTAGTCGATATAATCCATCGTGCGGAGCAGGGTCTGTCCGTCGGCCGACTGCAGTCCCAGTTTGCCGTTCGCTTCAAGGTCGCGCATCATCGTTTCGGGAGCGCTTCCCAGCACTACCTTCGCGGCGGCGATACACTCGTCCCACTTCTGATAGAAGAGGTAGAAACGGGCTGCAAAGGCATAGGCGGCCTTCTGGTTGAAATGGTACTTCGGCACCGAGTAGAACTCGTCGGTGATCAGCGGCAGACCCTCGATCAGGTCGGCGTCGATCTTGGAATAGACATCGGCCAGCGTACCGCGGGTGTATTTGGGGTTGAGTATCGTTTCGGCCTTCTCCATGTAGGGGATGCCAAGGTCTTCCGACGCATACTGCGGATTGTAAGCCTGACAGAACATATTGGCCAGACAGAAATGAGCGTATGCACGGCAAATGAGCGCTTCGCCCTTGGCGGCCTTCAGCTGCGGGGTGTCGGCGCCGCCCAGCTCCTTGATGGCGTCGAGCGCTTGGTTGGCAGCGGCAATCGCCATGTAATACTGACTCCATACGGCCTGAGGCGCTTCGTTGGTAACGGCCGCCGTAACGTCCTGCCAGCGGTAGTACTCTTCCTGTTCGGGTTCGAAGTTCGGTGAAACCAATGCCGTTTCATCGACATTGTCCGATGCGTATTCGCAGGTTACGGGGTAGGTATGTTCGGAATATGCCGAAACCAGCAGACTGGTGATCTTGTCGCTCGAATCGAGTTCGGTTCGGTTGTCCGGCATCTCATCCAGAAAGTCGTTACAAGCGGGAAGCGCCACGAGGGCAGCCGCGAGTACGATTAGCGTGGTTATTTTTTTCGTATTCATATTTTTCATCTTTAGCGTCTGTTATAAACCGATTTTCAGCGTCAGCGTAAATTGCTTGGGCACCGGAACCGCAACACCGCCGGTATTGAAGAATTCAGGATCCTGACCGTTGAGCTTCTTGTCGGCATAGATCAGGAAGAGGTTCGTAGCCTGAAGTTTAAGCGACATGTTCGAGAAACGGAGTTTCTTGATCCAGCGCTTCGGGAAGTCGTAGGTCAGCGAAATCTCCTTCATGCGGATGAAGTCGCCCTTGGCGATACGTGCCGTCGAATAGTTGTAGGCATTGTAAGCGCGCGAAAGGTAGTTGTCCTTCTTGACCTGACGCTTGTTGGCGATAACCGGAATATCCGTATGGTTCTCATCGCCCGGACGCATCCAGCGGTTGCGGAACTCGCGCGGCATGGAGAGCAGGTCGCTGTAGGATTCGGAGAAGACCGGATCCAGACGGATCACATTGCCGAACGAGTAGGTGATGAAGACATTGAGCTTGAAGCCGTAGAGACGGAACATGTTGCCGAAGCTACCGAAATCCGTCGGATCGGCCGTACCCGAATACTTCAGGTGTCCGAGGTTGTTACGCTCTTGGAAGTTGATCGAGGTGGTCGTAAGCTGGCCTTTCTCGTTGATGAACTGCGGGATACCCTCGTCGTTCAGGCCTTGGAAGTCGAACGAGAAGATCGAACGCGAGGGATAGCCTTCCATACCGAAACCGGTGCCCGATACGAGGTCGATGGCACGCTTGTACGACATCAGGTCGGTCACCTCCTCTTTCAGGTGCGAATAGATGAAGTCCGTAGACCAGCTGAAATTCTTGGTTTCGATGTTGCGGGTCGAAAGAGTCAGCTCGACACCCGAAGATTTCAGACCGGCGACGTTACCGTATTTCATCACCTGACCGCCGATACCCTGCGTGTTGATCACACCGATCAGGTCGTGGTTGTCACGCTTGTACCAGTCGGCTGCGAGGCTGATGCGGTTGTTCAGGAAGCCCATGTCGATACCGACGTTCACCTCGTTCTTCTTCTCGTAAGTCAGCTCGCTGTTCTCCAAGTCGTAAATCGTCAGACCCGACTCGGTAACACCGGCCGAAGGACGCCACGGGGTGTTGCTCGTAATGACGACGCGCGAGTTGGTCACGAAGCTGGGGCCGCGGTCTGCGGTCAGCGAGTAGGAAGCCTTCAGCGACAAGTGCGACAGAGCGGGGCGCAGCGCCTCGAAGAAATTCTCTTCGTGTACGTTCCATGCACCGGCGACGTTCCATGTCGGCAGCCAGCGGGCGCTGCGGCTCTTACCCATGCGGTTCGTTCCTTCGTAACGGAAGGTTCCGTTGAGGGTGTAGCGGCCTTTCCACGAGTAGGTTCCGTTGAAGAAGAAAGCGACGTTGCGGTAATGGGTGTCGGCCAGACCGAAGTAGTCGGTGTTCTCCTCCTTGCCCTTCTTGAATACCTCGTAGGCGTAGAAGGGGATCAGGCCCATCGAGTACTGCATACCCCAACCGTTGAACCAAGATTCGTGACGGTCGCTCTGGTTGACCTCCATACCTCCGTAGAGGTTGATAATGTGCTGGTTGTTGATCTCCGTATTGTACGAAGCGGCAAAACGGAAGTCGTACGACAGCATGTTGTTGTCGCGGCGCTTGTAGATACCGCCCTTGGGCAGGATCGAAATAGGCACTGCATACGCATTGTCGGGATCGGTATACAGGAACGGGTTGTTGTCACGGATCACCGTAGTAGCCATTGCACGGTAGGCGCGGGCCTGATTCGAATAGTCCGTAATATTGTGCTCCTGCGTCGTAGCCGAATATTTGATGGCGGCCAGTGCGCTCAGTTCGAGGCCCGTGACGGGCTTGTAACGCAGCTCCGCTTGGAATTTCGTATCCACGACGTTGAGATCGATGTAGTTACGCCCAAGTTCGTCGATAATGTTGAACGGAGCGTAGTTGCGCGTGTAGAATTCATCGGGATCGAGCGTCCGGGACGAATTCATGGCATAAGAGTAGGGGTTGATGTCGAAATCGCGCTTCACCTCGCCGAATACCACGTCGGTCGTCGCCGCCAGCGTACCCGGAGCCGTTTGCTTACGGTAAGAACCGCTCGAAATCAGGTTCAGCGTCAGATTGTCGAAGATATTATAGGTAGCATTGAGGTTCGCCGTATAACGCTCCACCTCGCTGGCCTTGGTCCATCCCGGATCGAACATGGCGCTCATCGAAGCGTAGTACTGCGACTTCTCGGTACCGGAACTGAGGCTGATCGAGTGCGTGTGCATCAGCGAACTCCGGAAAAGCTCCTTGAACCAGTCCGTATTGCGGTACTCGGCCTTACGCAGGTAGCGGTTGCGCGCAGCCTCCGTATTTTCGAGTTTGCCCGTGTTGACCAGCTCCCACATCTTACCGTAAACACCGCTCGAAGAGGCGTTTGCGATAGTCGAGTTGTTGAGCCAGCCTTTGGCGGCCATTTCCTGATATACCGACATCTGATCCTGAGAATTCATGATGTTGAAATCGGCGTAGCGCGGCGTCATACGGAACGTATAGTCGCCGGTATAGCTGATGCGGCTCTCGCCTGCACGACCCTTCTTGGTCGTGACGACGATCACGCCGGCCATTGCGCGTGCACCGTATATGGAAGTTGCGGAACCGTCTTTCAGAATGCTGAAGCTCTCGATGTCGTCGGCGTTGAGACCTGCGATGGCGGAGCTGATCAGCGTCGTGGCGTCACCCGAAGAGAGTGCGTCGGCGTCGATGTCGATCACGTCCTCCATAATCACGCCGTCGACCACCCAGAGGGGTTTCGAGCTGCCGAAGATCGACGTCGCACCGCGGACGCGGATCTTGGGAGCGGTACCGAAAGTACCCGATACGTTCTGCACCGAGACACCGGCCGAACGGCCTTCCAGACCGCGGCTGATATCGGCCATACCCGAAAGTTTCACATCCTCGGCGGAAAGGCGGTCCGCCGCACCCGTAAAGAGACGTTTGTCGGTCTTGGTCATACCCGTAACCACGACGGACTCGATAGTCTGCTCGTCAGGAACAAGGGTAATCTGCATGTTCGGACGGATCTTCACATCCTGCGTAACATACCCCAAATAGGAGATTTGCAGTTCCTCGGATTTCGCCGGAACATTGTTCATAACGAAAAATCCCTGCTGATCGGTGGATACACCGATGGTCGTACCTTTGACGATAACCGAAGCGCCGATCACGGCCGCTCCGTTTTCATCAACGACACTACCGCGCACTTGTTTGGCTTGGGCGAATGCCCCCGCTGCAAACACAAGTACTCCAATTAACGATAGTAGGATTTTTTTTACCATAAGCGTTAATCTATTAGTTAATTTTTTAAAATAAAAAGTTCACAAGCAAAGATAAACGTTTGGCGATTCATATACAAATAAATTTTTAAAATAATTTACTACTATTACACATATTCTGCGGATTAATGTTGCTCACTTACAGTTTTTTCGACAAAGTGTCGGGCGGGTTACAGATTGTAACCGCCTGTTTTCGGCCTTTTCGGTGATTTCCGGTGATTTTCCCTCCGGGAAGGGGCGCAAGGGGCGGATGACGGCGCTCAGATGAGCTTTGTCCCCGTTTCGGGCGCATCCGAAGGGATCAAATTGCGGTAAAGCGAGTTGATTCGTTTCGACAAACGTTCCATTTCGCCGTCGAGCTGCGAGTGCGTGATGGTGGCATAAATCTGCGTGGTGCGTATGTTTCTATGTCCCAGCAGCTTGCTGATCGTCTCAATAGCTACGCCCTGCGACAGGGTGATCGTCGTGGCGAAGGTATGGCGGGCCGAATGGAATGTAATCTGCTTCATAATGCCTATTTCGGACATGATTTTGTCGAGACAGGCATTGCACCAGCCGTTGCTCGGAAGGGCGAAAATCCGCTTGTTGCGGGTCATCGGCCTATGTTTGAGCAGGATGTTGTAAGGCACTTCGAACAGCCGGACATTCACCTCGGAACCCGTCTTGCGGCGTGTCGTACTGATCCATAACTGTTTATTCACCTGCTGGATGTTTTCCAGCGTAAGGTCCTTTATATCAATATAAGACAAGCCCGTGAAGCAGCTGAACAGAAATGCGTCCCGGATAAGTTGTAAGGTGGGAGTGTCGCCCTCGTACTGCATCAGTTTGTTTATCTCGCTCATGGATAAGTAATTGCGTGTTACGAATTCGCTCTGTAATTTGTAATTTGCAAACAGATCCTTGTTCATGTATCCCTTGCTGCGTGCCAGCATCAGGATATGTTTGAGCGCGATCATGTAGATCCACGTCGTATTTTTCTTATGGGCGCACTCCTGCGCGATGTAGGAATGAAAGCCCGTGAGGAATTCGCGGTTGAGTTCCTTGAACATTAAATCCTTCCGGTTGTATTTGTCCCAGACGAAGTCCGCCAGATGCCGGCATACACACCTATATTTATAATATGTGGTCTTGCTGCGGCTGACGCCGACCATGCGTCTGAATTCGTCGTTGTGCTGCTTGAAGAAGGCGACCACGGTCTCCTGCTTGTGATTGCCGCCGAAATACATCTCCTTGACCATCACCGGAGTAACGAAGGCCTGTTCGTAAAAGAGCGTGTTGTAGCATCTCTCGATGTGAAATCGGATATTGGCCAGCTTTTCGTTGATTTGGACGGCCATGTTGCTCCGTCCGCAGACCCGCCCCTGTGCGGTGTCCCAACTGGCGGGAGTGACCGAGAGCCGTGTGGAAAATTGCGTCCGCTGTCCGTTGATCGTGATGCGTCCCATGATCGGGGCCCAACCGTTCCGCAGAGGCGCATTCTTCTTGATGTAGAATAGAACCTTGAACGTGTTTCTCATTGTTTTTAACAACCTTTTTCATTAACCTATACAATACACAAACCGCTTTAAAGGTAATGATTAAGTAACAACCATATGACGCAGGATTGAGTCTAAATAGCTTATTTTCCCCTTGTTGTCGTATTCGGAAGGGTTACGCTGTAGTAACAGATGTGCAACCGATACAACGTCCTGTTGTGAGACAGACGTTTGGTTATCAATTAATTAGACTGCAATTGGCAGATTTGGCCGGAGACGGGCCTCGCGTATTGATTATGAACAATTTACATTATACTAACGCGGGCAGTTGACTTTTTATTTTAAAATCAATTAAAATTAACGCTTATGGTAAGAAAAATTGTACTATCGTTAATTGCCGTATTCGTGTTCTTGGCATATGCCACGGCCCAGAATAGGCAGATCTCCGGTACAGTTTCCGATGCAAACGGACATCCGGTTGCAGGCGCGACCGTCATTGTGGATGGGACCTCTCTGGGGACCACGACCAACACGGCCGGCGAGTATACGCTTTCGGCTCCGGCGAACGGCACGCTCGTGGTGACGTTTGTCGGTTTTGAGCCGCAGCAGTTGCCTATCGCCGGAAAAACCCGGATCAACGTCACGATGAAGGAGGATGCGCAAGCGATCGACGACGTGATCGTCGTGGCTTTCGGTACGGCTAAGAAAGAGGCTTTCACCGGTTCGGCCGCCGTCATAAAATCGGATGAGATTGCCAAGGTGCAGACTTCCAACGTGGCGACGGCGCTGATCGGCCGCGTGGCGGGTGTGCAGACCTCCAGCACGTCGGGAGACCTCGGCACGACCCCCTCGATCCGCGTCCGCGGCTTCGGTTCGATCAACGCCGGCAAGGAGCCGCTCTGGATTGTGGACGGCATGCCCTATGAAGGCGACCTGAACAACCTGAACACGAACGACATCGAGTCGATGACCGTACTCAAGGACGCCGCTTCGAACGCTCTGTACGGCGCCCGCGGCGCCAACGGCGTGATTATGGTAACCACCAAAAAGGCGAAGTCGGGCGACGCCGTCGTGACGATCGACGCCAAGTGGGGCGTAAACTCGAAAGCACTGGAGGAGTACGACGTGATCACTTCGCCCGCGCAGTATTACGAGACGCATTTCAAGGCGCTCTACGGCTATTATGCGCAGACCAATCCGGCGGCGAAAGCCTATGCGCTGGCCAGCAGCGGCCTGACTTCCAACGGCACGGGCGGTCTGGGATACAACGTCTATACGGTTCCCGAAGGGCAGGCGCTGATCGGCACCAACGGCAAGCTGAATCCGAACGCGACGCTGGGCCGCAAGATCATCTACAACGGACAGGAGTATTGGCTGACGCCCGACGACTGGATCGACGAGGCTTACCAGTCGGCGTTCCGTCAGGAATACAACGTGAACATCTCCGGTGCGACGGAGCGCAGCTCGTTCTACGCTTCGCTCGGTTATCTGGACAATACGGGTATTATCAAAAGTTCGGCGCTGGAGCGCTATACCGCGCGTCTGAAGGCCGATTATCAGGCCAAGAAGTGGCTGAAGGTGGGCGGCAACATGTCGTATGCGCACTTCAGCAACAGCAACGGCAACTCGAACGAAGGATCGGCTTCCTCGACGGCCAACATCTTCGCGTTCTCTGCACAGATGCCCCCGATCTACCCGGTATACATCCGCGACGGTTCGGGCCGCATCATGGTGGACGACAACGGCTATCAGATGTACGACTACGGCGACAAGGGCAATGCGGGTCTGACCCGTCCGCTGCTGCCCGGCGCCAACGGACTGCAGACCAGCTGGCTCAACAAGAAGAAAGCCGAGGGCAACGCCTTTTCGGGCAGCGGCTTCGTGGACATCTCGCTTTACAAGGGGCTGAAGCTGACGGTAAACGGCAGCACCAACATCGACGAAACCCGCACGACCTATCTCAACAACCAGTATTACGGTCAGTTCGCCGAGGCGGGCGGTACGATTTCGAAGTACCACACCCGCGACATCGCCTACAACCTTCAGCAGATTCTGAACTACAACGAGACCTTCGGCAAGCACAACGTGGGGCTGATGGTCGGTCACGAGTACTATCAGAAAAAATATTACTACCTGAGCGGCACCAAGTCGAAACTCTTCTCCTATGACAACGAGGAGCTCGGCGGAGCCGTCGTTGACGGCGCGGGCGCCCACTCCTACATCGACGACTACAACTCGGAGGGTTACTTCATGCGCGCCCAGTACGACTATGCGGGCCGCTACTTCGTGAGCGGTTCGTACCGCCGCGACGCATCGTCGCGCTTCCACCCCGACCACCGCTGGGGCAACTTCTGGTCGGTAGGCGCCGCGTGGCTCCTCAATCAGGAGAACTGGTTCGACGCTCCTTGGGTGAACATGCTGAAACTCAAGGCATCTTACGGTTCGCAGGGCAACGACAACATCGGCAACTACCTCTACACCGACACCTATTCGATCGAGAACAACAACGGCGAAATCGCCGTGCTCTTCGGGCAGAAAGGCAATCCCAACATTACGTGGGAGACCAACACCAACCTGAACATCGGTACGGAGTTCGGTTTCTGGAACAACCGCCTGAGCGGAAGCGTCGATTTCTTCAACCGCAAGACTTCGGACATGCTCTTCGCATTCTCGGTTCCTTCGTCGCTGGGTTACTCGTCCTATTACGCCAACGTGGGCGACATGGTCAACCGCGGCGTCGAGGTGGAGCTGAACGCCGACCTGATCCGCACGAAAAACGTATTGTGGAGCTTCAACCTGAACCTGACCCATGTGAAGAATGAGGTCACCTATCTGGCTCCCGAACACAAATCCACGACCGTGGAGGGCTACAAAGGCTATATCGACGGCAGTTATTTCGTCGGCGAAGGGCTGCCGCTCTACACCTATTACCTGCGTTCGTACGCCGGCGTCGATCCCGAAACGGGCGCTTCGCTCTGGTACAAGGACGTGAAGGGCGACGACGGCAAGATCACCCGGACCAAGACTTCGGACTACACCTCCGCGACCCGCTACCTGCACGACAGCGCGATTCCTTCGGTATACGGCGGCTTCTCGACCTCGGTTTCGGCCTACGGCGTCGATTTCTCGATCTCGTTCAACTACCAGATCGGCGGCAAGGTCTACGATTCGGGTTACGCCAGCTTCATGTCGTCGCCCTACGGAACCACCGTCGGCACCAACTACCACAAGGACATCCTCAAGGCGTGGACGCCCGAAAACAAAGGCTCGGACATTCCCCGTCTGCAATACGGCGACCAGTATACGACGAGCGTCTCCGACCGTTTCCTGACCGACGCGAGCTACCTGAACATCTCGAACATCAACGTCGGCTATACGCTGCCGTCGAAGATCACCCAGAAATTCGGCGTACAGAAACTGCGCGTCTATCTGGCCTGCGACAACGTGGTCTACTGGTCGAAGCGTCAGGGACTCGACCCGCGTTATTCGTTCACGGGAGCGACCAACTTCTCCAACTACTCGCCGATCCGCACTATTTCGGGCGGTGTAACCGTACAGTTCTAATCTAACGGATAAAACAGGGATTGAAATGAAAAACATATTGAAAACAACGACACTCGCCCTTGTCTGCTCCATGGCGCTCACGGGCTGTATCAAAGAGACCTTCCCCACCGACAGCGCGACTTCCGGACAGGTCAGCGATTCGCCGACTGCGGTGGAGGCCATCGTCAATGCCATCCCCGTCAACATGACCTACCCCTATTCGGTGTACGGCAGGACGAACAACTACGGCTTCGACTTCGGCTATCCGGGCATGATGTGCGCTACGGACGCCGCCACGGGCGACGTGATATGCTCCTCCGGCGACGAAGGTTCGGGATATGACTGGTTCACCTACTGGCAGTCGGGCATTCTGATCGGTCCGACGCAGACCGTATGTCGCTTCCCGTGGAACTGCTACTATACGTTCATCAAATCGAGCAACGATGTGGTCGGCCTGCTGGCGGGCGTGGAACTTTCCGAAGCGCAGAAAAGCTATCTGGGCTTCGCCAAAGCTTATCGCGCCCAGCTCTATCTGGATCTGGCCCGACTGTACGATCCGCTCAACAACAAGTACACCGACGTTTCGGGCGTCAAGGGGCTGACCGTCCCGATCGTGGACGAGAACACCACCAAGGATATGGCCCGCAACAATCCGCGCGTGACGCGCGAGGCGATGTTCGAATTCATCCTCAGGGACCTCGACGACGCCGAGGCGCTGCTGGCCAACTACACCTCTTCGTCGAAGACCAATCCGAGTCTGGCCGTGGTCTACGGCATCAAGGCGCGTGCTTACCTCTGGCTGGGCGGCTTCGATTCGTCGAAGTATGCCGACGCCGCGACGTATGCCCGCAAGGCCATCGACGCCTCGAAATGCACGATCATGACCGAAGCGGAGTGGCTGAACCCCAAAACGGGCTTCAACAAAGCCAACAATTCGTGGATGTGGTACCTTCCGCAGTCTACCGAAGGCATCGCCAACCTTGTGAATTTCGCGGCATGGCGTTCGAGCGAGGCTACGTGGGGGTATGGCGGCAAATACGTTTTCGAAGGCGTTACCAGCAATTTCTACAACGAAATATCCGACACCGACTGGCGCAAGCGCGCGTTCGTGGGACCCGATGCCAAATATGCCGATTACAGCGACATTACCAACCTGACGGCGGCGCAGTTCGCCAACCTCCCGGCCTATGCGAACCTGAAGTTCCATCCCGCCGAAGGCGAGACGGCGACCTATTCCGTCGGCAACGTTACCGATATTCCGATGATGCGCGTCGAGGAGATGTACCTGATCGAAGCCGAGGCTACGGCGCACGCCGACGCCTCCGCAGGTCTCCAGCTGCTCAAAACCTTCATGGCCAAGCGCGACCCGGAATTCAGCACCTCGGCCGTGTCGTCTGCCGACGTCGTGGAGGAGATTATCTGGAACAAGCGTATCGAACTATGGGGCGAAGGCGTCGTATTCTACGACTTCAAGCGTCTGAATTACAGCCTGAAAACCGGCTACGTCGGCACGAACGTACCTTCGGACTGCCGCTTCTCGACCGACGGCCGCGCACCGTGGTGGAACTTCTGTATCCCCGAAACGGAGACCCAGCAGAACACCGCGCTCGAATCGCAGAACAACCCCAATCCCGTGGGAATCATCGATCCGTGGGTGCAGTAACGTAAGTTTTCATGGATGATTTAAAACCGAAAAACATATGAAAGCAATCAAATATTTCTTATACGCGCTTATTGCGACTTTCGTGTTCGCAGGGTGTTCCGACGATCCGACCTACACCCGCGGCGAATCCGAGGCCGACGGCTGCTACGGGGTTTACTTCCCCTCGCAGGACAACGCCGCGGACCTCGAACTCGATCCGGCCGATCCGACGGTACTGACCTTCACGGCCATGCGTACCAACGACGCCGATGCCATCACGGTTCCCGTAACCGTTACGGGCAGTGAGGACGCGATCTTCTCCGCTTCGGAAATCTCGTTCGACGACGGGGCGACGGAAACGACCTTTCAGGTCTCTTTCCCCGACGCCGAAATCGGTACGACCTATTCCTGCAACATCCAGATCGAAGACAAGAAATACGCCTTCATCTACGGTGAAAAGGCTTCGGGCGTAAGCTTCTCCGTCACCCGCGTGAAATGGAACCTCGTGACCGGGCCGAAAGGCGAGACCAAGGGCAAATGGCGCGACGACATTCTCAGCTCCGCCTACGGAATTCCCAACCGTTACGGCGAAGGCGAGGTGGAGATCTACGAACGCGACGACAACCCCGGCTACTACCGCATCAGCAACGTCTACTCGGCGGAGTATCTGGCTTCGCTGCTGAACATGTCTCCGTCCGAAGTGTCGGGCAACCGTTCGGATGTCATTACCTATATCGACGCGACGAATCCGGATAAGGTCTGGCTGCCCGAACAGTCTACGGGCGTGTTCCTCAACAGCGGCGACGGTATCGTCAGCTTTGCCTCGCAGGTGCCGGAAAACGGATTCAACGGCAGCGGGTACGGCACCAACGTGAACGGAGTCATTACATTCCCGGCCAAAAGCGTACTGCTGATGTTCGGCGACGACGGCTGGTATGTCGGCAACGCCGGCGGCATGCAGCGTCTGATGCTGCCGGGAGCCGAGGAGTACGACTTCTCGCTCGCCCTGACCGACAGCGAACCGGCCGACGGCAAGGTCGAGATCGCAGCCAAACTGGGCGCCGACGTCGCCAAGGTGAAATACGCCTTCTTCGAAGGAGTCTTCGGCGACGCCATCGCCAAGGCGAATTCGGCGGGCATCGACGCGGGAACGGTCGAGTCGAAGGAGATCACGGCGGACGGAACCATCGTGGCCCAATTCGAAGAGACCGGCAAATACACCGTCGTTGCCAACATTTACGATGAGGCGGGCGAGCTTCAGGGCTACGAATTCCTGTCATTCGGCTACGTCAAGGCCGGCGACGACAAACCCGTCGTGCTGAGCGTCCGTACGGAGCTTACGTGGGAGTTCGAAGCGCAGGGACACACTCCCGAAAACTCTATCCGCTCCATTATATTCGGTGAAAATATCGAATCGGGCTACATGGGACTCTTCAAGAGTGCCGACCTGACCGGTAAAAGCAGCGAGGACCTGATTGAAATAGCCAAAACGTCCGGCAAGGCAATTACGGCTGAAGAAATTGACAAGATCAACGACACGGGTCTCTCGCTGCTTCATAAAGGCTTGAACGCCGGTACGGATTACGTGCTGCTGGTGTGGGCTTACAACGGCTATTACGGCAAACTGTACAGCGTGCAACAGACTACGGCAGGCAAACCGGATCCGCTGCAGATCCACTATACGTACGACGATGTCGAAAACGGCCTGACCAAGGCGGGCTACTGCGGAACGTGGGATTATTATGCGGTCGATGCCTATGACAAGACCGGCAACACCTCCCGTCAGTACTTCGGACAGGTAGTCGTCGAAGACGGAGGAACGACTTCCGGATATGCGGATTTCGACAACGTATTCAGCGACTACGTGAAGGTGTCCGGACTTACGGGCGCTCCTCAGGCGTTCAATGCCGGCGAATCGCAGTATATGGCGTGGAACGGCGGCCTTCTCTACGTACTCGCTCCGCAGCTGATCGGCAACGTGACGCTTCAGGGAACGGATTACTTCGTGAACGTGGCTTATACGGCCGAGGGTGACGACGGAGTTTACAACGGACGCGGCCTGCTTTTGGGCGCGCCGGTGGCCGACGGACTGGTGGCTTTCGTGCCCAATCCCCAGCTTCAGGCATCGAACAATCTGACGTTCACGGGTATGTGGTTCGGAATCTATGCGGACTACGATCCTGCGACGAACAAATTCTCCGGCGGCGAAGGAGGCATCGTCTTCCATGAATGGCTGCTGCTCGCAGACCCGGATTTGTATCCGGCCGCCGATATGGCTTTC
>ENA-ORRW01001738-ORRW01001738.1-human-gut-metagenome-genome-assembly--contig:-NODE-1738-length-19908-cov-2.977887_pt1 | contig 19908 bp, 16 predicted proteins | sample MGYA00242183_ERZ509150 | MGnify/ENA primary metagenome ERZ509150 (study PRJEB26280, sample SAMEA2338639) | human gut metagenome | biome: human gut; feature: human-associated habitat; material: faeces... | reverse complement strand
CCTATGACCCTCTGCTTGTAAGGCAGATGCTCTCCCAGCTGAGCTAAGACCCCATTTCGTCCTGTGAGCTGTTACTCACTTGCGACTTTGACAGTATAACTGATAAAAGGAAAAATGTCAACACTTTTTTAATTTTTTTCTTCATTTTTATTTTTCTGCTTTTCAGCCGCCCGCAGGCCGGTCTCCCAGGCCCGCGCAGGCCCCTCTCCCGCAGGAGGCGAAGCCCCCGTGTACAGAAGTCATGCTCCCCTGTACACGGAGGGTATCGTTTCTTTCTTCCGCTCTTCCATCACAGCTTTTTCCAGTCCATGCGCACCAGGGACACGAAAAAGGCTACGGAGCTTAAGAACCAGGTCAGCGGATACGCCCAGGAAATGGTCTGGAACACAGGAACGATCTGGATGGCGATGGAAACGTAAAGGATCCGGACGCCGCACCAGAAGGCCAGCATAGCCGCCATGGGCATAAAGGATTTCCCACAGCCCCTCATAACTCCCGCCGCACAGTGGGAAAAGGCCAGGAGGAAGAAAAACAGCGCCGTAGTACGGCAGTGGATGACACCAAATTCAATAGCCTCCGGAGCGTTTACAAAGATCCTCATCGCATAGGGAGCCCACATAAAATAGAGGATCCCCACCAGCTCGGCCAGTATCATGCTGGAAATGGTACCCACGGCAGCGCCTTTTTTCGCCCGCTCATACTCCCCTGCGCCGATGTTCTGGCTCACGAAGGTGGGCAGGGCCATGGACATGCTCATAATAGGAAGGAATACGATCCCCTCGATCTTGGAATGGGCTCCCACCCCCGACATGGCAAAGGCCCCGAAGGCGTTGATGTTGGTCTGGATCACCAGATTTCCCACGCTGACCACCGAGTTCTGGATGCCCGTGGGAAGTCCCTGGCGGATCACCTGGGCCATCATATCTTTATTGAGCTTCAGCTTTTTTATATCCAGCCGCAGGGATTCGTCCTTTTCCCGGCTCATGCGGATCAGGCACAGGACCACGCTTAAGCCCTGGGCAACGACCGTGGCAAAAGCCGCGCCGCCCACGCCCCACTGGAATCCGGCCACAAAAAGCAGGTCCAGGGCAACGTTCACCAGGGAGGACACGATCAGATAATAAAGGGGATGGAGGCTGTCTCCCAGGGCCCGCATCACCGACATACAGACGTTATACAGGATCACCGTGAACACGCCCGCAAAGTAGATCCTAAAATATACCAGGGAATGGGGCATCACGCTGTCCGGCGTATTCATCATCCGCAGGACAGAGGGAATAAAGATAAGTCCCGCCGCCGTGGCGATGACCGAGGACCAGATCCCGAACAGGAAGTTGGCATGGATGGCCTTCTGGACCCCCTCTCTGTTTTTCGCGCCAAAATACCGGGAGATCACTACGCCGCCTCCCACAGCGATGCCATTAAAGAGACCGATGATCAGAAACGTCAGATGGCCTCCGGAGCTGACGGCCGCAAAGGCGTCGTTGCTGGCAAAATTTCCAACGCCCCAGGCATCCGCCATATTATAAAACTGCTGGAGCAGCTGCCCAAGAAACAGGGGGATCGCAAACCGGATCAGTCCCCCTGTGATCGAGCCTTTCGTCAGGTCATTATTCATGCTTTTGTATCCACTCCCCATTGTTTTTCATTCCTGCCCGGGCCGCCCCCGCCGGAAGCAGCCCGGAAAAAATCCTACACCAGTTTTTCCAGAACGGAATCCCCGATCATTTTTTCTTCCTTTTTCAGTCCAAAATTATCCAGAATGGTTCCCCCGATGACTGCAAAGGTCTCCGCCTCCGGCAGCTCCCCCTGGCCCTTCATGGACGGCGAATAGGCAAGGAATGGCACCTTTTCCCTGGTATGGTCGGTCCCTGTATAGGTGGGATCATTTCCATGGTCGGCGGTGATCATAAGAAGGTCGTCCTCCCCAAGGAGAGGCAGAAGCTCTCCCAGCTTCTCGTCGAACCGCTCCAGCTCCTTTCCATAGCCAATCGGATCTCTCCGATGGCCCCAGAGGGCGTCAAAATCCACCAGATTCACAAAGCACAGGCCGGAAAAATCTTTTTTACAGAGCTCAATGGTCTGCTCCATGCCGTGGACCGAAGACTTGGATTTATGGCTTTCTGTGATCCCCTCTCCGTCAAAGATATCCCGGATCTTTCCTACGGAGATCACATCATAGCCGTGATCCTTCAGGATATTTAAGGCAGTGGTCCCTGTGGGCTTTAAAGCATAATCGTGGCGGTTGCTGGTCCGCACGAACTCTCCCTTTTTCTTTCCCACATAGGGCCGCGCAATGACCCGGCCCACGCGCCATTCTTCCTTCATGGTGATCTCCCTGGCGATCTCGCAGCACCGGTAAAGCTCCTCCAGGCCGAAGGTCTCCTCGTTGCCGCAGATCTGCAGCACAGAGTCCGCCGATGTATATACGATCATGTGGCCGGTGGCGATCTCCTCCTCAGCCAGCTCATCCAGGATCTCTGTACCGCTGGCGCTCTTATTTCCAATGACCGTCCTGCCGGTCCGCTCCTCCAGCTCTTTTATGAGCTCCGGCGGGAATCCCGTATCCGTAAAGGTCTGAAAGGGCTTGGTGGTATGAATGCCCATCATTTCCCAGTGGCCGGTCATGGTGTCCTTTCCGTTGCTCATCTCCCGCATGACCATACGGTATCCCAGGGGCTTTTCCTCCGGGGCCAGCCCGGAAAGGCTGCAAAGGTTTGCGATCCCCAGCTTCCTTAAATTGGGGATCTGAAAATCCTCCATCCGCTCTGCAATATGACCCAGGGTATTGACCCCTTTATCTCCAAACTGTTCGGAGTCCTCCATGGCACCGATCCCCAGGGAATCGATGACGATGGTAAATATTCTTTTATACTTCTTCATCCAGTTCTACCTCTTTCTTTTTTGCCTGCTCTGCCAGTCTGCTGGTCCCCAGGCGGTCCGCTCCCAGACGGATAAATATTTCAGCGTCATGGAAGCCGCTGATGCCTCCTGCGGCCTTGATCTGCTTTCCCTCCCCCATCTGTGCCTTCATCAGCTCCACATCCGCAAAGGTGGCGCCGCCGGCGGAAAAGCCCGTGGAGGTCTTTATAAATTCTGCATCGGACCTGGTGACAGTCCTGCAAAGCTCTGTCTTTTCTTCTTCTGTTAAAAGACACGTCTCGATGATCACCTTTAAAAGGCGGCCGGCGCAGGCTTTTTTGACCGCGTTGATCTCTTCCAGGACCCGGTCGTACCGGCCCTCCTTCACCCAGCCCAGGTTCACCACCATGTCGATCTCATCCGCCCCGTTTCCCACAGCCTCTGCGGTCTCATATACCTTGACCGCCGTGGTGTTATAGCCGTTGGGGAAGCCGATGACTGTGCATACGGGAAGCCGTCCCTTTAAATACTCTGCGGCCTGCTTCACAAAGGACGGAGGGATGCAGACCGACGCAGTCCCAAACCGGAGGCCGTCATCGCAGACAGCCTCTATCTGCTCCCAGGTGGCCCCCTGCTTTAAAAGCGTATGATCCACTCTGGATAAGATTTCCCTGTACGTCATATTCTTCTATTCCTTTCTTTCTACGCCGTCTCCGGCAAAGCCCAGGGGCAGAAGCTCCTTCAGGGTATACTCCCGGAAGGAAAGATCCCCCTTCCCCAGAACGATCCGGAAGCGCTCCGGATCACAGAATTCCATCATCACCTGGCGGCAGACGCCGCAGGGCGGGCAGAAATCCTCCGGCTCCTTCCCGGCCGGTCCTCCCACGATGGCAATGGCAGAAAATTCCCGTTTTCCTTCGCTGACAGCCTTAAAAAACGCGGTCCGCTCCGCGCAGCAGCTGGGACCAAAGGCCGCGTTTTCAATGTTGCAGCCCCCATAGACTGTCCCATCCGCACATAAAAGGGCGGCTCCCACCCGGAATCCTGAATAGGGGGTATAGGCCACGCTCCTGGCCTCCAGAGCCTTCGCCACCAGTTCCTTATTTTCCATAAACCGCACCGCCTTTCCCGGAATACTCTCCTGTTATACGGTCTGATTCTTTTCCCGTTCCTCTTTTATAAGGACGCGGATGGCCTCCACGCCCACCTTAATGGCTGCCTCCGTATCGTGGACCACGGGATTGGGAAGTCCCGCCTTTTCCCGTTCCTGGTTGGCGACTGCCAGAAAGCAGGCGCCGCAGCGGACTCTCAGATAACTGGCCACGATAAAAAGGGCCGCCGACTCCATCTCTGATGCCTTGCACCCCAGCTTCAGCCAGGCGTCCCACTTACTTAAAAGCTCTCCCGCCACAGGCATCAGCTCCGGATTGTGCTGGCCATAAAAGGAATCCTTGCTCTGGACCACTCCGGCATGGCAGGCATAGCCCAGGTTCTCTCCCGCCTTCATCAGGGCGTTGACCACCCTGAGATCTGCCACCGCCGGAAACTCAATGGGCGCATACTCTCTGCTGGTCCCCTCCGCACGGATGGATCCGGTGGCAACCACCACGTCGCCGCCCCTGACATCCAGATCCATACCGCCGCAGGTTCCCACCCGGATAAAGGTATCGGCTCCGCATTTCACCAGTTCCTCCAGGGCAATGGCCGCCGAGGGACCGCCGATGCCGGTGGAGGTAACGCTGACCTTTTCACCATCCAGGTATCCCGTATACGTCACGTATTCCCGGCTGTCGGCCACCAGCTCCGCACGCTCAAAGTGTTCCGCGATCTTTTTACAGCGCTTGGGGTCTCCCGGAAGGATCACATAGCGTCCCACATCGCCGGGTCTTATATTTAAATGATACTGCAATCCAGCTTCTTCCACATAAGGCATAATCCATTTCTCCTTTCTGACTGGTTTCTTATAACATACCACAAATCCATCATTCTGTCAAAATACTGGCGAAATTTTTTCATTTTTGTACCAACATATTACCAAAATGTTACTCTTTCTTAAATTTTTGTGAACTGCCTTGAAACCCGTTTTTCCCTGTGATATACTTTGCTAAAGTTATAACAGGAAATGACCAGAACGAAAGGAGGTCATTGAAAATATGAAAAAACTCATGAAAAAATACGGTCATGTCTGGATCCTGTCCTACGGCCTGATCTATCTGCCATGGTTTGCAGCGCTCCAGCAGAATGTGGGAAAACCTTACCACGTGATGCATACCGCCCTGGACGATCTGATCCCGTTCAACGAATATTTTATCGTCCCCTACCTGCTGTGGTTTTTGTATGTGGCTGCTGCCATTGCCTATTTTTTCTTTACCAGCAAGGACGATTATTATCGGCTGTGTACCTTTCTATTTACAGGCATGACCATCAGCCTTCTGGTGTGTACCCTGTACCCCAATGGAACGGATTTCCGCCCTGCCATCGACCCGGATAAAAATATCTTCTGCTTCCTGGTGGCGAAGCTGTGGAGCATCGATCCATGTATCAATGTGTTCCCCAGCATCCATGTATACAACTCCATCGGAGTCCATATTTCCATCTGCCGCAGCCAGACCCTTTCAAAGAACAAGCCTCTGGTATGGGCCTCCGGGATCCTGATGGTGTCCATATGTATTGCCACCGTATGCTTAAAGCAGCACTCTATCCTGGATGTGTTCGGTTCCATGCTGATGGCCATGGTGATCTATCCCATCGCCTATGCGCCGGAAATCGCCAGCCGGAAAAAGTATACCGGGACCTTTGATTTCTAAATTCCCACCAACGACAAAACGCCGCCGGAAACTGGCAGATCCATCCGTTTCCGGCAGCGTTTTCTTATTTTCTGTATCCGGTGGAAAAGTCCACCACGTTCTTTAACTCTTCTCCCGACGCCCATGCCTTTAAGTTCTCTCCAGCGATCCTAACGATCCGTTCAAAGGTCTCCGCCAGGAAGAAATTTCCCGCCACATGGGGCGTGATCACCACATTGTCCATTGCCCAAAGCTCGTCCTCCGGCGGCAGGGGCTCCGGCTCGGTCACATCCAGTCCGCAGCCGCCCAGATGGCCGTCCTTTAAAACTGCCTTTAATGCTGCGGGATCGATGGCATTTCCCCGTCCCACATTGATGAGGTACGCGCCCTTTTTCATCAGGCGGAGCCGTCTCTCATCCATCAGATGGCAGGTGGCAGGGCCTCCAGGCACCACCATGGCCACCACGTCGGCCCTGGGAAGAAGGCGGTCCAGGTCGTCCATGGTATACTGTTCATCCAGATATTCCGGCTTCTCCTTGCAGGTCCGTCTGACGCCGATGGTGTACGCGCCCAGAGCCTTCACCTTCCGGGCATAGTCTCCTCCGATATCTCCCAGTCCCAGGATCAGGATCGTCGATCCTTCCACCGAAATGATGTTCCCCATGGATCTCCACTGACGGTCCGCCTGGTTTTTATGATACTGCCCCAGGCGGCGGATCAGATCAAAGGTCAGGGCCAGCATATGCTCGGATACCGCCAGGCCATAGGCCCCAGTGGCGTTCGTGAGGACTGCTCCGGCAGGAAGCACTCCCTCCGGCGTACAGGGATCGGCTCCGGCGCTGTTTAACTGGAGCCATTCCAGGCGCTTCGCCTCCCGCACCAGGGCAGGAGGCAGGTTGCCGATGAGAACCTGGGTATCCTCCAGGTCCTCCTTCGTCACATGTTCTTTCGGAATATACCAGAACTGACAATTATACTTCCCTGAGGACGCCTGCTTTTCCAGATACGTTTTGTGGGTCTCCGTCACCGGGATCGTTACCAGGATCTTTTTTTCTAAATATGCCACTGGGCATCTCCTCCTATGGGTTTTGTGGCGTCCTTTAACCATTCTGCTTCTTCTTTTGTCAGATAGGGGGACAGCTTTTCATAAACTTCCTTATGGTACTGGTTTAAAAGGCGCACATCCGAAGGCTCCATAACAGAAATATCAATGGCCTCCGTGTCAATGGGAGCATAGGTCATGGTCTCGAACCGCATGAACTGGCCGTAGCCGTTCTTTTCTGCCTTCCGGCATAACAGCAGGTTCTCTGTGCGGATGCCGTGGCTCCCCTCGATATAGAGTCCAGGCTCATTGGAGGTCAGCATGCCCTCCTCCAGGATACAGCTGTCCTGGCGTTCCGGAACGATCTTCCAGCGGATGCCGTTGGGCCGTTCATGGACATTGGAAAGGTAACCGACGCCATGACCGGTTCCGTGGTTGAAGTCCAGGCCCAGCTTCCATAAGGGACCTCTCGCCAGATAATCCACATTGATCCCGCGGCAGCCATGGAGGAACTTGGCGTCTGTGAGACGGAGCATTCCCATGAGCACCAGGGTAAAGTGGAGCTTTTCCTCATGGGTCAGTTCTCCCATGACGATGGTCCTGGTCACGTCTGTGGTACCCTCATAATACTGTCCGCCGGAATCCACCAGGTAAAAGCCGTCCTTTCCGATGACGGATTCCTCCTCCTTGGTGGCATGGTAGTGGCACATGGCCGCGTTGGCTCCGTAAGCGGAGATAGTGTCAAAGCTGGGGCAGATATATCCCTCCTGCTCCTTTCTTAAGCTCTCCAGATGCTCCGCAGCCTCCGTTTCCATAAGGCTTCCCTTGGGAGCCTTTGTCTTCATCCAGTAAATAAATTTCGTGAGAGCCACACCGTCCTTGATATGAGCCTTTCTCAGGTTCTCCATCTCCACCGGATTCTTCATGGCCTTCATCCAGGAAGCCGGGTTCATGGCCTCCTCCAGGAGACAGCTCTCATGGATGCTCTTATACATGGCGTAGTTCACCTTGTCCGGCTCCAGTAAGATCGTCTCGTTCCGCAGCTCCTTCACTGCCCTGTAAATGTCCCCATAGGGAGCCAGGGTCACGCCGTTTTCCTTCAGATATGCGTTTACACAGTCGTCAAAGCGGCTGCTGTCAATGAACAGCGTCAGGGTATCCATGGTCATGAGCACATGGGCCAGAGGCAGAAGGTTGATGGATGCTCCGGTATTTTTCCGGATGTTCAGAAGCCATGCGATATCGTCCAGACCGGAAAGGATATGGACGGTGGCGTGATGCTCCTTCATGACCTGGCGGATCCGCGCGATCTTGGAGGCAGCGGATTCTCCGGCGTATTTCTCCTCCAGCACCCAGACCTGGGGAGCCGGAAGCTCCGGTCTTTCGGTCCAGAGCTCTCCTGCCAGATCATGCTCAATGGAGGCTGTACCTTTTTTAACCTTTAGGAGCTTTTCAAAGCTGCGGCCGATGCCGGTATTTACCACCCGGCCGTCCATACCCAGGACACCGCCCTCAGGCAGATGCTCCATTAAAAATTCATCGATGGTGGGAACGTTCTCCTCCCCCATCTTCATCAGCTCTGTGTCCTGTCCCTCCAGCTGCTTTTTCGCCTGGACAAAGTAGCGGCCGTCGGTCCAGAGACCGGAAAAGTCCTTCGTCACCACCATGGTCCCGGCGGAACCGGTGAAGCCGGAGATAAACTCCCTGCATTTAAAATACGGATCCACATATTCTGAGTCGTGGAAATCCGATGATGGGATATAGTATGCATCCATCCCGTGCTGCGCCATAAGCGCGCGAAGCTGTTTCAGACGTTCATTTGCCATTTTTTCTGCTTCCCCTCCATATTGATTTCTTTCTTTATAAAAGCGGGATCCCGGCCTTTCCAGCCGCTTCCATTACATCCGCAGGCCAGATGGATGCCTGGATCTCACCGATGTGGGCCTTTCTTAAAAAGAACATACAGATCCTGGACTGACCGATGCCGCCGCCGATGGTGTATGGCAGTTCTCCGTTTAACAGGGCCTTCTGGAACGCCAGCTCTGCCCTCTCCTCACAGCCAGCCTCTGCCAGCTGACGCCTTAGGGAGTCCTCATCCACGCGGATCCCCATGGAGCTCAGCTCCAGGGCAATATCAAGAACCGGATAATATACGATGATATCGCCGTTGAGCTCCCAGTCATCATAGTCCGGGGCCCGGCCGTCATGGGGTTTTCCGGACGCCAGCTTTTTCCCGATCTGCTCGATGAATATGGCTCCATATTCTCTGGCAGCTTTATATTCCCGTTCCCTGGGCGTTAGGGCCGGATAACGGTCCTCCAGCTCCTGGGCTGTGACAAACACGATCTGGTCCGGCAGAACATGGCCAATGTATTCATACTCATAGGCCATGTAATCTTCGGTGATCTTTAAGGTCTTATAAACAGCCCTCACCGCATCCTCCAGGGTCTTCCAGGTCCGTTCCTCCTTCCGGATCACCTTCTCCCAATCCCACTGGTCCACATAAATGGAATGGATGTTGTCCGTATCCTCGTCCCGGCGGATGGCGTTCATGTCGGTATACAGGCCTTCTCCTGGAAGAAAGCCGTACTGCTTTAAGGCGTACCGCTTCCATTTGGCCAGGGAATGGACGATCTCCGCAGAGCGGTTTCCTTCTTTCAAGTCAAAAGCCACTGGGCGCTCTACGCCGTTCAGATTGTCATTGAGTCCTGATTCCGGCGTCACAAACAAGGGCGCCGATACGCGGGTGAGATGGAGCTGTCTGGTCAGTTCTCTCTGGAAGAAATCCTTGATGATCTTAATGGCGATCTGGGTCTCCCTGAGGTCGATCTTTGGAACATAGCCTTCCGGCACATAGAAATTCATGGTATCATCCTCTCTCCGTTCTTCCTGTACCCCAGAGGATTATAACATTATTTTCTGGAAATTGAAATACCCAAGTCCCCCATCCTGCATCCAGGTGAGTCCCCCATCCCGCATCCAGACCCGCTCCCGCTCCGGTCTGCGCACAGCGGTACGTAAGGCCGCAAAAGACGCGGCCTAAGTACCGGTGGGCAGAACGGGTCTGGATGCGGGATGGGGGACGGAATAGGAGACGCGGAGGGGCGGGAAAAATGTGGGGGGAAATGTGCGGGAGGGGGAAGTATTAAGTGGGATGTGATTAAAAAATGGAACGGATCGGGAGGGATAGGGATATGATATGGTAATGGGTTATCTGGAGGTTTTTTGTATGTCGTATACGCCGACGGCCGGGATCATTACGGCCATTGAATATCAGGGGGACGGGGCCTTTGGAGGGTCTGACTGCACGCTGCTTCTGACGGTGCAGAGCGAGGATCAGGGACTGGTCCATATTCTGCTGCCGCCGGGAGCTTATGTGCTGAATCTGCATCCGTTCCAGGTGGGGGACCGGGCCACGTTCTTTTATTCACTGGGAGCCCCCATGCCGCTTGTGTTTCCGCCCAGATACAGGGCGGTGGCTGCTGCCTATACTCCCCAGGGAGTGACAGCGGTCCTGGATGTTTTTGATGGGAGGCTGCTGAATTCTGAGGGGACGCTTTTGCTGAAGCCGTCCTGGGCCACTCCGGTGACGCTTCCCAACGGGCAGATCTTTATGGGGAATCCCGGGAACCGGCTGATCCTGGCCACCTATTCGGCCACCACCAGGAGCTTTCCGGCCCAGACTGTGCCGGAGCAGATGGTGGTGTTCTGCAGTTCCTCTGTGTAAAGGAGGGAGCCGCCCTGTCCCTCTTTAGAACTGGAATTCCAGCTGGGTGCAGGCGTATTTCTTTTTGTAGTCGTGGATGATATCCTTCATGTCCCAGAGGAGTCCCTCTCTCCGGCATTCCTCTGTGAACGTCTCCCAGAGTTTCCGGGCCCGGGGGCTGGCGCAGGAATAGCGGTTCCCATAGGCGGCTGCATACCGTTCTGCCAGCCGTTCCCCCGGGAACCGCTTTGTGAGGGCGTCATAAAAATATTCTCTCTGGCCGTCCCGGATGGTAACGCCCATGATCCCATAGAGGAATCTGGCCCCGGTGTCTGCGGTGCGCTTTGCCATTTCCCGGATATTCTGTTCCGTGTCTTCCAGAAAAGGAAGGAGTGGCGTCATGACGACGCCTGTGTACAATCCCTGGTCTGCCATGGCGCGGACCGCCGCAAACCGCTCCGACGAGGCCGGGACGCCCGGCTCGATCTTTTTGCTGAGCCCGTCGTCGGCCGTGGTAATGGTCATCATACATAGGACCGGGGAATGGGTGCTGATCTCCTGGTAAAGGTCTGTGTCCCGGAGGATCAGGGGGCTTTTGGTCAGCATGGAGGCCCCGAAGCCGAAGGCGTCCATCAGTTCCAGGGCATGGCGGGTCACCAGCTCCGTCCTCTCGAAGGGATTGTAGGAGTCGCACATGGCTCCGCTGCCGATCACTCCGGTCCGCACCTTTCTCCTCAGCTCATCCCGGAGGAGCACCAGGGCATTTTCCTTTACGCACACCCGGTCAAAGTCCTCCACATGGTAGCATGTGCTCCTGCTGTCGCAGTAAATGCACCCATGGGAGCAGCCCCGGTACAGGTTCATGTTGTAATCGCTGCCAAACCAGGAGGTATCCTTATTCCTGGTAAGGATGGTCTTTGCAGGGACTGTGTCCATATCGATCCTCCTTGTCTGTCAAAGAAGGCCGGAGCACGTGCGCTCCGGCCCATGGCCGTTATGGGAACTATGCGGGATCCTTCTGTCCGCTTAGGGATTCCAGGAACCCGTCCAGCTGCCGCTGGTTTTTCAGGACCACGGTTTTTTCCCCGCAGGTCTCCTTCATGGCCCGCCAGAGCTTTTTCTGCTTTCTGGTGCGGCTGTCCCAGAGGATCCAGCGGATGAATTCCAGATCGAGCTTTTCCTCGCAGCCCTCCGTCATGGAGTTTCTGGCCCTTCCCTTATGGTCCAGATATCTCCGGTATGCCCTGAAAAGGCAGGAAAACCGGTTGAAATCCATAAAAATGATCCGGTCGGCTTCCTGTAATCTCCGTTCATACTCCAGCTTCCTGTAATTTCCGTCAATGACCCAGGATGCATTCCTGTCCATGAAGGCCCGGACCTCAGACCTCTCCTGTTCCTCTGCCTTCTCCTCCCAGCCAGGCAGCCAGTGGACCGTGTCCAGGTGGAGGACCGGGATCTGATAAAGTTCCCCCAGTCTTCTGGCCAGAGTGGATTTTCCGCTGCCGGAATAGCCGTTTACTGCGATCTTCATGAGGGCCGTTTCCTATAAGATCTGGATCTGGCAGCTTCTCATGGTCTCCAGGGCCGCCGCGTGCTTCTCCGGCGTTACTCCCGCGCAGCAGGAGGCGTCCACGGATACCGGAAGCTCCGGCATGAACGCCTTTATGAGAAGGGCGTTGGATACCACGCAGATATCGGTACAGAGTCCCACAAGCTCCACCGCCTCCAGCTCTCCCGCTTCATACATGGCTCTTAAAGCCTCTGCCAGGGCCACAGAGCCAAAGGCCGGCTTGTCAAAGCACTGGGCTTTGCGGCTGTCCTTCATCTCCTCCAGCTCCGGGATCAGCTCCCAGCCTTCCGTTCCCCTGATACAGTGGGCCACCGGAAGGTATTTCCCCTCCTGGGTCTCCATGTAATCCTCTCCATGGGTATCTCTGGTAAAGAGCACGGTCCCATCAAAGTCCCTGGCCTTTTTTACCACTGCCGGGACAATGGAGACGGCTTCCTTACTCCCCAGGCTCCCGTCCACGAAATCCTTCTGCATATCGACCACCACCAGCACACGTTTTCCCATATCCTTTTCCTCCACATTTCTTTATTTTCGGGCCTGCCGCTTTCCTAAAGGAGCCAGGCCTCCTCTTTCCTCCATAGTACCATCCCCTGGAGCAGATGTCAAAATGAACTGCGTTTTTCGATCCCCTTTGCCAGGAACAGCCTTATGGGTACGGCCGCCCGGAAAAGCCCCGGCGGGGGAAGCCTTCGTCCTTTGTCCGCCTGCTTCTCTCACCGGGGCCTGCCGTATGTTTTCTGCGTCTTATTTATTTAAAATACTTCACGCCGCTTTCAAAGATCTTCATATCCTGCTCGCCGTAGATGTTCTTAGCCACAGCGTCGCCGCGTCTCTCCGAATGGGCCATCTTTCCGTATACCCGTCCGTCGGGGCTTGTGATACCCTCGATGGCCATGTAGGAGCCGTTGGGGTTCCAGTATTCGTCCATGGTGGGGTTGCCGTCTGCATCCACATACTGGGTCGCCACCTGGCCATTGGCAAAGAGCTTCTTAAGCCACTCGTCGCTGGCCACGAACCGGCCCTCGCCGTGGGATACCGGGTTCACATAAACGCCGCCCAGCTCTGCTTCCGCAAGCCACGGGGACTTGTTGGAGACCACCTTAAGGTTCACCATCTTGGAGATATGGCGTCCGATGGTGTTGTAGGTCAGCGTCGGCGCGCCGGCATTCTGCTCCGTAATGGTGCCGCCCGGCACGAGCCCCAGCTTGATGAGAGCCTGGAAGCCGTTGCAGACGCCTAAGATCAGGCCGTCCCTCTCGTTTAACAGCTTCATAAGAGCCTCCTTCACCACCTCGTTGCGGAAGGCAGTGGCGAAGAACTTGGCAGAGCCCTCCGGCTCGTCGCCTGCGGAGAAGCCGCCCGGGAACATGACGATCTGGGCCTTTTCGATCTCTTTTCTGTAAAGCTCAACGGAATCTCTGATATCCTCAGCGCTTAAGTTGCGGAATACCTTTGCGCTCACATTGGCTCCGGCGCGCTCGAATACCTTTGTACTGTCGTACTCGCAGTTGGTTCCGGGGAATACCGGGATAAACACATTGGGAGTACCGATCTTATGGTTACAGATCACGATCTGATCTGCCTTAAATACTTCCTGCTTCACTTCCTCCTGCTTTACGCCGGACTCTGTGGGGAATACGTTCTCCAGCGGAGCGTTCCATGTATCCAGTGCCTCTGTAAGGGGAATGGATACGCTGCCGTATTCAAAGGCCGCCCGGTCGGTGACCTCACCGATCAGCGTATAGCTGATGGAAAGCTCGCCCACCTTTCCGTCCGGAACCTCGCAGACGATGTCGCCCCAGCCCGGTGCGAAGAAGTCTCTGGGATCCACATTGTGCTCGATCTTTACACCCATATGGTTTCCGAAGGCCATCTTGCTGACAGCCTCTGCCATGCCATGGCGCTCCACCGCATATGCGGAAACGATCCTTCCAGCCTTGATATCCTCAAAGAGCTTTCCATAGCCCTCGGTGATCTGGCTGTATACAGGAAGATCATAAGCGTCTTTTTCGATCTTAAATACAACGATCTTATTTCCGGCCGTCTTAAATTCCGGAGAAATGGCCGTCTTTTCGCTGGCCACATCCACAGCAAAGGAAACCAGTGTGGGCGGAACGTTAACTTCCTTTCCGTCCTCCTCATTGAAGGTACCGGACATGCTGTCCTTGCCGCCGATGGACGGAAGGCCAAATCCCATCTGGGCGTTATACGCGCCAAGTAAGGCTGCAAAGGGCTGTCCCCAGCGGGTGGGATCCTCTGTCATCCTCTGGAAATATTCCTGGAAGGTGAAACGGATCTTCCGGTAGTCGCCGCCGGCTGCTGCGATCTTGGCAACGGAGGAAAGCACGGCATAAACGGCTCCATGGTACGGGCTCCAGCTGGACAGATACGGATCAAAGCCGTAGCTCATCATGGTCACAGCATCACATTTTCCCTTTAATACCGGAAGCTTTGCCACCATGGTCTGGATCTCGGACTGCTGGAATTTTCCGCCATAGGGCATCATTACAGTGCCGGCTCCAATGGAAGCGTCAAACCGCTCCACCAGTCCCTTCTGGGAGCAGACATTTAAGGAGCCTAACATCTTCATCCAGCTTTCCTTAACGTCGCCCACTTCCTTTCTCTCAAAGGGCGTTCCTTCCCGGTTGGGAACTGTCAGGGTCACGTCGGCCTCCTGGTGCGCTCCGTTGGTATCTAAGAACGCGCGGCTCAGGTCCACGATGGTCTTTCCTCTCCAGGTCATGGTCAGACGCGGGCTTTCTGTTACCTCTGCCACTGTAACGGCCTCCAGGTTCTCCTCTGCCGCATAAGCCAGGAATGCATCCACATCCTTGGGATCCACCACCACAGCCATTCTCTCCTGGGACTCGGAAATGGCGATCTCCGTGCCGTCCAGGCCTGCGTATTTTTTCGGAACCTTGTCCAGGTCGATATAAAGACCGGCTGCCAGCTCACCGATGGCAACGGAAACGCCGCCTGCGCCGAAGTCATTGCATTTTTTAATCAGTCTGGAAACCTCCGGACGGCGGAACATCCTCTGGATCTTACGCTCTGTAGGCGGATTTCCCTTCTGGACCTCTGCGCCGCAGACCTCAATGGAAGCCTCTGTGTGGACCTTGGAGGAGCCGGTGGCTCCGCCGATGCCGTCGCGGCCGGTGCGTCCGCCCAGGAGGATGATGATATCGCCGGGATCAGAAGTCTCACGGATCACATTTTTTCTGGGAGCTGCGCCCATGACCGCTCCGATCTCCATTCTCTTTGCCACATAGCCCGGATGATATAATTCCTTTACGAATCCGGTGGCCAGGCCGATCTGGTTTCCGTAGGAGCTGTAACCATGGGCAGCCTCGGTCACGATCTTCCTCTGGGGGAGCTTGCCCTTTAAGGTCTCGTTTAACGGTCTTGTGGGATCGGCTGCACCAGTGATGCGCATGGCCTGGTAAACATAGGTACGGCCGGATAAGGGATCACGGATGGCTCCGCCAAGACAGGTGGCAGCGCCGCCGAAGGGCTCGATCTCTGTGGGATGGTTATGGGTCTCGTTCTTGAAGTTCACAAGCCATTCCTCAGTTTCTCCGTCGATCTCCACGGGAACCACGATGGAGCAGGCGTTGATCTCCTCGGAGACCTCCAGATCCTCTAATTTTCCTTCTGCCCTTAATTTCTTCATTCCCATAATGGCAAGATCCATCAAGCATACGAACTTGTCCTCCCTTCCCTTATAGATCTCCTTATGGTCAGCCAGATACTGGTTATAGGTGTCCTCGATGGGCTTCTTATAATCGCCCTCGGTGAAGGTCACATTTTTAAGCTCTGTGGAGAAGGTGGTGTGGCGGCAGTGGTCGGACCAGTATGTATCCAGCACGCGGATCTCCGTCACAGACGGATCCCTCTTCTCTTCGTTTTTATAATAAGCCTGGATATGAAGGAAATCCTTGAAGGTCATAGCCAGATTTAAGGAACCGTACAGCTCCTTTAAGGCTGCCTCGTCCATGGAAGCAAAGCCTTCAAACACAGCCACATCCTCCGGCTTTTCAAATACGGATACCAGAGTTTCCGGGATCGTTTCAGAGGCCTCTCTGGAGTCCACCGGGTTGATGCAGAAGGCCTTAACGGCGTCCAGCTCTTCCTTTGTAAGACTTCCGGAGATCACATAAGTGGTGGCAGTCTTAATGACCGGCTCCTCTGTCTCTTTTAACAGCTTCACGCACTGCTCGGCAGAGTCTGCTCTCTGGTCAAACTGACCAGGCAGGTATTCCACAGAAAAAACGGCGTCGTCTGCACCATGGACAAAGTCTCCTTCAAACACCTCATCCACCGGCGGCTCGGAAAAGATCGTACCCAGAGCCTCCCGGTACACATCCTCCGACAGATTTTCGATGTCGTAGCGGACCAGGACACGGACCCCTGTCACACCGGCGATCCCCAGATAGCTTTCGATCTCATCGCAAAGCTCTCTGGCCTGGACAGCAAATTCCGGCTTCTTCTCAACAAATACGCGCTTTACGCTCATGTTTCTTCCTCCTTGTGAAAGTCTTTATATAAACAGGTTGCATTCTTGTTCTTCTATCATCTTACCACAAACAAAATAAATAAGTAAAATTAATATATCTAATTTTATTTATATTTTAAACTAATAAATCATCAATCCTGGAGGCTGCGGTTCAGCTCACTGAGCTTCAGTGCATCCATGGTCATCTTCATGATCTCACGGACGTCCTCCTCTGTCATCTTCATGCGCTCCGCCAGCTCCTTTAAGCTGGCCTCTCTTCCCAGCTCCTCGGCCATACGCTTTGACACCTCCTGGAGCACGTTGACCCGGGCCAGCATCTCCTCCTCCAGATCCATCTCTGCCTTCTGCTCCCGGATCACCTCCTCCATCCGCACATGGATCCGGCTTTCCAGCAGCTTTTCAAAGCCCTCCTGGAAGCCCTCGTCCGCCAGCTCCATCAGCTCCATGCTGGCCTCCTGGATCAGATCCGCCATGGGCACTCCCCGGTTCAGATAATCCTGGATAAAAAACAGGGCCTTTTTCAGATTTCCCTCCACCAGTCGGTTTTTTGCCTCCCGGTCTCCGGCCTTCATCCTCTTAAGGAGCTCCCGGTTCTCTTCCTCGGTACAGGGCGGGATCACCGCCAGCTCCTCCATATAGACCTGGTAGATATCCTCTGTGCCGGTTTCCGTGTTCTGTTCCATCTCTTCTCTCATCTCTTCTGACATGCTGTTTCCCTCTTTTCAAAACTCTTAAGTTGTGCTACAATAGTGTCGTTTACCTATAAGGAGGACTAATAATGGATATCAATTATGAATTATATAAAGTATTTTACTATGTGGCCCGGACCTTAAGCTTCTCCGAGGCCTCCAAATGTCTGTTCATCTCCCAGTCGGCCGTGAGCCAGTCTGTGAAGGTCCTGGAAAAAAAGCTGGGCCAGACGCTTTTCATCCGCAGTACGAAAAAGGTCCAGCTGACTCCCGAGGGAGAGATCCTGTTCAAGCACATTGAACCGGCCATGAACCTGATCCAGAAAGGAGAAAACCAGCTTTTGGAGGCCAACTCCTTAAACGGCGGCCAGCTGCGGATCGCCGCCAGCGACACCATCTGCCGCTACTATCTGGTCCCCTATTTAAACCAGTTCCACAAGGCCTACCCCAACGTCCACATCAAGGTGTTTAACTTTACCTCCATCGAGTGCGCCCACGTCCTGGAAAACGGCCAGGTGGATTTTATCCTAAGCAATTACCCCAACTCCGGGCTTTTAGCCAGCCACAGCGTCCGGGCCATCCACGAATTCCACGATGTGTTCGTGGCCAATGCCGAGGCCTTTCCCCTGACGGATCAGATCCTGACCCTGGAGGAGCTAAAGGAGTACCCCATCATGATGCTGGACCGGAAAAGCACCACCAGCGAGTTCCTCCACTCCATGTTCCAGCGCTCCCACCTGGATCTGGTGCCGGAGATCGAGCTGAGCAGCAACGACCTGCTCATCGATCTGGCCCGCATCGGCCTGGGGATCGCCTTTGTGCCGGATTTCTGCATTCCCGCCGACGAATCCCAGCTTTATATCCTTAAGCTGGCCCAGAGCCTTCCGGCCAGAAAGCTGGTGGTGGCCTCCAACGGCTCGGTCCCCTTATCCCAGGCGGCCAAACAGTTCATGGACATGCTGTAAGGCAGCCCTAAAGCCCTCTTCCATTCCAGAAATCCTCCAGGCACCGGGCCGCATTTCCCCGGTTCACCACCTGGAAATGCTCCCATTCCCTGGGAAACAACTCCAGATGATCCCTTCTTAAAAACCGGTCATCCAGCAAAAGGATCACTCCCCGGTCTCCAGGCGTCCGTATCACCCGTCCGGCCGCCTGGAGGACCTTATTCATTCCGGGATACTGGTAGGAAAAATCAAAGCCCTTCTCCTCTGTCTCATCAAAATACCCCTTCAGCACCTCCTGCTCTGCGCAGGCCATGGGGAGCCCCGTGCCCACCACGATGACCCCGATGAGCCGCTCCTCCTTCAGATCGATGCCCTCCGAAAAGACGCCGCCCATGACACAGAAGGCGGCCAGGGAATGGCTCCTCTCCTTTTCAAACTCCTCCAGGAATTCTGCCTTTTCTGCTTCTCCCATCCCCTGGCCCTGGACCAGCAGATCCGCCTTCAAAGGCTCCTCCTCCAGGATCTCCTCGATCTCGCCCATATACTGATAGGAAGGAAAAAACACCATATAATTTCCCGGCCGGCTTTGGGTGACGATCCGGATATAATCCGCCACCTTCCGGTATTCCGACGGGCTGCGTCTCGTGTAGCGGCTGCTCACATCCTCCGCCACCATAAGGAGACGGTTTTCCTCTGGAAACGGCGAATTCACATACACCGCGTAATCCTCCTGGTTCCCGGACAGCAGGGTCTTATAATACCGGACAGGAAGGAGCGTGGCCGAAAACAGGATGGTGCTGGCTCCCTGGTCCATGCATCTGGAAAGGAGCCGGGAGGGATCCACGCAGAAGAGGCGCACCAGGAAGGAGCCGTCCTCCCGGTTTTCCTCATAGATCCGGTAATGGCCGTCCAGCTCTTCATAGACATTTAAGAAATCCCGGAGACAGAAATAAAAATCCAGCACCGTCTCCCGGTCCGGGAACTCCGGGAATTCCTCCATAAACGTTTCCATATAAGAAAAGGCGGTCATGATCCCGGCAGCCAGCCCCGTCACGTCCTCCAGGAGCTGCCAGTCCCCGCACTCCCGCTTCATGGAAAGCAGCAGCTTATTGCACCGGTCCAGCTGCCTCTCCAGCCTGGGTGACTTTCCCTTTATGATCCGCTTCACCTCCTGGAAATCTTCCTTATAAACAGAGGCGCTGTACATCTCCCTGGCCCTGGACACCAGGTTGTGGGCCTCATCCACCAGGAAAAGATAATCTCCCGAGGCCCCGTCGGCAAAATAGCGTTTCAGCCGCACGTTTGGATCGAACACATAATTGTAGTCGCAGATGATCCCGTCGGTCCAGCTGGAAATATCCAGGCAGAACTCAAAAGGGCAGACCCGGTATTTTTCCGCGTATCTCAACACGGTCTCCCGGTCCATCTCCTGCTCCAGGTGCAGGATGTCGAACACCGCCTCGTTGACCCGGTCAAAATGACCCTTGGCATAGGGACATGCCTCCGGATTGCACTCGGTCTTCTCCATGGGGCACAGCTTTTCTTTGGCCGTGATGGTCACAGCCGTGAACACCAGTCCCCGGCTCCTTAAGATCCTGAACGCCTCCTCCGCCACCGTCCTGGTGATGGTCTTGGCCGTCAGATAAAAAACCTTGGAGGCCTTCCCCGCTCCCATGGCCTGGACAGCGGGAAAAATGGTGGAGAGAGTCTTTCCGATGCCTGTGGGAGCCTGGATGAACAGCCGCTTTTTCCGGGAAATGGTCTTATACACGGCCACCGCCAGATCCCGGAAAAAG
>ENA-ORRW01001703-ORRW01001703.1-human-gut-metagenome-genome-assembly--contig:-NODE-1703-length-20232-cov-4.837389_pt1 | contig 20232 bp, 22 predicted proteins | sample MGYA00242183_ERZ509150 | MGnify/ENA primary metagenome ERZ509150 (study PRJEB26280, sample SAMEA2338639) | human gut metagenome | biome: human gut; feature: human-associated habitat; material: faeces... | reverse complement strand
CAATAAATAGCGCCAGATTACCTAATATATTCGAAATTACCGCAGATGCAATTGCTTTTAGCTTGGTTTGCCCAAAAGGAACTTTTATAATCTCACAGATTTTAATATACATTCTCCAGTTTGCAGCAACACAAATACCCAATGATGCTATAGAACCCGCAACCGGAAGCACTCCAGCAGCCATTCCTGAAACAGCAACTGCAGCAGAATGGGATACCACGCAATTTGCCAGTTCTTCCGATTTAAATGGTACTACATATTCTCCCTCATCAAAATAATTTTCAAGTGACGCCATAAGTCTATCTATCGCTATAACTAATATCTTTTGTGCCATATATACTTCTCCTTTCTATTACTATAAGCATATAACTCTTACCTAATCACTTCTTCACAGGGTTACCGCACTTCGGGCAGAAGTTCCCGCCTTCCAGCTTTGCGCCACACTGTGCACAGAACATTGCCTTTTTCTGCGGCATTGCTGTCTGCTGTGCCTGTTCCGCAGGCTTTGCCACAGGAATCACGCGTTCCACCGTCTTAGGCTCAGAATATCCATTCATATCAACAACCCGATTCTGCTCTGCTGCACCATCCAAACCAACAAATTTTGCTTTCCCGAAACCAAGCATCAGAAAAAATATCGGTGCAAGGAACGTCAGGCCTACACCAAAGCCTGTACCTTTTCCAAAGGCTTTTGCCAGTCGCAGATTTGTCTGAATGGTCAAAACAATATTATAAATAGGAATCAGAAGCAGTAGGAATTTAATGCCGTTTCCCCATACAATGTCGTACAACGTGTATGTATTATAAAAAGGAATGATTGCTGCCCAACTGGGTCTGTCCGCCTTCTTAAAAATTTTCCACATTGCAACAACAACAGCCACCAGAAAAATAAGCCATGGTATTAAGGCTCCAAACATATATCTCATGCACAAATAGTAGTAATAAATATCATCCATTCTCAGTATCCTCCTTATCCTTTCCTGATTCCTTCTCCTGTAATGCGAAATACGCATCCAGGCCATCTGCAATACCGCAGGCAATTTTCTGCTGATATGCCGTATCCGCCATACGCCTGTCCTCCTCAGGGTTCGTCATATAGCCGACCTCCACAATCGTTGCCGGCACCTGACACCAGTTAATACCACTCATGGTATCTGTTTCCCAGACGTATTGTTTCTTTGCTCCTGTCTGTGCAGTCAGGCAGTCCAGAATGTTCTCTGCAAGTGCGCTGCTCTGTGCATACAATGCTCCATTATAAGGATTCTGCGGTGTCTGGCATATTGTCATCGCCCCATTTACAGAAGAATCCTCAGAGCCATTTGCATGGATACGCACAAATGCATCCGCATTTGCTTCATTCGCAAAAATTGCCCGTTCCGCATTACTGAGATTCACATTATTTTCTGTTCTTGTCATGAAAACCTCATAGCCTCTCCTCTCCAGTTCTGCCTGCAATGCCTGTGCAATCAGAAGATTCAACTCATATTCATGCAGACCGCTTAACACACCACTTATCCCACCGGCAACCTTCGCCTTTGTTTCCGCCGCACCGGGACCAATCGGCTCCTGCTCTGCATTGCCCCTCATCTGATGCCCTGCATCAATCACCACAAGATACCCATTTTTCTGTTCGGGTTCTTCTACCTCCTCCGTTTCTGTCTGATTTATCTCTTCCTGTTTCACCACTGTTTCCGCTTGACCTTCCTCCTGCTTCGCATGGCATCCTGTAAGGATAAAAACGAACGTAAGCAGAAGCAAAAAACCTAACTTCCCTGTATTTCTCATATTTACCGATACCCCATTTCCTTCTCATAGGAAACAATCAGATCCCTGTTTGCAATCTCAACCTCATTCAGCATGCTTTCCTTGAAATCCTCAGGCGCAATAGAGGGTGTATACCAGCTGCGTGAATTGAAATATGCCTGCAAGCTGTCATCCTGAAACATTCTGCCATGACGCGCATAGATTTCATTTCTGGCAATTTTCAATTCCTCTTTGGATAGACCTTCCAATTCCCATTTTTTCAGATACTGAAAATTACTTTCCGGAAATATGTATTCATTCAATACCGCTTCATCCGCCTCTGTCCAAGGTTGACATTCCAAATCCTCAAGCTCCAAATCATAATCTGAGGTTTTTTCAATTATCTGTGTACTCGCAATCATTGTCCCATCCATGAAATCAAACACAGCGCTTAAATAATAATATTCATCCTCAGATTCTCCGGATGCCACCCCTAAGTCCTCATCAATATAAGTAATTTCTGCTGTCGAGTAGAGTACAACGGAAGGCGTGCTGGCATCCGTACTGAACCAATATTTCCCTGCATCCTTCCAGATTTTGAAATAAATCGGTTTTCCGTTATCCAGATATGCCACCCAGTTGCCCAGATAATCATCGAAATCCTCATTTAACCAAGCGAAATCTTTATCATCGTCAGACAGTTCATCTGTCAGATATCCATCTTCGGCAACGTTGTCGTCTTCTGTACCATCCATTCCCATTCCAAGGCATGCAATCGCAATAATGGCAGCCAGAATAATTGCAGCCCCAATTGCCCATGCCCCTTTTGTATCCGTATCCGGTCGTTTTTCATATCTCGGCTGATTGCTCTGCCCTGTTGTCGTCTGCGGCTTGGGTACTGTTATCTGTGGCTTTGTAGGCTCCGTTCCATCCGTCTTCGCACCACAGAAAACACAGAATTTACTGTCCTCTTCAAGTTCACTTCCGCAGTACGGGCATCGTTCCTGTCCAATCTCTTCGCCGCAGTTGGAGCAGAAAACTGTATCCTCATCCACCTCCGCACCACAATGTGGGCATTGCGGACGCTCTATCTTTTCTCCGCATTGCATGCAGAAAACATCATCCTCTGCCACTTCACTTCCGCATTTTTTACAAATCATACTGTTTCCCCCTTTGCTTCCAAACCATCCTTTACTGCATTACATCAAAATCTTATTCTCATACATAATTCCGGGTAGGATGTGTTCCTTGCAATCTCCGATTCATACAGTTGATCCAGATAAAATATCAGTAATTCATCATAAAAATTCGTAAGTACAATTCCTATCACAAATAAAATAATTATGACAACAACGGAACCAATCCCAAAGGTCCAGACTGTACATATTAGAAGATTCATAATCCCAAAAAGAATCAATGCATCCAGAATCCCTTCTCCGGCTATTGCCAATATAATCATTGCCAAAATAAAGCTAAACACTGTACATACCGCATATACCGTAAAACCCTTTCTTTTTTTCTCAAAATTATCTGATATATAGTCATCCTCTGCTTCTACATCTTCTATTGCAAGCAGTTCCCCCATTTTCTTATCAGTTTTTGTACAAATTAATCCCTGAACACTCAAAATCATACCTATTAACAGAATTACCCCCACAATAATTGCTGCCCTATCACTACCATCACTGGCATTGTATTTATAGGACAACCTTGATAACGCCATCATATATACTCCGAATAAAAACCCTGCGCTGAATATAAAATATTTTAATTTCCAGAAAAAATAAGCTCTTTTTTCCTTTTTTAAAAGCTGTCGATAATCTTCTGTATGCTCCAGCCCCCGCTTCTGATATGCTTCTATTTTTTTAAAGAGATTCATCTCTCTTACTTCTTCCGCAGAAGGAACCGCTTCTTCCTCGTTATCCCTCGCTGTTATCTCCTCTGCCTGTTCTTCCGCCTCTACAGCCACATTTTCTACAGCCTCTTCCTGTACAGAAAGATTCTCTGTTATCCTTTTTCCACATTCGGAGCAGAAAACCGCATTCTTATCCACTGCTTTTCCACAATGCGGACATTGTATCCGTTCGATTTTCCTGCCGCATTTCGTGCAAAAAACGGCATTTTCCACCACCTTATTTCCGCATTTTGTGCAAATCATATCCTTCCTCCCACTAAACCATATACATAATAAAATCCTTTCAGCAACACCCACACATAAAACTGTCCGAGCGCATAGCCACAGCACATTCCCGTCAGCAAACGTCGCAGATTCGTCGATTCCAGAATCTCCATTCTCTGCACAAACCAATCAAAAAACATGACAAACAGCAAAAAGCCGAACCATTTTCGCGGAAGTGGATAGATAAAAAATAGCACCATTCCGGCAAACTGCCCCAGCACAACCCCTGTACACCTTGCACAAACAGGAAATTGATACCCATGATAAAAAAAGCTTCGTTCCGGCTTCTGATGACATCCAGAGGATGTGCCTATCTGCATCAGCTTCTCATATACCCTTTTCCTATCCAATGGCATGAACCCCCAAAGCAAACCCAATAATCACACTTGCGGCACAAAGCCCACAATACCGCAGCCAGAAGGAACTCTGTTCTCCCTCTGTCAGCAAATCCCGAAGCTGCCTACCTGTGCTGTCCTGCAATGCCTTATAAATAGAAAACCAGAGCCCCACAACAGCCAGAACGAAAATGGCAAGAATCCAGAAATCAATCGAACCATCTATGCTGTTCCCAATCAGCCAACAGATAAAAAATGAATAGAGTGCCGCCATCAACATGGACGTATTCGCTTTTTCCAGAGCAGATTGCTTGGACATGAATTCTTTTCCACATTGGCGGCAAACCCACCATGTTTCACTCCGCACCTTTGTTCTTACTGAACCGCCGCAAGCTCCGCAAAGTAGTCCCAAAGGACCTAATAAAATAAGCCCACAGCATCCATTCCAAAAGCTATAGCCGCCGCCTGAGGTTTTCACATTTGTTTTCACCACAGGATAACAGAATTCACTGTCCGCCCTACAGGATGGACACGAAAAAATATCAAAGTCCCTTACAGTTTCTGTCTCCTGCTGTTCCGGTAGGACAGGTACATTTTTCACGACATCTTTCATGCCCGAAAGGTTTTTGCCGCATTCCTTACAAAATACCGCCCCATCCGGATTTTTCTTTCCGCAAAATTTACAATACATAGCTTCCCCCCTTCAATCTTTATGTTAGATATCATTTTTTGTTATCTTATAACATATTTTATCATGATTCCACATATTTTACAATAGAAATACCAAACAAAAAACAGGTGGTGAAGCGTCATGGAAAAACAGCAGTTAATCGAAATCGGGCATCGTTTACGCAAGCGCAGACAGGAACTTGGCTTGACCCGAGAAAAAATGTCCGAATTAGCAGACATCGGCTCCGGCTATTACGGGCAACTTGAGGTCGGCACGTCCCAAATGTCCATTGATACCCTCATCAAGCTTTCCCATTCCATGCACCTTCCGATGGAATACATCATCTTCGGGGACGGAGTAGAAGCAGGCGACCCTTCCGCCGTCATTGATTTACTAAACCGCTGCACACCGAGAGAGCTTTCTCTGGCGGAAGATGTTCTGAAACTATTTTTAATGAAGGAACGCTGACACCTTTTCTACTATTATAAATAACCCGTCGTCAGAAAAAGTGCACTCGCAGTACACTCTTTTCCGCCGCAGGTATGCTATACTGGTGGCAGAGGTGAAAGCAATGAAAGATACAGCTGAATTGATGAACGAAATCAAAAGTGCAAAAAATATTCTGGATTATATGGAGCGCAATCAGGAAGAAATGCATCTGAACACCCTTGCGGATTGTTTGAATGAATGGCTTCCGAAAAAGGACTGTCAGGTTGCGGACGTTGTAAGAAAATCAAATCTGAATAAATCCTACGTCTATCAAATTTTTAACGGAAAGAAATTCCCCTCTCGGGACAAGGTCATTGCACTGGCGTTCGGCTTGGAATTAAATGCCGATGAAACGCAAAAACTTCTGAAGCAGGCAGGCTATCGGGAATTGTATCCTCGTGACAGAAGGGATGCACTTCTGCTCTTTGCTATCAATCAGAAAATGGATATTGTAGGGGCAAACGAAGTGCTATATGATCATGAAATTGAAGTATTGGAATAAAGAAGGGTACCGACTATGCCTAAGTCGGTACCCTTTTTCTATGAAAATATGGATTAAAAGATGTTTGTATCAAAAACATCCAGATGATATAGCTTTAAGACCGCAGGAGCATACGAATCGCACATCTCGGGCGGAATTATAGCGACTTCTCCCCCTCCCTTAATATAACAAAGCCCTTTAAATCCTTTATAATTATAATATGTTTTCCCTGTATCGTAGTTATATGTTCTGGAAAACATCCCGAACAGCAGATATCCCTGATTCGTGCAATAGCCTGTGGAGATAAAATTCACATTAGGATACTTTTCTTTCAATCGGTCATACACTTCCTTCTCATCCCCCGAAAACACAAACAGCTTCACATTCGATTGTTCAATCTGTTTGATATCCACCGTAGCAAAAACACTATCCCGGTAGGAAGTGAAAACAACGACATTCATTACCTCCCGAAAATCCGTATCCACTGCATAGCTCCATACTGCAAAGCCCGTCACAAGCGTAAGCCACGCAATCACCAAGGGATACAACAGCCTGCGGCGAATCTGCCCGAAGCGAATTGCCCATGTAATCTGCCAAACATGATGATACCGTTTCTTCGGCTCCAATGCCGTACATTTTTTCAGAATATGCTTCCAACGCCGCTTTTTTGCCGCTTTACCAAGCAACTCCTTCGCCGTAACGCCAAGGGCATAGATATCCGCCCGTTCATCCGTCTGTGCAAAGCCATATTGCTCGGGTGGTGCATAGCCGCGTGTGCCAAGCAGGCGCGTATCCATTTCCGCCTGTTCCTTTTCCTCTCGCGCCGCATCAAAATCAATCAGGCGAATATGCCCGTCACTGCCAAGCAATAAGTTGGAAGGCTTAATATCCCGATGCAAAATGTGATGCCGATGCAGAAAACGCAGCACATCGCAAAGCTCAAACAGCCATCTCGTCACCTGCTTTTCCGTTGCCGGAATCTGCTCCAACGATTTTCCTGTGATATATTCCTCCCATACGATCGTTTCGCCCTCCGTATAGGAAACCGCATACAACTGCGGCAAATACGAATGTGACAACGCCTTTAGCTGCTCATAAATCAATGCCTTCCCCTGCAAGTGCTTCTCCACCGCCATACGGTGATGCTCTACATCATAGACAAGATAAACCTTGCCCTCTTTAAATGTATCCACTCGTTCCATCTCGCACCCCCCTTGCTGCTTTCAGTATAACAAGGAAAAAGGTGTTATACAAGCAAGCCTTTTGTCCCATTAGGGTTATCCTATCAAACAGAACGTTCCAAAATATGAACCCCCATGTAAATGGGCCACATTTCGGCTGTTCCGATAAGGTGTACTCTAACGGGACGAAATTTTCTCTATGAATTACATTATCAGTCGATTTACAAATACTTTCGTACCATACGATAAAACGTTGTTTTGCTTACTCCTAAGGTCTGCATAGCCGCAACAGCTGTCATTTCCTTTCTTTTCCATTTCTTTATGACCTTTTCTGCATCGGGATGGGCTTTTGCTTTTCTTCCTTTATATTTGCCCTGTTTCTTTGCCTCTGCAATTCCCTCCCTCTGCCTTTGCAGAATATATTCTCATTCCAGCTCGGCAACAGCGGCAAAAATCGTCAGCATAAATTTTCCGGCAGGGGTAGCGGTATCAATGGATTCCTTTTGAGATATAAACTCCACCTCTTTCGCAGTCAGCTGTTCAACCAATTCTAATAAATCCTTTGTGTTTCTGGCAAAACGGCTGATGGATTCCACAATAACCGTATCCCCTTTACGCACATAGTGCAGCATCCTTTGTAATTCTGGACGATTCATATCTTTTCCGCTGACGCGGTCAATGTACACCGCTTCGACACCTAAGGCTTCCATCAGAACCTCCTGCCGTATTGTGTTCTGTTCCTGCGTGCTGACACGAATATACCCAATTTTCATAAAAACTCTCTTGTCGCAATTATAAAAAATAAAGGAAGTGTTTTACCTTCCTTTATTTTTATCCTTTGCCCCATTACGGCACAAAGCTTTCTTTACCATTCGCCGCCATAGAAATACTCCTCCAATTCCTCTGGTGTAAAGCCATTTTCCAAAAGGCAATCTATATCATCTGCACAAAAGCCAAATGCACCTGCTACGGATTTCAGTTCTTCGATGTAATCCACTCCATAGTAATCCTCAAAGGAGATGCCATCATTTCTGCCACACTACCAAATCCAAGGGCGAGCACCATAATAGGTATTTTGCAGATTATCTGTGCAAAAGCAGTCTCTCGTGAGATTCCCCTTGCAGTCAATCTGCAAAAGCTCTCCGCAGGATATATTGATTTTCTCCGGCTTTTCCAGCGGCAGGCGCAAAGCATCCAGTGCTTTTTTCAGAATTTCCTCCGTAGAAGCATAGAGATAAATGCCAGTCTTAGGGTAGTGATAAATGCAAAGCGGATTATCCCCCTTCACAAAATAGAGATTATTCTGTGCATCCATCACCGTAAATGCAAAAGAGCCCTCCACCTGCTCCGCCATTTCCTTCAGACTGTTCAGGTTCAAGGCTCTATTCTGCTCCAGGACAGGTCCTTCATTTCCTCATCAGAAAATGCAAGAGCCACATCACAGATATGATTCACCATCTGCAATGTGGCAATAAAGGTGTTGTATTTCAGAGTGCCGCGGAAGATGCGGAACTCTATCGTATTGTAATTCTGCAAATTTATGCAAGAATACCGTCCGCCGCCATAGCCCTTCTTGGCATGGTCTAAAATTTCTGCAGGGTACTCCTTATAGCCATACCTTGCCGCCCAGCGATTCATCTGATATTGTGTGCGGCGAGAAAAGCGCAGCAGCTCATTCCAGTTTGCCTCTATAAAATACAGAATCCTTGCAATGCTTCTGTCCTGCACCATTTCCGTATCGCCGAAGGCAGTCCGTTTGACATGGATATGCAATCCTGCCGTATCCGTACTATGGGATAAATAGCCCATCTCCGCAGCACGATACAAAATCTCCTTCCACGGAAACACCTGGGTATGGAAATTCAGGGTAAATGGATGGGATACGATTTCAAAGCCTTCTGAAAGAGAGCCGTCACTCTTGCAGTAAATCAATTCATCCTCTTCACTGTCAGCTAATTTCAATAGCTCCCTTGCATTGCCTTCATCCTCGCCGCCCTCATCAATCTCCAGCTCCACACCAAAGAACCGCGTGCCCTCTCCCCGAAAAATAGGGTTTGGTTTATAGGAATATGCGTGAATACCGCTGCTTCTTCTGCATCCCTCTGCGCATTGAGCGCAATAGGGCGTATCCTCGTCATCATCCAGATAATATGCCTCGCTTTCATAAATAACCTCATTGCAGTCGCTACAACGAGTGTAATACATATCATAGCAGGACTGGCATAAGGGCGTGACCACATCACCGGCGTTATCTCCGCGCCAAATGCGTGTACCGCAATGCTGGCAAACCTCTGTTTCCTCCATCATACAGTCTGTGCAGATCAATAATCCATCCATTTCGTTCTCTTCCGTAATCGGATGCTGTGTGCCGCAGAAATCACAGTTGAATGTTGTTTCCATAAATATCCTCCTCACTCTTTAATTACAATGATATGGCTGCCGATTTTCAGAAAGTGCTCGGGTTGTCTGCAATATTCTGTATACTTCTGTAGCTGTTCGGGCGTTAAATCGGTAAAGTTGTCACAATCCGCAGGCGCACCGCAAAGAAAACAGGTGCCGCAGATAATGTCATACGCTTCATCGGTTTCTTCGTTCCGCAGGGTACGGTTATAGGGCAGTCCCATCAGCTTTCCTTCCTCATTGCAGATGAGTGCCACTTCCTCCGGAAAAGGAAAAACAGCCTGTATCATACCTCCTACAACGGATTGCATGGATTCCAGACTGCCGTCAATCTCCATCTCTACGGGTGTCTTATTGGGTTCTATTTTCAGAACTTTCATTTTCCTTCGCCATCCTCCTTTAGCAAAATATCTACCACAGCACATAAGGCTGCTGCGATTCCGACAACGAAAATGCTCCAAATCTCTTTGGAAGTAGTATTTAGTTTTTCATTGGCTGTTCTCTCCCTTCTTTTTCACTTGCACTTAGGCGGTTCTTCTTTCCTGAAAGAATTTCATTGCAACTTCCCAAAGGATATCGCGGACGAAAATCAAAATCAGCTTCAGCATAGATGCTCCCCCCTTTCTTTTTTCATTAAATAAGCTTACCCTTCCGCTTTACGGGATAGTTATATCGTTTTTTCCCAAGAAAACAGAAAATTTTTCTTTTTTGTCATTGCCGTAAATTGTGAAGAATCCGCTTTATCCTATAAAAAATACATGATTTCAAAAGGAAGAAATAACACTTAACAACCTAATAAAATACAAAACAGAAAATACCGGAATCATAAAATCCAGGAGGGATAACTATGGGTAAAAAAGAGAGTATGATTTTTTTGATTTAGAAGATATGGAAATGGAAAACGACTGTCTCACCCCAAGGGAATGTATGAATTACCTCTATATCGGGAAATCAACCTTTTATAAGTTGGTAAACTCTGGAGAACTTCCCGCCTTTCGTATCGGAAAGCTATGGAGAGTCCCCAAAAGCGGTTTACAGGATTTCATTCGTAAGAATATGTAACAGGCAGATGGACAGATGGGCAAATAAAAATTAAATTTATGGAATTTTATAATAATATACACATAAAAATAGTTTTCAAATGCCCATCCACCCATCTGCCCTTTCTTTATATCGCGCTTCCTTTTCTGTAAAGATATTGTATAATTAAGATAATCATGAAATGAGGAGGTAGAATGCTTTGAAAAAAATAAAGACTGCTTTAAAAACGACTCCAACAGATGGTGCTTTAATCGTGACGGAAAAGAATTGTTTATAGATTTTTGTAAGCATAGATCCGAAAAATATTCCGAAGAAAACAAAGATTTCGTTTATAGAGATCTTCGTAAAAAAATAACTCATGAAGAATGTATAGGAAAATATGCTTGGATTGCAGATTGCGTCTATTCAAATTTACAATACAATATAATCCATAGTGAATCTCCAGAAGATTACCCAACCGAAGAAGATGTTTCCATTAAAATGGAAAATTTCTTCATGCATGCATTGCCTTCCATAGATAATCCTCTTAAATTACCCGGTATAATTTATTTATTAAACGCTATCAAGGAACAAAAAAATTTTCTTCTTTTCTCGGAGCTTACTAAAGATGTCCTTCATTCCGCACCAGAAGATATTGAATTTATAGTCGACCCGATACACTCTGAATTCTCTGCTATCTACTCTGATTTTTTCAAAAAAAGAGATGCCGCAGTAAAAAAATGGGTCTACTATATTTCTCAATTTAAAGAGTACCGAGATACAGAACATCAAATACTTATGGATACCACTACTCCGGAAGAAGAAGAGACCATCGACGCTCTATTACAGCCAATTACTTCCGTGTATGATTTGTCTCCATCGAAAGAATATCCGCAGCTTGCTTCCTTATCACTACAGGAGTTTCTTGAAAAATTTTCCAAAAGACTAACCAGTGAAGAAATTTATAGAGAAGTATCCAAAAAATATACAGCTTTAGAAAAAAACAGTTAATTCGCTTTACATTCAAACACACCTTCTATAAAAATACAAGATACCTTAAAATATCCATCTGGACTCGCCGATGGATATTTTTATATAAATTTTCATTTTATCATAAGAATTTATTTTTCAAAAGAGTGTAAAAATATATTTTTTAGCGTGATTTTTTCATACTTTTTCTTTTATTATATTCCGCTTATACTATGCGTAATGAATGGCCATTCGTAAAAATTTATATGAAAATTTTTTTGAAAGGAGCATCCATAATTATGATTATGTATGAAAATAAGCTCACAATTAGCTATGCGTTAGAATGCTTTGTAAAAGGGAAACGCGGAACTTGCGCATTGTATAAGAATGAAGATGGTATTCTCTGCTTCACCGGTTTGGGAATCGAAAAACGCCGTGTCTTAAAGCTTTGGCTAGAAATTGGTGATAAGTTTTATGATGAGCAAACTCTCGATTTCTATATCATCATGCGCAAGGACAATTTGGAAAAAAGCAGACCTGCTTGGTTTATTATGACAACAAATACTTATCAAGAATTATGTAATTCAGAAAATTTGACTCAAAATATCCTCTGCATCGCTATTGTTGATCTTGTTAAAGAAGATGTTGTCGGCTGCAAAAATCCGGATGTCGCAAGAGAGCCTTTTTGCCTAAGAGCAGAATTTGTCCCCTCCTGCGCCTCTATCACATTCGTGCGAGATTTGGACCTTCGTAATATGTGGATTTACGAAGGAAAAAAGATGTATGCAGAAAGATGCGGCAGTATTCGAGCAGAGCAGGAGCCCACAGCTTATGAGCGAAATCAAACGGCTGTCAATGAAAATATCGTAATTGCAGATAGCTTCGGCGGACAATCGCACCTGACCAATCCTTTGAGCGAGGTGTAAAAAATGGAAGAACGCTTTCAAATGCCACAAGACGGATTTACTTTTTCTGCGCTTAACAGATGTCGAGATGACAATGACTATGCTACAGAAAATGTAGAAGTTTCTTACTGCATCACAAGCGAAGGCGAGACTTCCGTCATGCAGTCACTCAATTGCGAAGCAGAGGATATCTGCTATACCGTTCCGGAGCCATCAGACTCTAGACCGATTACGGATACACCTCTCAATCATTTCTTTCTGCAGCGCAAAGCTGACGATGCTCGGAATCATATATCCGACACTGCAAGTGAAGGGATATTTTCCTTATTATCAACACAAAGAAATACTGTCTATGCTACGGAAAATGTGGAGGTTTCTTACTGCATCGCAAGCGAAGGCGAGACTTCCGCCATGCAGTCACTCAGCTGCGGAGTAGCGGATATCTGCTATGCCGTTCTGGAGCCACCAGATTCTAGGCCGGTTACGGATACACCTCTCAATCATTTCTTTCTGCAGGAAAAATCTGTTTTCGTTCCTGCTCCGGATTTGTCACAGGGGCTTGGCAAAAAGCAGGATAATCTGAATTTGGTTTCCCTCGAAAATTTTGCAGCAGCAAATCTACGCTTGATGGTGTATCAGGGAGAACTCTGTGAGTTCTCCCCACCCTGCTGGAAACGGCTAAGTAGCCGTGAATGTAATGTGCGGTTACGCAGCTTGTTCCATGCGCATAACTTGGACTTCTGCATAACCGGGCGTGAATACAAGGAAATTTATCAATTATTGCTTTCAAACCCTTCTATGCAACAGGAAACAGAGTTTCCGCCGACATTGCACAAGCTAAACCTTGTGGATGGAACTTTGGATTTGAAAGACTTCTCATTTTATTCGCACGATCCGAAGGACGGCTTCTTCAGCTATCTGAATATTTCCAGGGATGAATTGCTTCAAGCAAACACCGGCCCTGTCTTCGAGCAATTCGTGCGAGATATCAGTAACGGGAATCCGGATATTCGTCAACAGCTGTTAGAACTCATCGCCTTAGCAATCGTCGGATATGAAGCAAAGGTATTCTATGCCTTACTGGGACCCTCCAACAGCGGAAAAACACAATTTTCCCGATTTCTGGTTGAGCTTTTAGGACACGAGCAGGTTGTTAATATTTCCGGGATTCAAGAATTGGGAAGTAAATTTGCGATGGCAAATATCGAAGATAAGCGCCTTTGCTTATGTCCGGATTTACCGGATGCTCCTCTGCCCGCCGCCGCTATCGGTACAATGAAGCAGGCGGTCGGAAACGATTCCATAAAAATAGAGGCAAAGTATAAAAATCCAAAAACGATTTATAAAAAGCCTCTCTACATTTTTGTCGGAAATCATCCGATTCGTGTGCCAAATATGTCCAACGAAGAAGCTCTGCTAAACCGCATGGTCATCATCCCCTTTGCCGCAGCCGTTCCTAAGGAGCAAAGAACAGAGAATCTTTATAAAGCATTACTGGCAGAGGCACCCTATATTGTTTCACAGGCAATCAAAGCTTACAGAAACCTAATGCTTAATCATTTTTCTGTAACCAGGACACAGGTTCCGCCGGAATATCAGCCGGAGGACTCCAGAAGGTCTGCCACATTCGTGACTGATTTTATCCAAGGCTGTTGCATTTTGGATGAAGCCGCAGAAATATCCACCAATCAGCTCTTTCAAGCATATCAAGCCCGCTGTCATGCAGAAGGAGAAGAGCCACTGAGCAAAATCGAATTTAGTCGCCTTTGTTCGGAAATACTGCAGCGCTATCCTTCTGTCGTCCCGTTAAAACGTGTACACGGACAGGATTTGCGTGGATACAGGTGAATTCGATTAACAGAATAATTCCTTAGAAACCAAAAATTTCCATATTTCTTAAGACAAACCTATTAGACTTTATTTATAAAATTTATCTTTTTATTTTCTAAAATCAGATTTTATTGCATCGAAAAAAGCGCAAAAACATCGATGTATTATTCTTTGGGGATACGGGATAGACAAAAGCTCTCTCCTCTTCCGCAGAAATATTTTCTTATCCCAAGGAATAGATTGATAGTACGAAAGGAGGTATGCCTTATGGAAAAAACACCATGCCGCAGTGTATTCAAAAACGGAACCGTGCACACAACGCACGGACAGGTAACCCAAATCTGGGCGACCCTCATTAACCAAATGGAAAAAGCAAACACCCTCCTCACAAGGGGCAGGTAAGCGTCAGAACCGCTCTTATCATGGAAAACCATGAAGGTGCGGCATTTTTTATTATAGGAGGAAGTAAAGATGAAAAAGGATACCGTCGCTATTTACTGCCGTCTTTCGGAGGAGGACAAAAACAAAGCCTGTGCAGCAGATGACAGCAACAGCATCCAAAACCAACGGGCACTGCTGACAGAATATGCCCTCTCCCAAGGCTGGGAAATCTATGAAATTTATATTGATGACGATTACAGCGGCGCAAACCGCAGCCGTCCTGCCTTCAACCATATGCTGCAGGCCGCCGAGGAAAGGAAATTCAACATTATCCTCTGCAAAACGCAATCCCATTTCAGCAGGGAGCTAGAGGTGGTGGAACGCTATATCAACCGCCTCTTTCCGCAATGGGGCATCCGTTTCTTAAGCCTGGTGGATAATGCCGATTCCGAAAACGAGGATAACCTGTTAGTGCGGCAAATCAACGGAATTATGGATGAGCGCTATCTGGCGGATATGTCCAAAAACATCCGCAGCGTGCTGACGCACCGCAGAAAAAGCGGCTTTCACATCGGCTCCTTTGCGCTGTACGGCTACAAAAAAGACCCCGACCGAAAGGGGCATCTTATCATTGATGAGGAAGCGGCGGCTGTGGTGCGTGAGGTATTCACACTCTTTTCGCAGGACTACGGCAAAACCGCAATCGCACGCCTTCTCAATGACAGAGGCATCCCCAATCCGACGGAATATAAACGTCTGCATGGGATTCGCTATCAACAGCCAAAGCACAAAAACAGCACCCTCTGGAAATATTTCGCCATTTCCAATATGCTGACGAATGAAATCTACATCGGCAACATGGTGCGGGGAAAATACGGCAGTATTTCTTATAAAACAAAACAAACCACGCCCCAAGGAAAAGTGGTATCGGGTAGAGGGGACGCACGAGTCAATCATCGAGAAGGAATTGTGAGAACGGGTGCAAAAAATGCTGACGGAAAAGGCAAAGCCCTTTCATGTCGGCACAATCGGTCTGTTTGCACGCAAAGCACGCTGTGCGGCATGTGGCTATACGCTCCGTTCCTCCAAAACCGGAGGGAAATATTATCTGCAATGCCCGAATCATCACATTTCCAAGGAAGCGTGCAAGGGCGCATTTATCTCCGTGGAGCGTCTGGAGCGGATGGTCTTGCAAGAATTACATACGATTTCCGCTCTGTATCTGAATCAGGATGAGCTGGAGCGGCAGTTGGATTTTTGCAGCAATCTAAAGGAACAGCAAGCCGCTCTGCAAAAAAACATCCGCACCTGTCAGAAAAAAATCGAGGAATACAACAAGGCTGTGCGGGAGCTATATCTGGATAAGGTGCGTGGTGTTCTCTCCCAAGCGGAATATCTGGATTTGTCCAAGCATTTTTCCGACGAAAAAAAGCGGCAGGAAACGCTGATTGCAGATACAGCGCAAAAAATCTCCGATTTGGACGCACGCATTGCCGCAGGAGATAACCGCCGTGCCATCATTGAAAAATACATCCATCCCACGCGCCTCACATGGGAAATGGTCGAGGTTCTGATTGATTATATTGCCGTCGGCAGAAGGATTCCCGGCACAAGAGATGTGCCGATTGAAATTCATTGGAATTTCTGACAGCAAAAAAGCCGTTGCAACCAACGGCTTTTTCTCATCTCATTTTTCCAAAAAATAGTTGCTTCCCGCACATTTCAACAAATGCCTCCAGTGCTTCCGTCCCTGTAGCAAATTTTCCGGAGGCAAATTTTCCGGTGCAGGTATACCAATCCTTCACCATCGCCCAAGTAATTTTGCCTTCATTTACGCACTCTGCCTGCACATCCTTTGCCTCTAAAACGTTCTGATAAATATCAGCCACATTTTTCTCAACCGCTACGGAAGGAATCCCCTTTATATCCGCCATTTTGTTGATTTCGTCCTTCTGCGCAAGGAATCTGATAAATTCAACGGCATATTCATAATTTTCGCTGTTTTTATTAACAGAGAATCCGAACCAGGGCTCTCTAAACGCATAGCCGCCCTTTTCGCCCATCGGCGCATAGATATAGGTATATGCGAAGGGATTTTCCTGGAAGGCTTCCGATTTCGTTTCTCTCTTTTTCATACCACTTACCTTTTCGGTATTGCATACCCAGAACGGCACATCCCCTTCAAAGAAATGCAAAATTGCCTGATCATAGTTATCCTCGGGATAGGTTTCATTCACAGCGGCATCCACCAGGCCTTTTTCCTTGATTCCGCAAGCTTATCCATCACAGGCTGCAGCTTTTCCACCGCCTTTTTATCGCCTGCCTGCAATTCCTCATACAAGGCATCATCGCTTAAAATCGTATCAAACAGCATACTGCTTGTCAGCTCCACATACATCTTGCTTTCCGGCCCCTGAATCGGTGTGTAGCCTTTTTCCTTTAACGCCGCTGCCGTTCCGATAAATTCCTTATAATTTGTAGGGACTGCAAAGCCTTCCTTTTCCAGCAGGGATACATTGACAATCACGCCGTAAATATTCTGTCCCATGGGAATTGCCGCAAGCTTTCCGTCCCGCCGGTTCATGCTGAGCATACTTTCTTCAATGGCGCTGAAATCAATATCCTCCTTGGACAAATCCGCACAAAGCTCCTTTACGGGGCTATTCTCTTTTTCCAGAAGCTCCTGTGAGGTCATCATAATATCCACATTGGGGTTTGCTTCAAGATATTGGTCAAAGGTTTCGCCGCCCACCTACTCATAGGTAAATTCCACATTGGGATAATACGCATTGAAATCATTTGTTACCTGATCCAACGCTTCAAAATTCCCCAAAAAGCCTGTTGTATTTAATACAACCTTCTCCTCTGTATCCAATCTGGGACTGAATCCACTGCTGCTTTCCTCTTTCCCGCAGCCACTCAAGGGTGTCAGCAAAAGCATTGCTGCCATTCCCGCACAAAGAACCTTTTTCATACACTTTCCTCCTACATATTATAATTGTTTATTTTTTATTTTTATCAAATAAGCAATCAGCTTATTCATATCAACCGGTTTCGCAATGTGTCCGTTCATGCCTGCATCCAAGCAAGCCTGCACATCCTCCGCAAAGGCATCTGCCGTCATTGCGATAATCGGGATATCCCTGCGTTTTTCCTCCGATAAGGCACGAATCGCCTGCGTTGCCTGATAGCCGTTCATGATTGGCATGTGTACATCCATCAATATCGCATTGTAGGTATCGGGCGGTGCCTTCATCAGCATATCCACACATTCCTGTCCGTTTTTCGCACGGTCGGATAAAATCCCATAGCCCGAAGCCAATTCATTAAAAATTTCCCAGTTCAGCTCGTTATCCTCTGCCACCAAAAGGTGCATATCCTCCACGCTCTGCGCTGTTTCATCCTCAACCGCTTCTTCTTCCTCCTCCAGAATCGGCAAATCCACCTTCACCGTAAATGTCGTTCCGACACCGGGCATACTTTCACAGGTAATCGTCCCATCCATCAAATCCACCATTTGCTTTACAATGGCAAGCCCAAGGCTCGTTCCCTGTGTGCTGTTGACCTGCGTATTGATTTCTCTGGAAAAATTGTTGTACATCGTTTTCTGGAATTCCGCTGCCATCCCGATTCCTATATCCTGCACGCAAAATACCAGCCTTGTATGCGCAGTGCAATTCGGAATCGGCTCCTCATGAATATGCAAAATGACCTTCTCGTCAGAATCCGTATATTTCACCGCATTGGAAAGCAAATTCATATAAATCTGGCTTAACCGCATTCTGTCCACATAAACATACGGATACGGCAAATCCTTGCAGTCGGACTCAAATTGAATCCTCTTTTGCAGGATATCCTGCTTTAGGGTATCCGTCAAGGTATTAATCATCGCAGGCAGTGCAACCCGATCGGGATTTAAGGAAAGCTTTCCGCTTTCTATCTTGGAAATATCCAAAACATCATTGATGAGCGTCAAAAGCTGCTTGCCGGAATGAATCCCCTTCTCCATGCACACCGCAATATGCGCCGCATCCTCGGGATTTTTGCGTGCAATCTCCATCATGCCCGAAACGGCATTCAAGGGTGTTCTGATATCATGCGACATGGGAGAAAGGAACTGCGTTTTTGCTTTGCTTGCCTGCTCCGAAGCCCTTGCCGTTTCTATCAGCCTGCGGTTGATTCTGATTAAATAAATGCCGTCTATCATAACCAGCAGAATCAGCGCACCGCAAATCAAAAGAACAATATACCACACATCTACGGAGGGCTTTAAGTCCTTCGCATCAATGACACCCAAAATATCTAGTGCGGTATCCGTACCAAAGGAGGAATAATACCACAGGCAATCCTCTCCTCTGTAGTTTTTATACGAAAGCATACCTCTGTCCGTATTTTTCAGCCGCGTGTATAACGCATCCACATCTCTGTAATCATCCTAAAAATTATACGCACGAATACATTCCCCGAAATTCTGAGATTTCATCGCATTCGACTGTATCACATAATCGCCGCCGTTGGTGATAATCCCGACCTCCGCCGAAGAAAACTCCGTCGAAAATACCCATGCCTTTTTCAAGGCATCTATGGGAATAATTCTCAGCAGAAGAAAATCCTTTTTTCCGCCATCCGTCACCAGCGTTACCCTTGTGCCTACGCCGACTGCCATACCCCTTGTGCCTACGCCGACTGCCATACCCCTCGTTTCCTGTAAGCGATATTTCCCCAAAACGTTAAATTCTCCATCCGTATCGTTGAACATCTGCTCCATGATTGTGCCAAAGGTGGCATCCCAATCCGTATTCTTTCCCTTAAACGCAAGATAGGTATCTATTTTTTCCTCCCCCTGCGGATAAAAAGAGGAATACGCCTCATAGGTACCCATATCTACAATATGCAAAAAACGCTCCTGATTCGTATTGATGCTGCGCAAAAACTGCAACGCCTGCTCCATCGTCATATCGTGCGCCGAAATATAAGCTGCCCAGTCCTCCGCATAGCCTCGTTCGCTGTTCAAATAATTCAAGGAAACACTCCTAAAAGGGGCACTGAAAGTTTAGCACCGCATTACTATCTCAGGCAGCCGCTAAAGCGGTCGTCTTTTTATGCCTTCTTATTCTTGCTACCCCGTAAACGGGTCAGTATATTCTTTTAAACTTATCCGGTCTTTTGCATAATCATCTTCCAACTGATTCCTTATGTAATTTCTAATTGCAGTTTCATTCTTTCCTACTGTATCTACAAAATATCCTCTGCACCAGAAACTTCTTTGACCATACTTATATTTTAAATTTGCATGCCTATCGAATATCATTAAACTGCTTTTGCCTTTTAAAAATCCCATAAATTGTGCTATACTTAAATACGGAGGAACACTTACAAGCATATGGATGTGGTCTGGACAGGCTTCTGCTTCTATTATCTCCACACCCTTTTGTTCACATAATTTTCTTAGTATCTCTCCAATATCTTTCTTTAATTGCCCATATATTTCTTTCCTTCTATATTTTGGGGCAAAAACTATATGATATTCACAACGATATTTAGAATGTGCCGCGCTTTTTATTTCGTTCTTCATTTGTTAAAAACCTCCTTGTTGTCTTTAGTAATGCGGTCGCCAAACCACTACTATTTTACAACAAGGAGGTTTTC
>ENA-ORRW01001669-ORRW01001669.1-human-gut-metagenome-genome-assembly--contig:-NODE-1669-length-20471-cov-5.132886_pt1 | contig 20471 bp, 20 predicted proteins | sample MGYA00242183_ERZ509150 | MGnify/ENA primary metagenome ERZ509150 (study PRJEB26280, sample SAMEA2338639) | human gut metagenome | biome: human gut; feature: human-associated habitat; material: faeces... | reverse complement strand
CTCTAACTCGGAGACTTTTTCTTGTCTACTTTGCCCCTCGCCATAGGCTATTTTTCCCCCCGGCAGAGCCGGGGGTTGTCTTTGATGGCCAAATCAAAACCACTGTAATCTCCATCCTGCGCGGGATGGGGATTACAGCGGTTTCTTTCTGACGCACAGAGCAGCTTCACTCCGTATAATACTGCGCCTGTGCGTTCCAGAGCGCGTAGTATTTGCCGCCCCGATCGGCGAGCAATTCGGCGTGACTGCCCTGCTGGATGACCGCGCCCTCGTGGAACACGGCGATCTCGTCACAGAATTTGCAGGAGGACAGGCGGTGGGAGATATAGATGGCAGTCTTATTGCCTGCGATCTCATCGAACTTACTGTAGATCTCTGCCTCGGCGATGGGGTCCAGCGCCGCCGTCGGCTCGTCGAGGATGATGAAGGGCGCGTCCTTATAGAGCGCGCGGGCAATGGCGATCTTCTGCGCCTCACCGCCGGAAACCTCGACACCGTCCTCGGAGAGATTTTTGTAAAGCATGGTGTCCAGACCCTTTTCCATCGCTGCAAGACGGTCTGCGAAGCCTGCATCGGTCAGAGCCTTCTTTGCCCGGTCACGGTCATATTCCATGCTGCCCGCCACATTGTTGCCCAAGGGCTGGCAGATGAGCTGGAAATCCTGAAATACCACGGAAAATATTCCCATGTAATCGTCATAGCGGTACTTGCGGATGTCGATGCCGTTGAGCAAAATCTGCCCCTCCTGCGGGTCGTACAGGCGACACAGGAGCTTGATGAAGGTGGTCTTGCCGCTGCCGTTTTCGCCCACGATGGCAAGCCTTTTTCCGACCTTGAACCTCATATTCACATGGCGCAGCGCCCAGATGTCCGAGCCGGGATAACGGAAGGATACATCCCGAAACTCCACGTCATACTGACGATCCGACCTCTTTTCGGTGGTGAGACTCCCCTGATACATGGAATTGGGAATGTCGAGAAACGTATAGATGGCCTTGAGGAACTCAGCATTGGCCCGCATATGACTGACGGTGCTCAGTAGCAGGGCGGCGTTGCCGGAAAATGTGGTCACGGCGCTGACATACTGGGTCACGCTGCCGATGCCGAAGGCACCGCCCAGCGCCTTCAAGCATACGAACACATACACAACGCCGGAGAGAACAGCGGATAGAGAGGCGGCCAGCGCCTTGCTCAGTCCCACAGTGGTTTGGGACGCCTTTGCCACGGGAGAGCCGACGCCGAAGATATTCACTGTGCGGACATAGTGCTCCGCAAGCTCATTTTGGCGGTACATTCTGCGATCCATGTCTTTTTCCTTGTCCCCCGGCTGCATGAAAACGAAGTGGCTGAACACGCGATTGCCGAAGCATACCTGCTCTGCCAGCGTGTTCCAGGCAGAATAGGCCCTGCCGGCCAGCGCCGGACCAAGGCAGGTAACGGCGGCAATCAGCAGAAGGATGCCCACAAGGAAAAGCGGGTGATTGAGAGCGGTCAATTTTCCCGCCGAGGTCGGGACTTGCCGGGTGAACAGGCTCACCGTCAAGGCGGCAGCCCCTAAAATGCCAGTGATGCCTTGGACTGCCTGCGTATAGTACAGCTTGAGATGGGCAAAGCCCCAACCGGACCAGTCGGCATTCTGCCGGATCTGAGAGAACAGATCACGTGTTTCCTGCCTGTCACAGTCGGCATAATCCATCCGCAGAAATTTCTCGGTATACAGAACTTCTTTCTGTCTGTCAAGCAGTTCGCTCCGGACATTTTTCCACCTCTCCAGCACGGCCTTGAGCAGCTCTGCCGCAGCACTGACCGCTACGATCCAAAGGACCCATTTGGCCAGAATCTCCGGTCTGCAAAGGGTGGATAGTTCATCGACAAGCCGGGCGGAGAGCCAGATGACCGCATAGGGCGATGCTGCCTCCACAACAGCACAGAGGATAAACGGCATAAAGCAGCCCGGTGCGATTCGGCGCATATCTCGTGCCGCCCGGCGGTGGATGGCAAAGGTCTCCCGCAGGCTCATGCCCTCAGCTTTCTTCTTCATCCTGCACACCTCCTTCCTGATAATAGCGGCTCTGCACGGCAAATAGCTCCGCATAAGCACCGCCCTTTGCCAGTAACTCCTTGTGGGTACCCTCCTCGGCGATGCCGCCGTCTGCTATAAAGAGGATGCGGTCACAGAAGCGGGTGGACGCCAGTCGGTGGGAGATGAACACGGAGGTCTTACCCGCCGTCATATCGCTGTACTTTTGGTAAATATCGTTTTCCGCAATGGGATCCAGCGCCGCCGTAGGCTCGTCCAGAACGAGGATGGGCCCGTCCTTATAAAGCGCTCTCGCCAGCATCAGCCGCTGGGTCTGGCCGCCGGAGAGCTGTACGCCGTCCAGATACACCTCCCGGCCAAAGTGGGTATCCACCCCTTGGGGGAATTTGGCAATAGCCTCTGTCAAGCCGGCCTGTGCAAGGCAGTGATCGACTTTTACTCTGTCGATATGCTCGGTGGTCTGGGCAACACATTCCGCAATGGTGGTATCCAAAATGGAAAACCCCTGAAATACAGCGGAAAACAGGCGGTAATACGCGCTGCGGTCAAATTCACGAATATCCTGCCCGTTTAGCAGCACGCGCCCCTCGGTGGGGTCGTAGAAGCCGCAAAGCAGCATCACCATGGTGGTCTTGCCCGCACCGTTCAAGCCCACCACCGCCAGCTTTTCGCCGGGATGGATGGTCAGGTCTATGTGTCTGAGAATATCCCTCTCCGTGCCCGGATAGTGGAAGGACACGTTCTCCAGCCGCAGCTCATACCCGTCGGCTGCGGGCGGCTGCGCTCCGCCCTCAAACTGAAACGGCTCCGGAATGTTCAGATATTCCTGTATTTTGGACAGGTCGATGCTCTCCTTATGCAGTTGGCTGCACTGGGTCAGGATGCCGGTCACCCACGATGCAGCGCCGCTGACGGCGGTAAAGTAGAGCAAAAATGTCGATGCAGGCCAGCCATGTACCAGAGTTTGCCGAATCAGATACGCATACGCGATGCCGTTGCGAAGAAGCGTCAGCGCCACGTCAGCCACATTAGCCCAGAGATAAGTCCTTTCCCGGCGGGCGATGAAGGCGGAGAGTGCCTTCATGGATTTTTCCCGCAATTCCCGCAGCCAAGGGACTAAACCAAAGACGCGGATTTCCTTGGCAAGCTGTATCTGCCGAGGCTGCGTCAGAAAATAGTGCAGTTCCTTGTCATACTGTTCCCGTTCATCCCGGTGGCGGTACTCCCACTCACTGATGTAGTGGGAAACGAAGAAGTCTGCTGCGGCGGTCAGCACCACCAGCAGGATCAAAAAGCGGCTCAAGCGGGAGAACAGCAGCAGATATACGGCAAAGCCGCCGAGATTTGCCAGCAGCTCCGTCAGCGTTCGCCAAATATGCTCCGCCGCATCGTCGTTGCCGCTGGTGGCCCGCTGCGCCTGCTCCTCCAGCTTCAGAATTTTGGAGTCGTGGACATTTGGGTAGGAGGTCTCGCCGCTTTTCCGGGAGATCATGCGGATGATGGCACAGCGAACATCGACCTCACCGGGCATCCGGATGGCATCGCAATACGCCGCAGCCCCCTGTAAGAGAAGAAGTGCCGCTGTGAAAAATCCGATAGTTGTCAGCAACTCCCCCACGGGAACGCCCTGCTCCACCCTCGTAAGAATTTCCGGTGTGACGTAGAGCTGCGCCAAATCCAACGCCACTTTGATGGCCGCGACCACAACGCAAAGGAGCAGCACTCTCCTGCGCTTCTCCCAAGCGGTCCGCACCATAAAGCAGACATTTTGCCGGACGCTGTACTTCGGTTTTTCTCTGTGTTTCATGTCGTTTCACCTCACGCGCATAGCATAGCAGAAAAAATCGTCCCCGGAGCATTCCGGGGACGAATCGCTTTTTCCGGGGGATGAATTGCAGCTCTCACTCCTGCGGAAGCAGTATTTCAGTGGTGAATGCACCGTCCTCGCTGTTGCGGCTGATGTATCCGTCCAGCCGCTCCACGATGGCGTCGATGCGAACAAGGCCAAAGCCATGCCCCTCGCCCTTGGTGCTGCGGAACAGCCCTCCCTCCTTCTGCATTTTCTTCCCGGCGGTAAAATTGGTGAAGGAGATGTAGAGCTGGGTGTTTTTCATATCCATATAGACCCGGATGAGGCGCTTATCCTCCGGCAGCTTCATGCTGGCCTCAATGGCGTTGTCGAAGAGATTGCCGAGGATGCAGCAGAGATCGATCTCCGAGGACTTCAGCCGGACGGGGATGTGGGCATCCGCCGCTACCTCGATGCCCTTTGCCTTTGCAAGGGAGATTTTGGAGTTCAAGATGGCGTCGGTCATGGGATTGCCGGTCTTGATGACCGTGTCCACGGTTTGCAGATCGGTGTCCAGCAGGTCGAGGTAGTTTCGGATGGCGTCCCAATCTCCCGCGGCAGCGTAAGCCTTCATGGTCTGAATATGGTTGCGGTAGTCATGCCGCCAGCCGCGGATCTGGCGGTACATGTTGTCTACCTCCCGGTAATGCGTTTCGATCAGCTCCTGCTGATAGGAGGCGAGCTGCTTTTCGATTTTCTTTGCAAACAATTCCATACGCCTTACCTCATGTTGATAATGGCACGGTTGACGCCCTCATACGCGCCCCGCGGCAGCGGGATGGCGGTTCCGTCACTGAGCCGGATCTCCGTCTTGGTGACGCGGCTGATCTGCGTCAGATTCACGAGCGCAGAGCGCCCCACGCGGTAGAAGCACTCGTCGAGCTGCTTTTCAAGCTCGCCCAATGTCATTTTCACCGTCACATCCGTTCGCGCATGAACGGTCACATAGTTGCCGAGCACATCTGCATATCGAATCTGATAAATCGGCACACGCACCATTTCTCCGCCGGCCTCGAAATGCAAGACCCGTTCGTTTTTCGTTATCTTTTCCACGGCGCGGTCCAGCACCGACCGGAGCTTTTCTTCCTTCACGGGCTTCATCAGATAGTGGAGCGCCGCCACCTCGTAGCCCTCTGAAATGTAATCGGAGTAGCCGGTGACGAAAATGATCTGCACCGTGTCGTTGCTCTTGCGAAGCTCTTTTGCCATCGTGACGCCGTCCATCGCGCCCATTTCGATATCCAGCAGAAGAATGTCGTAGTCACTTTCTTCTGCGTAGCGGAACAGGAAGCTCTCGGCGGAGGGAAAATCGTCGATATGCACCGTGTGACCGGCGGACGAGGCCCACGCGCGCACCATATTCAAAACAAACTGTCTGTCCGCATCGGAGTCGTCGCAAATCGCAATTTTGTACTTCATACCCTCACCGTTCCTTTAATGATTAAGACATCCGCCTCAAATCATCCCAAAGTGACGTAATGCCTCCGTAATTGCCTTTTCCTTCTCCGGTGGGCATTGCGGCTGTTTAGTGTTTTCGAATTTTGGCTTATTGTAGTTCTCGCGCTCAATGATGCCGCATTTCTGCTTCACCTGTGCGATATAGAGGTGGCTGACTTTCAGTCCGGTATGCTCGAAAACGTATTCTCGGATTTCCTCATAGGTTGCCTTTTTCTCCGCAGCGGTCAAATCTAACTCGTCCATCTTCACTTCAATCTCGATATGTTCCTTGCTTTGGAGTTTGGACAATAAGCATACCGTCTCCACATGGGCCGTGCCAGGGAAAAGATCCACGGCGCAGGCGCGGACGGGGCGATAGCCCAAGGGGGCAAAGCGGGCCACATCCCGGGCCAGAGTAGCCGGGTCGCAGGATACATACACAATGCGGCCGGGTGTCATAGAGGCGGCAGCCTCTACCACATCGGGCGCCAGGCCCTTCCGGGGCGGGTCCACGCAGATCACGTCGGGCCGCAGGCCCCGCTGCCGCAGCTCCGCCGCCAGCCGGGAGGCATCGCCGCACAGGAACTCCACGTTCTCCACGCCGTTGCGGCGGGCGCTGTCCTCCGCGTCCCGGATAGCCTCCGGCACGATCTCGCCGCCGATGACGTGCCGGGCCCGGCGGGCCAGCACCTGGGTGATGGTACCCGCACCGCAGTACAGGTCCACCGCCAGCTCCCGGCCGGTGAGTCCGGCGTACTCCAGGGCCTTTTCGTACAGACGCTGGGCCTGGTCGTGGTTCACCTGGTAAAACGACGGCACCGACAGCCGCAGCTCCAGGCCGCAGAGGGTATCCGTCAGATAATCCCGGCCCCAGAGGGTCCGGTACCGGTCCCCCAGGATGGCGTTTCCCCGGCGGGTATTTTCCCCCAGCACCACGCCGCAGACTCCGGGCGCGGCGGCCCGGAGCATATCCACCAGCTCCTGCTCATGGGGCAGGCGGGAGCCGTTGACCAGCAGGCACGCCAGGGACTCCCCCCGGCAGCTGGTGCGGACGTACAGGTGCCGCAGCAGGCCCCGGCCAGTGGCCTCGTTATACGGCTCCACCTGAAACCGGGCGATATAGTCCCGCACCGCCTGAGCCAGGGCATCGGCCTCCGGCTTTTGGATGAGACAGTGCTCCACATGCACCACCTGGTGGCTGCGGGCCCGGTAAAAGCCCACCTCCCCCGCCGGGGAGATGGGATAGATGCTCTTGTTGCGGTAGTGCAGGGGCTGCTCCGCACCCAGAATTTCCTCCACCGTCACCTCCGCGCCGCCGATGCGGGTCAGGGCGTCCTGGACCCGGGCACGCTTGGCCCACAGCTCCTCCTCATAGGACATATGCCGGAAATCGCAGCCGCCGCAGCGGCCATAATACGGACAGTCCGGCTGCCGCCGGGCGGGAGACGGCTCCGCCAGGGCGGCGATCTTGCCGAAGGCGGCGTTTTTCAGCACCTTCATCACCAGAACGTCGCAGGTCTCGCCCCGGACGGCCCCGTGGACGAACACCACCTGGCCGTCTATCCGGGCAATGCCCAGGCCCTCGCTGGAATAGCCGTCGATATGGGCGCGGTAAATGCGGTTTTTCTCCAATGCGGGCATAAGCGCCCTCCTTTCCGGTAAAGCACAGGGGCGGGGCACACGGGTCCCGCCCCTGCAAGCGATGGAATATCACATCCCGTCCGCTTAGAATTCGAACTTGTCCAGCACCTTGCGCAGGGCCTCGGCAAAGGCGGCCAGGGTCTTGTTGTCCCGGCCCTTGCTGCGGCGGATAAGGCCCACCAGGGAATCGCCCAGCTGCACCAGCTTCTGATACGCCGCGGTGACCCGGGGCGCGCCGTCGAAGGTACGGGTCTTGCGCTGGGGCAGATAGCCCGCCGCCAGCTGGGTGCAGGTCAGCAGGTCATACTCCTCGGTATACTGGGGAGCGTGGGCCGTGAAGCCCAGCTGGCTCACCGTCTGGGCAAACACCGGCGCCACCTCCCGGTCGCCGTGGACCACGAAAACGTGCTGGGGCAGGGGCTCCTTGAAATGGCTGATCCAGTCCAGCAGATGGTCGTGGTCGGCGTGGGAGCTGAGGCCCTGGAAATTCACCACCTTGGCCCGGACCGCCACGTCCTCGCCGAACAGCTTCACGGAGGTCGCCCCGTCCAGCAGGGTCCGGCCCAGGGTGCCCGGAGACTGGAAGCCCACGAACACCACGGCACTGTCCGCCCGCCACAGGTTATACTTCAGATGGTGGCGGATGCGGCCCGCGTCGCACATGCCGGAGGCGGAGATGATGACCTTGGGGGTATGGTCCTCGTTCAGAGATTTGGACTCGTCCACGGTCTCCGTCAGATGCAGACCCGGGAAATTGAACATATGGGTGCCGTCCTTCACCAGCTCCAGAGCGTCCTCGTCCAGATAGCCCCGCAGATCGCCGCAGAAAATGGTGGTGGCGCTTTTGGCCAGGGGACTGTCCACATACACGGGGAAATCCGGCACGGAGGTCACCAGGCCCTGATCCTTGATCTCCCGGATGAAATACAGCAGCTCCTGGGTGCGGCCCACGGCAAAGGAGGGAATCACCACGTTGCCGCCCTTGCCCAGAGTCTCATCGATGATCTGGGCCAGCTGGCCGGTATAGCTCCACACCTCTGTGTGGTTGCGGTCACCGTAGGTGCTTTCCATGACCACATAGTCCGCCCCGGTGAAAAACTGGGGGTCCCGGATGATGGGCTGGTCCACGTTGCCGATATCGCCGGAGAACACGATGGTTTTCGTCTGGCCTCCCTCGGTGAGGGTCAGGCGGATGGAGGCGGAGCCCAGCAGATGGCCTGCGTCGATAAACACCGCGTCCACCCCATCGCACAGGTGAACGGGCTGGCCATACTCGCAGGTGTCGATGAATTCCGGCACCCGCTGGGCGTCGGCCACGGTATACAGCGGCTCCTCCTCGGGCCGGCCGGCCCGGCGGTTCTTGCGGTTTTTATACTCGGCGTCGCTCTCCTGAATGTGGGCGGAGTCCTGGAGCATGATGCTCATGAGCTGGGCGGTGAGCCGGGTGGTGAGAATACGGCCCTGAAAGCCGTTTTTGATGAGCATAGGCACCCGGCCGGAGTGGTCGATGTGAGCGTGGGTGATAAGCGCATAGTCGATGCTGCCCGGGGCAAAGGGCAGGGAGCGGTTGTCCACCTCGTCCCGGCCCTGCTGCAATCCGCAGTCGATGAGGATGCGCTTGCCGCCTACCTCCAGACAATGGCAGCTGCCGGTGACACACTGGTCAGCGCCGAAAAAACTCAGCTTCATGGCATTCGTCCTTTCCTCTCAAAAAGTTGGTGACCTTATTGTAACACTTTTTCCCGGCGGCGGCAACAGGAATTGCATTTTGCCGGAATATCCGGTATAATAAGCAAAGATCATCCGATACATCTCCCCAAGGAGGAAACCATACATGTTTGACCAATCCCATATCCGCAACTTTTCCATTATCGCCCACATCGACCACGGCAAGTCCCATTCCCAGTTTGCCTGACGGCAAACCGGGAGCCCTTTTCATTTAATGTCCTTCGGCGGAAATGAATTCCGCCTGCGACAAGGTTTTGATGCGCAAAACGCTTGTTACGCGCCACTTGGCGCGTCAGCGTGGACTTACCTACAGGAGGAACGCAAATGTTTGAACAATCCCATATCCGCAACTTTTCCATTATCGCCCACATCGACCACGGCAAGTCCACGCTGGCGGACCGGCTGCTGGAGCTGTGCGACGCCGTGCCTCAGCGGGAGATGGAAAACCAGATCCTGGACAATATGGACCTGGAACGGGAGCGGGGCATCACCATCAAGTCCCGTGCCGTCCATCTTTTTTACAAGGCTCAGGACGGTGAGATTTATGCTCTGAACCTGATCGATACCCCGGGCCATGTGGACTTCAACTATGAGGTCTCCCGGTCCCTGGCCGCCTGCGAGGGCGCTGTGCTGGTGGTGGACGCCACTCAGGGGGTGGAGGCCCAGACCCTGGCCAACACCTATCTGGCCATGGAACACGAGCTGGAGATCCTGCCCGTATTCAACAAGATCGATCTGCCTGCCGCCGATCCCATGAAGGCCAAGCAGGAGGTGGAGGACATCATCGGCCTGCCCGCCATGGATGCGCCGGAAATCTCCGCCAAGCTGGGCCTGAACGTGGAGTCGGTGCTGGAGGACGTGGTGCACAATGTCCCCGCCCCCACCGGCGACCCCAACGCCCCCCTGCAGGCCCTGATCTTCGACAGCCAGTATGACCCCTATGTGGGGGTGGTGGTGCTGTTCCGCATCAAGCAGGGCGCCATCCGCCGGGGGCAGACGGTGCGCATGATGGCCACCGGAGCCCAGTATACCATTCTGGAGTGCGGCTACCTGAAGCCCCTGGGCAACGAGCCCACGGACGCCCTCCAGGCCGGCGAGGTGGGCTATTTCACCGCCTCCATCAAGAACGTGAAGGACACCCAGGTGGGCGACACCATCACCGACGCGGAGAACCCCGCCGCCCAGCCTCTGCCCGGCTACCGGCCCGCCCAGTCCATGGTCTACTGCGGCATTTACACCGAGGACGGCAGCAAATATCCCGACCTGCGGGACGCCCTGGAAAAGCTCCAGCTCAATGACGCCTCCCTGACCTTCGAGCCGGAGAGCTCCGTGGCCCTGGGCTTCGGCTTCCGGTGCGGCTTTTTGGGCATGCTCCACATGGAGATCATCCAGGAGCGGCTGGAGCGGGAGTTCAACCTGGACCTGGTGACCACCCTGCCCAGCGTCATCTATCATGTATACAAATCCGACGGCACCATGGTGAAGGTGGACAATCCCCACAACTATCCGGACCCCACGGTTATCGAGCACGCGGAGGAGCCGTATGTGAAGGTGTCCATTATCAGCCCCAACGAGTATGTGGGCAACATCATGCCCATGTGCCAGGACCGCCGGGGCGAGTTCAAGGATATGCAGTATCTGGACACCCATCTGGTAGAGCTTCACTATCAGATGCCCCTCAACGAGATCATCTATGACTTTTTCGACACGCTGAAGGCCAACACCAAGGGCTATGCCTCCCTGGACTATGAGCTCTCCGGCTACCGTCCCAGTGAGCTGGTGAAGGTGGATCTGCTGCTCAACGGCGACGGCGTGGACGCCCTGAGCTTCATCGCCCACAAGGACAAGGCCTATCCCCGGGCCCGCCGCCTGTGCGAAAAGCTCAAGGACAACATTCCCCGCCAGCTGTTTGAGGTGCCCATCCAGGCGGCTATCGGCGGACGGATCATCGCCCGTGAGACAGTGAAGGCCATGCGCAAGGACGTGCTGGCCAAGTGCTACGGCGGCGACATTACCCGCAAGAAGAAGCTGCTGGAAAAGCAGAAGGAAGGCAAGAAGAAGATGCGGAACCTGGGCACGGTGCAGGTACCCACCGAGGCCTTCATGGCGGTCCTGAAGCTGGACAGCGATTGATAACAGGAGGCGCTCATATGGAACAGGCCACGTTTGACGATTTCATGAAGCTGGATATCCGGGTAGGCACCATTGTGGAGGCCCGGCCCTTTGAAAAGGCCCGCAGGCCCGCCTATCAGCTGCTGGTGGACCTGGGCCCGGAGCTGGGGCAGAAGCGCTCCAGCGCGCAGATCACCCAGCAGTATGCCCCGGAGGACCTGGTGGGCAAGCAGGTGCTGGCGGTGGTGAATTTCCCGCCCCGTCAGATCGCCAACTTCTTCTCCCAGGTGCTGGTGCTGGGCACCTACTCCCAGGGCGGCGTGGTGCTCATTACCCCGGACAAGCCTGTGGAAAACGGCGACCGGCTGGGGTAAAATAGGAGGTATCGCATATGGCCGGATTCGGCGTTCTGATTGTTTCGGGCATATTATCGGCGATTTTCCTGTTCTTCATCGCCGTGTTCGCCGCCGCGGCGGCGTATATCATGGCCAGCTATGTGCTGGAGGGCTTTTCCATCGCCTGCATGCGCAAAAAAGCGGGCGACGCACATACATTCCCTGCCTGGATTCCCTTTTACAGCAAGTATCTGCTGGGAAAGCTGGCAGACCGGCGGGTCATGGGCGCCGTGTCGGCCCTTCTGACGCTTCTGTCCGTCTGCCTTTGCGTCTATTTCTACGTCTGCCGGGAGCTGAATACCCTTTGGTTCATCCTCCTGCTGATGGCCCTGTTGGCGGTCTTTATCCTGGACACCCTGATCGCCCACCGGATCTATAAAAGCCGCGCCGGTAAATATGGGGACGTCCTGACCGTGTTCACCGTTTTATCCCTGGGCCTGCTCCGCCCGGTGTTCCTGTTTGCTGTCCGCAATCGGGCAGCGGAGCGTGCGCAGCCGGCCCCGGAGTGTGGAAATTGAGTAAAAATCCCGGAAGGAGATGTGATAGCATGGCCGAGGAAAAGCTGTTTATTGAGGCATCCGAAGAGGATGTGCCGTCCATTATCGCCCTGCGGCAAAGAATCTGGGGCACCACATACCGAGGCATCTACCCCGACAGCATGATAGATAACTTTGACTGGGACTGGCACAGGGAAATGGAGCTGCTGAGGGTCCATCATCCGGCGTATTCTGTGTACTTGGTCCGAAAGGACCGGCAGGACATCGGCTACCTGACGATAAACGAAGCCGATGTAATCACCCTGCAATCCCTGTATATTTCCGCCGAATACCAAAGACAGGGAATCGGTCGGCAAGCGTTCGATTTCGTGAAAGCGTATTGCAGAGCGCACCATGCCGCCTCCTTTGTCTGCCACTGTGTCCCGGAGAATCTTAACGCCCGCGGCTTCTATGAGCGCATGGGCGGCAAGGTGATCGGGCAGGACCTGGCAAACGAGGAACGGTGGCAGAACTCCGTCACTTATCAGTTTACCCTGACACAATAAAATTGCTCAAAAGAAAGTTGAGGATCACCTATGAACAACATCACAAAAACCGCTATGATCACCATCTGCGGGCGGCCCAATGTGGGCAAGTCCAGCCTCACCAACGCCCTGGTGGGGGAGAAGATCGCCATCGTGTCCGACAAGCCCCAGACCACCCGCAACCGGATCTACGGCGTGGTGAACCGGGAGGACACCCAGTTTGTGCTGCTGGACACCCCGGGCCTGCACAAGCCCCGGTCCCGGCTGGGGGACTACATGGTCAAGGTGGTGCGGGAGAGCCTGCAGCAGGTGGAGGCCGCGCTGCTGCTGGTGGAGCCCATTGCCCATGTGGGGGAGCCGGAGAAGATCCTGCTCCAGCGCATCACCGAGGAGGGCCTGCCCTGTGTGCTGTGCATCAACAAGATCGACACCGTGGAGAAAAAGGACGACCTGCTGGAGGTTATTGCCGCCTACAGTGCCGTGTATCCCGGGTTTGACGCCATTATCCCCATCTCCGCCCGCACCGGCGACGGTTTGGACGACCTGATGGCCCAGCTGCAGATCTATGCCACGGCAGGCCCCCAGCTGTTCCCCGACGGCATGACCACCGACCAGCCCGACGCCCAGGTGTGCGCCGAGATCGTCCGGGAGAAAATGCTGCTGTGCCTGGAAAAGGAGATCCCCCACGGCACCGCCGTGGAGATCACCCGCTTCACCGAGCGGGAGGACACCGGCATCGTCGACCTGGACGTGACCATCTACTGCGAAAAGGCCAGCCACAAGGGCATCATCATCGGCAAGCACGGCGCTATGCTCAAGCGCATCAGTTCCCTGGCCCGCCGGGACATCGAGAAGTTCATGGGCGCCAAGGTGTACATGGAAACCTGGGTAAAGGTCAAGGAAAACTGGCGCGATAATGTGAACTTCATCCGTGCCAGAGGGTACGACGAGCAGTAACTCCGGCCAGAACCTTCCACTTATGACGCGGCAAAACCGCGGCACACTATAGGTGGAGGTGAGACGTATGGAGGGGCGATGGGACCTGTTCTGGGCCACCGGCGCGCCGGAGGCGTATTTGCTGTATAAGGAGGCGGCGGGATGCAGCCGGAACGATTTGTGACCTGCGGCCTGGTGCTGCGGGAGACCGATACCCGGGACGCGGACAAGATTCTCACCGTGCTGACCCCGGACCGGGGGAAGCTGGCAGTCATCGCCCGGGGCGCCCGGCGCAAGGGCAGCCGCGTGGCCGCAGCCTGCCAGCTGCTGGCGTATTCCGAGATGACCCTGTATGAAAGGGGCCAGTGGACCATGCTGGACGCGGCAAACACCATCGAGCTGTTCGGCGGCCTGCGGCAGGACCTGACGGCTCTGAGTCTGGCGGCGTATTTTGCCGAGCTGACGGAGGCAGTGGCCGACGGCTGCGGCGGCGACGTGCTGCCGCTGCTGTTAAACGCCCTGTACGCCCTCAGCGCCCTGCGCAAGCCGCCCCAGCTGGTAAAGCCCGCGTTCCAGCTCCGGCTCATGGCCCTGGCCGGGTACGAGCCCATGGCCGATGCCTGCGCCCTGTGCGGCGCGCCGGAGCCGGAGAACCCTATGCTGGACGTGGTCCACGGGGTGGTCCACTGCGGCAAATGCCGGGAAAAGGGGGGACTGTCCCTGCCGCTGACGGCGGCGGGGCTGGCGGCCCTGCGATACATCCTGTACGGCGACGCAAAGCGGCTGTACAGCTTCGCCCTGCCCCAGCCGGGACTGCGGGCCCTGGACCACGCATCGGACGCCTATGTCACCGCCCAGCTGGAGCGCAGCTTCCGTACCCTGGACTACTACAAATCCATTCTTCCGCAAGGGGAAACAAAATATGAGTGAATTATTTGAAAAATCCATCCGCACCCTGGAACTTCCGGCGGTGCTGGAAAAGCTGGCGGCCAAGGCTGTCAGCCAGGCGGCCAAGGACCGATGCCTGAAGCTGACCCCCTCCACCGATGCGGAGGAGGTGCTGCGGCTTCTGGACGAGACCGACGCCGCCAAGGAGCGGCTGGGGCTCCACGGCAGCCCGTCCTTCTCCGGGGTGAAGGATGTGTCCGCCGCCCTGACCCGGGCCGATCACGGCGGTATGCTGAACACCCGGGAGCTGCTGGACATCGCCGGGGTGCTGACCGCCAGCCGCCGGGTGGCGGACTACGATGCCCAGCGCCAGGGGGAGGAGACGGTGCTGGACCGCCTGTTCACTTCCCTGCACACCAATAAATACTTAGAGGAGCAGATCCGCTCCGCCATTCTGGATGAGGAGACCATTGCCGACACCGCCAGCAGCGAGCTGGCGGATATCCGGCGGAAAATGCGGCTGGCCGCCTCCAAGGGGCGGCAGATCCTGCAGCGCATCATCTCGTCGCCGTCCTATGCCAAGGTCCTGCAGGAGGCCCTGATCACCCAGCGGGACGGGCGGTTCGTGGTGCCGGTAAAGGCCGAGTGCAAGGGCAGCATGCCTGGCCTGGTACACGACGTCTCCTCCTCCGGGGCCACGCTGTTTGTGGAGCCCATGGGCGTGGTGCAGGCCAACAACGAGCTCAAGGAGCTGGAGGCCCGGGAGAAAAAGGAGATCGACCGCATCCTGCGGCAGCTGTCCGCCGCCTGCGCCGGGTCCATGGAGAATATTCTGTGGGACTATGACATTCTGGTGCACCTGGACGTGATCTTTGCCCGGGCACAGCTGAGCTATCAGCTGAACGCCAGCCGTCCGGAGGTCCGCCGCCGGGGCGGCGTGACCCTGCGCCGGGCCCGGCACCCGCTGCTGGACCAGGCCAAGGCAGTGCCCATCACCGTGGAGCTGGGTGAGCAGTTCGACACCCTGGTCATCACCGGCCCCAACACCGGCGGCAAGACCGTTACCCTGAAAACCATCGGCCTGCTGTGCCTGATGGCCCAGTGCGGCCTGCATATCCCTGCCGACAGCGGCAGCGCCGTGCGTGTATTCCACCGGGTGCTGGCGGATGTGGGCGACGAGCAAAGCATTGAGCAGAGCCTGTCCACCTTCTCCGCCCATATGTCCAACATTGTGCAGATCCTGCGGGAGGTGGACGACAAGAGCCTGCTGCTGTTCGATGAGCTGGGCGCCGGTACGGACCCGGTGGAGGGCGCAGCCCTGGCCATTGCCATCATTGAAAGTGCCCGCAGCCAGGGAGCCCTGATTGCCGCCACCACCCACTATGCCGAGCTGAAAACCTTCGCCATGACCACCGCCGGGGTGGAAAATGCCAGCTGCGAGTTCGACGTGCAGACGCTGCGGCCCACCTATCGGCTGCTGATCGGCATTCCCGGCAAATCCAATGCCTTTGCCATCTCCCGGCGGCTGGGGCTGGACGAATCCGTCATCCAGGCGGCCCAGGCCCAGATGGACAGCGACTCCGTCCGGTTCGAGGACGTGCTGACCCAGCTGGAGGAAAAGCGCCAGCGGGAGGAGGACGCCCGCAAGGCCCGGACGTTCCGGGAGCAAATGGAAAAAGCCAAGGACAACGCCCGCACCAAGGGCGAGGCCGAGGCCAAGCGCATTGTGCGTCAGGCCCAGGCCCAGGCGGACGAAATTTTCGCCCAGCTGGACCAGCTGCGCCGTCAGCAGCAAAAGCAGCTCAGCTTCCAGGAGCTCAACGACGCCAAAGCCGCCGTGCGGCACAGCCTGAACCAGGCCCAGGACGCCCTGCACATCCACGACCAGCCCCAGGAGCCTGTCTATACTCCCAGCCGTCCCATTGAGGTGGGGGACCTGGTGGAGCTGCCCGGTGTAAAGATGGCCGCATCGGTGCTGGCCGTCAACAACGACGGCACCCTGCTTTTGCAGGCCGGAAAGATGAAGATGACCGTCAAGGCCCAGCAGGTGCGCCTGCCGGAGGGCCAGCCCAAGAAAAAGCCCGCCGCGCCGACCTCCGGCGGCAGTGCCAAGCTGAATCTGCAATCCCGGGCCGCCTCGGAGCTGGACATCCGGGGCTATGAGACTCTGGAGGCCGAGAGCGTGGTGGAGAACTATATCGACAGCGCCGTCATGGCCAAGCTGGGCACCGTGACCATCATCCATGGCAAGGGTACCGGCGCTCTGCGCAAGGCCGTTCACGAGATGCTCAAGCGGAACAAGGCCGTCAAGAGCTTCCGACTGGGCCGGTATGGCGAAGGCGAGGCCGGAGTCACAGTCGTTGAGCTGAAATAACGACTGCGGTTTGTGGATTCCGCCAAAAGGGTCAAACATTTTTTCAGACCTTACTTAAAGAATTTGTAGCTTTGGACATTGCTTTCTTTCGCCGATTCGGTATAATATTATAGTGTGAGAGAAGTATGTCCCCGCATTTTTTGAAAATGCTTCATAAAAGGAGTGCAATGGAATGTTTACACAGGAAGTTACCGTGAACAATGAGGTGGGTCTGCACGCCCGTCCTGCCACCTACTTCATCCAGAAGGCCAATGAATTCAAGAGCGGCATCTGGGTGGAAAAGGATGAGCGCCGGGTGAATGCCAAGAGTCTGCTGGGCGTTCTTTCCCTGGGCATCGTGAAGGGCACCACCATCACCCTTATCGCCGACGGTCCCGACGCCAAGGAGGCTGTGGAATCCCTGACGCAGCTGGTCAGCGATCAGCTGGGCGAGTAAAACCAAGAAGAACAATGCCGGAGGCGGCTGCCTCCGGCATTGTTGTTTACGTCTCCATATGCCGCCCCAAAAAGGCGGATACGGTTTGGGCCAGCTTGTACTCCCCCTCGCCGGGAATCTGCGCGTCCGACGACAGAAACAGCACCAGGCCCAGCACATCCCCCTCGCAGAGAATAGGCGCCGCCACAGCCACCGTGTAACGGTCGCTGCTGTCGGAGACGGGCAGCGGCCGCCCGGAACCCTGATACTGATAAATGCTGCGCTGTTCCATGACCTGAGCCAGGGCGTCGGACAGCGGCTTGCCCAGCAGCTCCCGCTTGCCGGAGCCGGTGATGGCGATGATGGCGTCCCGGTCGGTCACGGCGGCGGTAAAGCCGCTGCTGCGGTTGAGCACATCGCAGAACTGTGCTGCAAAATCCTCCAGCCCGCCGATCAGGGAGTATTTCTTGAAAATGACCTCCCCCTCCCGGGTGGTGTAAATCTCCAACGGGTCGCCTTCGCGGATACGCATGGTGCGGCGAATCTCCTTGGGGATGACCACCCGCCCCAGGTCATCAATACGTCTGACAATGCCTGTAGCTTTCATATATCAAATTCCTCCAGTCGATGCAAATGTTGCACAGATAGTATCCGCCTGCCAAAGGCCGGCTATGCAGATATTTCCTGTTTCCTGTTTTTGGAAAGCCGCGCCGCGAAAAAATGCGCATGCCGCTTGAACTCGAACTAATTCCTTGATTTGGCCCTTGATTACTTCCTCGTTTAGCTGTACAATTTTCTCGGACATAGTTTGCTGTCTCCTTTCAGAATGGTGTGTCGTGACTTCATTCTACCAGAGCCTGCAAGCTATGTCTTTTTTTGCTCTTTTCAATTTGCGCAACTTATTGTACCTTATCGTATCAAAGACAGCGTTTTTATAGAACCACCACGAAACACAGGTCGATCAGAAACCGCTGCATCGCGGTGCTGTTGGCGCTCCTGTACTTCAGCTGGCGGATGTGCAGGCTGTTGAGATACTGACAGCGGCCCATAGCAAAACGTCCCCGCGGTCTGATACCGCGGGGGCGTTTTGCCATCCCATTCCACAAAATTCACAAAAGACTCTTTTCAAGATTGTCCGCTGATGGTATAATGTCTCCGTTATTTTGTACTACAGGGGGAATCACTACCATGAAAAAAACCGTTTTGCGCAAATACGCCCAACTCATCGCCCAGACCGGCGTCAATGTGCAGCCCGGGCAGGAGGTGTTCATCGCCGCCGACCTGGACCAGCCGGAGTTCGTAAAAATGCTGGTGGAGGAGTGCTATAAGCGCCGGGCCAAGAAGGTGGTGGTGGACTGGAGCTATCAGCCCCTGCAAAAGCTCCACTACCGCTATCGCACCCTGACCACCCTGTCCAAGCTGGACAACTATGAGGAGGCCCGCTGGCAGCACTATGTGGACACCATCCCCTGCCGCATTTACCTGCTGTCGGAGGACCCCGACGGACTGAAGGGCATCAATCAGGAGAAGATGGCCAAGGCCCAGCAGCGGACCTATCCCACCATCCGCAAATACCGGGACCAGATTGAGAACAAGTATCAGTGGTGCATTGCCGCCGTACCCGGCGCGGCCTGGGCCAGGAAGCTGTTCCCCGGCCTGCGTACCAGTCAGGCTATGGAGAAGCTGTGGGAGGCCATCCTGGCCACCAGCCGCGTGGATGACGACCCTGTGGCCGCCTGGGACGCCCACAACAAGGACCTGCATGACCGCTGCCAGTATCTCAACAGCCTGCACATCCGCCAGCTGAAGTACAGGAGCGCCAACGGCACGGACCTGACCGTGGGCCTCATTCCGGAGGGGCAGTTCTGCGGCGGCGGCGAGACCAGCCTCCAGGGCATCTTCTTCAACCCCAACATCCCCACCGAGGAGTGCTTCACCTCTCCCATGAAGGGTCAGGCCGAGGGCATCGTTTACTCCACCAAGCCCCTGAGCTACCAAGGCCAGCTCATCGACAACTTCTGGATCCGCTTCCACCAGGGTAAGGCCGTGGAGTGGAACGCCCAGGTCAACAACGAGCTGCTGACCAAGCTCATCACCATGGACCAGGGCAGCTGCTATCTGGGTGAGTGCGCGCTGGTGCCCTTTGATTCCCCCATCAACCAGTCCGGCCTGCTGTTCTACAACACGCTGTTCGACGAAAACGCCTGCTGCCACCTGGCTCTGGGCATGGGCTTTGCCGATACCATCCGCGACTTCCAGAGCAAGACCCTGGATGAGTGCCGCAGCCTGGGCGTCAACGACTCCATGGTCCACGAGGACTTCATGATCGGCTCGGCGGACCTGTCCATCGACGCCGTGTGTGAGGATGGCCGGACCGTGCCCCTGTTCCGGAACGGCACCTGGGCTTTCTGAAAGAAATAAAAGGCCATCATATCAAATGCCCCCGGAGCGCTGCTCCGGGGGCATTTGGGCTTATCTCACTTGTTTTAATAGCTGGGCCCGAAGGGGTCGATGGGACGGAATTCGTCGTCCTCTCCGCCGTCCTGGGGCGGCTGATAGCCGATGCCCTTGACCTTCTTGATCTCCTGGAAATAACCCACGTTGGCCTGTTCCCTGTAGGGAGCGATCCAGATGTTCAGAATGCCCAGAGTCAGCCAGCACAGGATGGACCATCCCAGGAAGGACAGGTCCAGCACAAACAGCGTACCCTTGAAGCCTGCTGTCTGGGCCTTGCTCATGTTGATGGCCTCCAGAATGCCGATCTCCGGATTCTCGCACAGATTATAAATGGCGAACCGGTACCGGTACTGGGCGATGATGCCGGGGATGAGGAACAGAAGGGACCAGAGATAGACAAAGATCCCCATGACGATGTTCAGCAGGATCAGCTTCCCCAGGAAGGCGAACCCGTCCAGCAGACAGCCGTAGGGCATTTCCTTTCCCTGCCGCACACCCAGATGATAAATGGACCATCCGGCATTGATGATGACCTGGGCCAGCCAGTTCACTGCCGCCACAAAGGCCATCAGCAGCACGGGGAACTCCGGGAAGGCGGGCAGCATGGCCGCCGCCTGCTGGCCATAGAGCTCCGCGACCTGGTCCACGGTTCTGGACGCGCCCACATAGGAGTCCAGCGCCTCCAGCAGGCCGGTGACCGCCAGAACGATCAGCGTCACCAGATATGCATTGACCCGCGCCCCGCGGACCACCTGCTTGGCTTCCTCTTTTATTTGAATGCGATCGGGCATGAAAGCACTTCCTTTCTCACGCCGCCTGCCGGGCGGCTATATCTGTTTTCCCGCGCATAGTATACCACATCGGCCCCGTGAACACAAGACCGGTTCCTTTTCAGAAAATCTCAGGCAGTTTTGGATAAATATTCCGCTCAAATCCTCCGCAAATGCTAAGAATAAGGCAAAAAGCCGCAAATTCCACAGAAAACCGGAATACAGGGGGTGGACAAGAGGACAAATCTGGTGTAGAATTTAGAGCAGTATGTGGTGGCATAGGGCCACCCAGTAGTAAGATGAGGTGAAGACAATGGCACAAGCTTTCTTTGGCGGCGTTCATCCCAATGATATGAAGGCCGCGACCAATGAAAAGGCCATCGAGCAGCTGGCAGCCCCGGCTGAGG
>ENA-ORRW01001660-ORRW01001660.1-human-gut-metagenome-genome-assembly--contig:-NODE-1660-length-20554-cov-6.171179_pt1 | contig 20554 bp, 19 predicted proteins | sample MGYA00242183_ERZ509150 | MGnify/ENA primary metagenome ERZ509150 (study PRJEB26280, sample SAMEA2338639) | human gut metagenome | biome: human gut; feature: human-associated habitat; material: faeces... | reverse complement strand
TCATTACATCCCTCATAGCTGCAGTACATCCAACGCTTGCCTTCAGTCTCGCAATAAGGTCCCTCGATGATTTCGCCAAGGCGCGTGTAATCGTGCTTATGCACCTTAGCAATATCTTCGGTCTTTGTTGCTCGGCAAACATTGCAGGTGAAGGTCTTGATACCAGTTTCGGTGGCTGTAGGCTCCTTGGTGACGATGCCCTCATTCCACTGATGCTCACCAGTTGCAGGAAGGTCTTTCACATGCTGCTTATCGTTGCAGCGCTCACAGACATTGTCTACGCTGCCAGGAGTGCCGCAGGTAGCGGGAGTAGTGACTTCCTTATACTGATGGCCCAGCGCAGGGACGATGTTGTCCTTGAAGGACTTGGTGGCGTCTTCCACGCACTCGTGCATGGTATAGCCGTCCTCCGTGCAGGTAGGAGCGACCACGGTCTCGTTGTAGGTGTAACCCAGAGCCGGAATGCTATCGGTGTAGGTATCACCACAGTTGTGGCAGGTGAAGGTCTTGACACCGTTCTCGGTGTAGGTGGGCTTGGTGGTCACAACGCCGTCATCGTAATCGTGACCGGTTGCGGGGATGACCTCGGTGTAGGTATGGCTCTTGTCGTTCTGGCAAGTGAAGGTCTTGACGCCATCCTCAGTGCAGGTAGCAGCCTTGGTGACAACGCCGTCATCGTAGTTATGACCAAGCGCGGCAATCTCCTCGGTCTTAGTCTCGGTGCAGCCATCGTTCAGGCACTTGTAGGTCTTCACGCCGGAAGCCTCACAGGTGGCGGGCGTGGTGACAGTACCATCATCCCACTTGTGACCCACAGCCGGGATGACCTCAGTCTTGGTCGCGCCGTCACGAGAGCAGGTAAAGGTCTTCTCGCCATCCTCAGTGCAGGTAGCAGCCTTGGTGACGACACCCTCGCCCCAATCATGGTCCAGAGCGTCCACGAAATCGCGGTTCTCTGTCAGCGTAGCGTCCTGGTCGCAGATGTAGACGGTGTAGCCCTGCTCAGTGCAGGTGGGAGCAACCGTATCACCCTTGTGCCAAGTCTTCTCCACCATCGGGATATCCTCGGTATAGGTATCACCGCAAGCAGAGCAGGTAAAGGTCTTGACGCCCTTCTCGTAGATGGTCGCTTCCTTGGTCACGACACCCTCATCATATGTGTGCGGGGTCTTGTCGGTGAAATCACCCTTGTAAGTAAGACCCGGAACCTCATTGCACTCATAGATGGTATAGCCCTCGGAAGTGCAGGTGGGGGCAACGACCTGCAGGATGTGGTAGGTCTTGTCCAGAGAAGGAATCTCCTCAGTACGGGTCTCACCGCAATCCTTGCACTTGAAGGTCTTGATGCCGGTCTCGGTGTAGGTGGCAGCTTTCGTCACGGTGCCGTTATCCCAGCTATGACCCTTGGCGGCAACATAGTTGTCGTTGTAGTTCATGCCGCCCCATTCGTTGCAGATATGCTCATCATAGCCCTGCGTGGTGCAGGTGGCGTCATGATGGCGCACGGTGAAGGTGTAGACGGGCTGAGACTTCTTCTCGGCGGGAGTGGCAGCGGGAGTCACAGCAGCAGGCTTCTGGGCAGGAGTCTTGGTGCCGGTGGTGGTTTTATGGGTGTTGTAGACGGGAGCCTTGGCGGGACCATCCTTAGTAGAAACATTGTCGGGGTTCGTGTTCTGGCTGGCAGCGGGCTTCTCAGCCTTGTCGGAAGCAGCCTCAGACTCAGCGGTCTTGTTCTCGGTGCTGGCAGCATTGGAATCGGGCTTGCTCTCGGCTTCACTCTCAGCCTTGCTCTCGGACGCCGCCGCGCTGGTATCTTCCTTCTCGGCAGTGTCGGGGGTTTCGGACTGTGCGGTGCTTGCAGAATCGCTCAGGCTGGTGGAAGGAGCAGAAGAGGCAGCATCCTGATTCTTCTTGCCCTTACATCCGGTAACAGAGATTGCGACTGTAGCAGCCATGGCAACTGCAAGCACATTCTTCATCATAGACTTTTTGCGCATGATTTTACTTCTCCTTTTTACTGTGTGGGGTGAGTCCCCACATCAACGAAACGATGTGAAGAGCGGAGGACTTCTGATATTTCGTTTTCCCTGTCGCTCTATATGCATTATACCACATTTTTCCTTGAAAGTGTACTGAGTACAACCATAATTAACGTAATGTTCACAAATCACAACAGAATCCGAGAGGCTCCTATCGGAGAAAAAACGATTCTGGTACGATGAAAAGAAGCGCAAATATGTAAAAAGCAGCCGGGTACAGAGTGTATCCGACTGCTGATGGCGGATAGGGTAGGATTCGAACCCACGGACGCGGATGCATCTCTGGTTTTCAAGACCAGTTCCATAAACCACTCGGACACCTATCCAAGAATCAGAGAGTGTTAGCCGCAGAAATCTGCGTTGCCCGCCATCTACCGCGTGGAGGTCGCTCTCAAAAGATGGCTGACGAGACGAATTTGTCTCGCCCATGCCGCAGCCGTTTTCGCCACTCGGCATGATGTTTTCGGCTTGACGTAACCCTGTGTAAATGACCCTCAGGTGGGGGCGGTGCGGGCAGGATTATCGTCTTCGTGGTGTAGTTAAGGAGTACCGCACCAAATAAATGACCGTACTGCGCTTGTGTAACAGTACAATGCACGCCCAGAGACGATTTCCAAGATGGAGATGTGTCTGGTGGTGGAAGCAAAGGGATTCGAACCCTCGACCCCCTGCTTGCAAAGCAGGTGCTCTCCCAACTGAGCTATGCTCCCATGATGGCGGGAAAGACCCGCCAGTAATTACGCGTAATGAAGTTCGCCGTACTGTTTGACCTCGCGCTCCAGATGCAGCGGAATGGTCTTGTCGCTCTTCTGCGTGATATCCTCACGCGTCAGAAGGCGCTCATCGACGCCAGCTGCTTGCAGTACTTCGTACAGGTTCGAGGGGCCGGTGCCGTCGTAACCCGCAGTCAAGCCATTGACTTGCAAAGCGAAGCCGTGCAGATGCGGTGCCAGACCCGGTACAAAATCGAGTTCAACAACGACTTCGTTACTGTTCTCGTCCACGCGCTTGACCGAGAGAGCACGGATGTTCTGACTTCCGAAGGTCTCAATCAACTTCTTAGCCGCCGCTGCGGTTTCAATCGTTGATGTGCCTTCGACGTTGATAATTGCTTGCTCCATCGGAATCATCTCCTTCCTACTTAGAGTTGTCATGCGCTAAAGCAGATAACGCTCTGCCGTGCGGGGCTTTACGTTGCCCATTCGTGTTCGGTTCCGGCTACGACGACTTCCGTAAGGACTTAGCCAACCGTCAGCAAGTGCATGCCCCCGCTGACAGCTTCTTGGGCGGATTCTCAAAGAGCGCGTCACCCAATCGGACCGTGGAGCTTGATGGCAGACTCGAACTGCCGACCTGCGCGTTACGAATGCGCTGCTCTACCAACTGAGCTAACCAAGCACGGTATGGTGTTTTATGCTGGTTATCACCCCTCAGCGAGGAAGCCAACCTCGCGTCCAGCACCATCCGGTAGCAACCCCGGAGGATTCTGCGCTGTATCCTCTCCGATGTTTTTCAGCACCATTCGCGACTGATGCCGAGACTTTCGGATACCTTCAGGTGCAGCACCTGTTTGCCGATTGATTTTTTGGCTGTCCGTTGGCATTCGACAGCGGACCACAAGTGGACCATGCTCGCCAAATTTAATGTCGTGGCGTACGGTGACGGCGACGGTGGAGCGGGCAGCGGGATTCGAACCCGCGTGACCAGCTTGGAAGGCTAGTGTATTAACCCCTATACGATGCCTGCATGAGAAAAAGCGGGTGAACCCTCTCTTAGCCCCGCCATGATGTCCGTTTAGTAGGTCGTCATCCCCGAAACATCATCTTTATGTCTCTTAGCGATTCCGCGAATCTCTGCGTGGACGATACGAAAGAATCCGGAAAAGCATTTTGGACACTGGTCAACTTCAATTCAAGCCCTGCCGTTACTTCCATGTCAATTCGGGTCAACGGAATGCTATGGGCTGTGTAAGACTGCGGCAAACTTACCAGATGCCGCGCAGCAGTCTCGCCTTTTTCGGCTATGTCGCGTCTGGCTGCGCCCCGGCTTAACGGGGATGCTCGTACGATGCATGCTTAGCGGGACGAGATTTGTTGTTTCTGCGCCGAAGCACAAGAGGAAGCACTCGCCCACACAGCTTCCTGACCGTTTAGGATACCGCTTGCACAGGGAATGCAATGCGGTTCCTGAAAGGACATTCGTCAGTGACAAGGATAGTCGCTGTCCACCACCCGCCGCGTGGAGGCTGTCCCATCGGGTGGCTGAGTACGCCGAGGTGTACGGACGCACTCAGATAGGCGCTACCTATCATGTTGTTTTAAAACGGGAGCTGCCCGCCATCAGGTTCATCAGTACATTGGAGTTACCCTTTCGTCACTTTGTTTGTCAAATTGACGTGCGTTAGTGCATCGGAGTGTCCCTTCTGTTCAGATGTTGCATTCGGACGAGAATTACTTCTGCATCGGAGTGCCCTCCCTGTTTTATTTGACCTGCTAGAATCGCTTCCAACAGGTCATGGCTCTGGCAGGTGGAGTTGAACCACCTTTTCCCGTGCGCTGCGGGCGAATTAACCATGGTGCATTGCAACCTTCGTATTCGATACCAGAATATTTCGGTCATTTTACGTCCGACCGATTGACATGAATAGCCGGTTTAACGTCATGGCATGGACGATGGGTGCGGAGACAGGACTTGAACCTGCAACCGCCAGCGTATGGGGCTGGTAAGCTACCTTTGCTATACTCCGCGTGGCGGGTCGTACTGGGTTCGAACCAGCGACGCTCGGATTAACAGTCCGATGCTCTGCCGACTGAGCTAACGACCCAAGAGAAAAGACATTTGCCACGGGGAGCTCAATACCCGTGTTACCGCCGCTCGCCGCGAGGAGGCTGTCTTTATGAGCGGCAACTCTTATGGGATACCAGATACGATGCTTGCCGCCGCTCTACAACCAGCTGCAAGCAGATGTGTATGTAAGTGTGTGTAAAACTATGATGTTGTTTCGGAGCATATCTGGTATCTTCTAAGAGTTTTATGTTATCTGCGAAGATGTTTGCCAAGCTAAGGGAGGTTAAGCCTGTTGCCCGATGCCGACCGCGTGGAGGTCATCTTCCCGGCATCAGCTTCCGACAGGATTCGAACCTGCAACCTGCTGCTTACAAAACAGCTGCTCTGCCATCTGAGCTACAGAAGCATATTCGGGAGAAGTGGCTATCTCCCGAAAGTAGTTGCATTATACCATAAATGTGGTGTTTCGTCAACGCTATAAACACTATATATAGTATTAAGAACGGAAAACTCAGAAAACAACCGCAATATATAGGACGTGCTTCAACCCGCTGCTTTTCTGTTTCTGTACTTGCATTATACCATATTTTGGCGCGAAAGTGTATCAAATACAAGTATGATTTACAAAATGTTCAAACACTTTCCCGGGCTCGATGCGTTCCGGAAATCGCAGACTCTTGTTGCCGACGCGATGCATTCGGTGGTCGATGATATCAGAACGGCGCATCTGTTCCGCGTTCACGCAAAAGCCTGTACCGTAGTATTGCATGTAGTTACTTCGCTGCTCTTTGTTTTCCGCAGCCCTTCCGAAAGGTCTTCGTTCATCGTGGACGAACACCGTATCCGAGCACAGAGCGAAATCGAGATAGTGCATTGCCGCCATGCGCTCAAAGACATATATTTGCCTGGTCTCGGTGAAATAATAAAAGATATAGTCAGCTTCCTTGTACAGCCATCCCTTTGAGTGCTTGGCTATTGCTTTCTGGTATTTTCCAAATCGCAGCAGCTTGTCATCTTCTCCGATAGCGAAACTATTCACCGCTGTTTCGAGGAAGACATTTCCGGTTTTGTAGGTGTCAGCCTTGGCTTCAACCGTGAACGAAGAGCCGTCCTTCCGGTATACAACGAAGTCGATGTCGTCTTCCTGATATTTCTTGTCATCTCGTACATCCGAAAATCCTGCAATCCTGTCCTTGTGCTTTTCACAATAGTAGTCAAGATAGTGCATGGTGACAGATTCACCAATCAGACCTACCTTCATCTGACCCGCCATGTTATAGGGAGTCTTGTTTTTCTGTCTGTACAAGGGTATTACCTCACGATGTTACCGCAAAACGGGCACTTTGCGCCTTTCCGGCAAATGTCAGCAATCGAAGGCGTCCAGTCTTTGTCTTTGCCGTACCCGCATGCGGTGCATACGAGCGGGATATTTTTGCAGCTGCCGGTCGTATACATGTCGGGGCCGAATTCGTTTTCAGGATGCCACAAAGCGGCGATTTGGGGGCATGCAACTGATACTAAAGGTTTCCTTGCTGTCTTGGCGTAGTGGGCTCTCATGACCTTTCTCAGTGAGTTTCTGGCGCATTCGGGACATCCGGTATGTACTCCCCCGGACCCGCAGGCAAAAGCAATCATCGGATGCCATTCTCCGTTTGCGCCGTACCCGCAATCCTTGCAGACAAGGTATACATGCCTTGCGCTTCCGGAAGTCACTCGCGTGGGCGGGAACTCATTAAGTGTCGGATGCCACTGTGCAGCAATTTCGGGATGAACGGTAGCTACATCATTGACGCCTTCGACAAGGACTTTTCCGGAACACGCCGGGCATCCGCCGCCTGTTCGACAGGCACCGGCGATAGAGGGACGCCATTCACCGTTCTTTCCATATCCGCATTTCGGACAGATAAGAGCGATTCTGCGATTGCTGCCGCAGGTGACTTCATCCGGTGAAACAGAATTGGCTGTCGGATGCCACATAGCAGCAACGCAGGGACATTCCTCTGCTACCGTGCCACGATGCCTGCGATACCGCCACTCGAAATCTTTCACGGTACAACCACCCCCGCCCGTTTATGGATGTTTTCGGACTTTGCGATATTTACAGCTGTGCTGTAGGAGATACCATATATATCCGCAAGGTCACGCAGATTTTTGCCGGTATTCATCCGTGCAAATTCCGCAAATTCCCGGTTTCGGGCTTTTACATTATCCGTGATAGGAGAACGACTTTGCGTGGCTTTACGAGTTTCGGCTTCTGCCAGCGATTCAGAAAGCTTTCCGTAGTCATGCAGAATCTTATAGGTCTGACCCACGGCAATCTTATGGTCTTTAGCAATGTCGGAGACGCTTTTCCCGTTCTGGTATTCTACCGCAATCCCCTCGCAGACTTCTTCCGGCAGCTTCTTCTTCATTTTAGCGTTGCCGCGCAGGTTCTTGCGGTAGAGGGGATGATGTGTCCGGTATTTCTGGATAAGCCCCGCAATGAATCGCGGCGTGACATTGTACCGTACTGCGATATTCTCTACCTTGATACCCGCTTTGTAGTCTTTCAGGATATCGTTGTTCCGCGCTTCGATTTCCTCCGGAGTCTTGGTGTCTTCCAAGGCTTCACGCTGCAGCCCCAATACTTTCGGGCTGTGCTTGAATTCCGGGATGTTCATGGGCGGTTCAGGACCGAAACGGACAAGACCACCAGAAATCGGATGCCCTGCTTCTCGAAATACCTGATAGGTGGTGGATTCCGATAACCCATACTTATCCATGATTTCTCCGACAGTCATGTACGGATTTGCCCTGACATCCGCAACGATTTCAGCATTGCGTTTGCGTTTCTTGAACTGTACAGCTGACCCGATATTCTCTTTGTGCGGGGTATAATCAGGGCTTCTGCGCAGGATATGATAGACCTGTTGTCCAGAGAGATTGTATTTCTCAGCGATTTCAAAGGTCCAGGCCCCGTTTTTGTAGTCTTGCGCAATCTCAATATTCCGCTGCTCCATTTCGGCTTTCGACAATCGTTTCTGATTGTTGGGTTTCCGATTCGGGCTTTTGCGGTCATTGCGGCGCACAGCATCAAAACCCTCTAACACTTCAAGGGATTTCTTAACATTCGTGCAGCCGATACCATATTTCTCAGCCAATTCCGCGATGTGCATACCGGCGATATAATCGTTCAGCATTGCCTTATCGCGGTTCAGCTTGGCTTCTCCGGTCAAACTTTTCCGATGCATGATGTAACCTCCTGACTTGCAACCCAGTCGATGATATGGTCGATGCAAAGATTCGTGATTTTGCTTGCGGTATAATACTGTGAAGTGTCATTGAGCAGCGATTCAATTTCCGCATCGGATGCCGAATACCCTACTGATGCAAAGAACATCCTTGCGAGGGTACGCGCATCGTCCCGGCACAGAGGTCTTACCGTATGCCCAAAGGTGAAGCGCCGGAGCAGAGCATCGTCCAGCGTATCTGGACGGTTCGTGGTCCCGATAAGGATGATGTCGTTGCCGAGTCGGTCAAGCTCCTGCATCAGGGCAATCGTCACACGGTTCATTTCCGCAACATCGTCCTTGCCGCCGCGCCGTGTCCCGATAGCGTCAATCTCATCGAGGCAGAGCACGCACGGACTTTTTCTTGCATAGTCGAATACCATACCGATATTTTTCTGTGTTTTGCCCAGAGCGGAATTCACCATACCGGAGAAATTCGTGTACACGAAAGGAAGGTTCGTCGTATAAGCGATATACCGCGCCAGTCTTTCCGGTTCCCGGCTCGCCCATGAGCAGAAGAGAACTCGTATAGTGAATCCCCATCTCCTGTAACCGCAGCGCAGCACGGCGCGTCTTGCACATTTTATCAATGACCGCCTTCTCGCTGTCTCGGATGAGGAACCGGTCTTCTCGGAAAGCGCTCGAATCCTCCGCGACCAAAAACCCCTGCAGGTTATACGGCAGTTCGATGAGTGTAGGACTTTTACTTGCCAGAGTACGCAGACAGGTTTCCTTGAATGCCTTGTCCTTGACAGTAGTAAGCCCCTCCAACACGATTTTCGCCTGCTGCTGAGATTTCCGAATATCCCCTTCCACCACATACCGAAGCAATGCCCGTTCATTATCGTTCACTAGATTATCCTCCCTCATAAAAAGAACCCCCCCTGCAGCATCATGCGAGGGACTCAGTCTCTTTTACATTTCTGTTTACGGACACGCCGGATGATACTGTAAATACCCGGCAAAGAATAATGGTATGCCTTAGCGAGGTCTTTGGCGTCGATGCCGTTTTGGTATTTCTCGAAGATTTCATCGTTGCGTTTTTGCTGACGGCGGGTGATGCGACGGTGACTGAGTTCTTTGTTGCTGATTCCGGCCTGAACAGCAATGGCACTGCAATACCCAATGGAAACACCGTACTTTTCGGCAATGTCGCGGACAGCTGTATTCTTCTGATACTCCGCCACGATTTTATCTACCAGATTGGCATGGTCCTGTTCTTCCGCAATGCGCTGCGCCTGTTGTTCTTCATCGAGAGCGCGATAGCAGGTCCTGACGCAAAGCCCGTATTTCTCGGACAGCTGCTCAAACGATAGCCCGTCCTCATAGTCTTTGACAATCTTCCTGTTTCGCTCGATGATTTCGCTGCGGGTTGCTTTCCTTTTCCCCATTACTGGTTCACCCCTTAGGCTTTGCTGCCTTCTTTTTGCGTCCCTTGCCGCGATAGATACCGGCCTCATGAAGATACTTGAATCCGGAAGAGGGACTGATACCGTATTCCCGAGCAAGGTTCTCGACCGGCGTGTTGGGGTTCTTCTTCGCGTAGTCCACAAACCCCTGCTTGAAATCTTTAATGCGGCGCAAAGTAGAGGTCTCGATTTTCGTGTCGAGGTGCCGGTGGTAGGAGTCCCCGCCTTCTTTCAGAATACGAAAAATCGTGGCGCGGTTAAGGTTAAAAGCTTTTGCCAGTTCTTCGGCTGAAATGCCTTCCTGATACTGGTTGCGAATCTCCTCGTTGCGGTTATCCTTCCACTCTGTGAAAGTCACTTTCCGCCGCTTCTCCATCTCCGCCTGTGCGATATGGTAGACGGTTTGCGGGCTGAGTCCGTGCTCCTGCGCGAGGTCCGTGACCTTTGCGCCATTTTGCAGTGCATCGGTAATTTTTCGATTGCGTTCTAGCAACTTCTTATGCGTCATAGAAACCTCCCAAAATAAAAGAAGCAAGCTCCCGAAAGAACTTGCTTCTTGTATTCAGTATTCACTTTTTTCGCGTAACGCGGGCAAAAAACTCACCCACTGATTCACCTTACAGTCTTCATTTTACCCAATTCGCACGAATGTGCAACAACTTTTTGCGAATTTAGGTCCACTGCATGTGCGGGATGTCCGAAAGCATCATAAGGCAGGTCTCAAACTCGTCTTCGATGTATCTGGTGATGGCATCAAATCTCTGCATCAGTGGCAGTTCCGCGAAAGATGTGCCGGTTTCCTTGCGGCATTTCCCCTCTGCGCTTGTATATATCACATTCAGCATGACATTCAAGGCGAGAAGAATATCTTCATCCTTGCCCTGAACCGTGAAGAAGAAGTAATGCTCCGACTCACCGTCCGTAACGCCGATTCGGTTGTTGTATTTTCCGTAACTCGCCAAATCACCAAACACACTGATTGCAATATATCGCAACTTATCCTCAATAGGAACAGTCCCCCATAAAGGATAATGTTCATCCGGCTGAAAATCTGCCTTACCGCCGTTGTACTCCCATTCAATAAAATCACGGACGGAGAGTTTCTGACCGCCCGGAATGATTATTTCAAGCTGTTCCAAAGTGTTCTCACCTCTTTGCGTTGTCTCGATATTTTCTATTGTATCCGGTTCGCACGATTATGCAACATTGAGAGAGAAATTACCGGACACAGGAATCTGACGATAAACAAAAAAGCCGCCTCCAATGCGGAGACGGCTCGATGGTATCACATTCCGATTTTCTCAAGATACGGGATAGCGGCACGCATTCTTTCGCACTCCCAACTCTTGCGGGGGTTGCGTTCGTGCTTCTTGATGAACTTCTTCATCTCGGCGGAGGTTTCGGCACCCAGTCCGGTGGCGGCTAAGATTACCCTTGCACCGTCACACTTCATGGCTTTCAGGGTATCCGAGTCAATTTCGCGTCCGCCCTCAAACGGCTGCATAAATTTGAGTCTGCAGAACGGGAGGTAGCCTTCCGGTGCATTATCGCCGATATTCCAAATGATATAGCCGAGAGGCGGTTCCGTTACGACCTCGTAGGTGTCGCATACGCCAAGCGCAGTATGATAGATTTTCATTATGGTACTCCTTATTTTTCGTGGCGGTCTTTAGACCGATTGTGATGATTACAGGTTCAGCGAGATGTTGCGGGCACTGGGCTCGTATTTCTTAGTTTCTACCCCGGTAATCTTGAACATGTGTCGTGCAGCGACATTGTTGTTCGCATCCCGGTACTTGTCGTCGAGATACACGATACGCTTTATCCCTCTCTGAATGATTGCTTTCGCACACTCGTTGCACGGGAAAAGCGTGACATACATCGTTGACCCGTGCAGGTCTTTCCCGGCGTTGAGGATAGCGTTCAACTCCGAGTGGCAGACATACATGTACTTGGTTTCGAGTTCGTTTCCTTCCCTGCCCCAAGGCATGATATCGTCATCGCAGCCAATCGGCATACCGTTGTACCCCAGAGACAGGATTTTATTGTCGCGCACGATACATGCGCCCACCTGACTGTTCGGGTCTTTGCTGCGCATCGCGGACAGCATCGCAATGCCCATGAAATACTCGTCCCACGAGATATAGTCGCGGCGTTTGGCGGTATTGTTCTGAGATGCTTCGTTTTTCGGTGAAATGCTCATATGGTTCTCTTTCTTGTCTGATTTAGACAGTGGGTTCGTTTGTGTATTTTTGCGAAAAAAGGCGGTGGAGTGTCTTGCCCCACCGCATTGGTATTGGTCAGATGTACTTTTCCCAGAATTTCTCGAAGGTTTCGTCCGGCATCACCATTTCCGTCTCATCGAGGACACGGCTGAACTCGCTGCTGCTGATGTCGGTGCCGATGAAATCCGTGACGGCATCGCGGCCACGCTGCATCAGGGCATCTTTCAGGATATGCCAGCGGTATTTGTGGATGAGGTCCGTCAGAGATTCGCCGTCGTTCTCCCAGTAATCGTTCTTTGCCTGAACATGATACAGAGCATCGAGAACGCCGTCGTAGTCATCGCTGTCATACTCGCTCACAATGTCGTTGAGATTGAGCAGACTGCGGTCAACGCCATCGACATTCACGGTTGCGTTTCTGAACGAGTCATCGTAGCAGGGCTGTGCAGGAACTTCCACAGCAAACACCTCGTGCGTTTTCTTGTTCACCTTGCACGGCAGATGGAACGATGCGCCGGAATCAAAGTTCGAGGTGATGACGCCGGATACAATATCGGGCATCGGGTTCTCGCGAGCCTCCTCAAACTCCGGCAGATGGAACACATCCACGACATTCTCGATGTCGTAGTCAAGGGCACGGACCTTCGTGACGATATAGCCGCCCCGCTGCAATTCGAGAATTGCACGGCAGAGGTCAAGCTTAATCTCGTGCTCATTCAGAAGACCGCCGTGGCTGTCTTTCACGAGGGTGATTTCGATTGTTTTGTTCTTGGCGGTCGTTTCGGCCAGAAAATAGGTCTTGTCATTGCAAATTTCAAACATGTCATTACGCTCCTTTTTGTGTTGGACGCAAAAAGAGCGGGCCTCTCAGAATCGAGAAGTCCGCCCTTCAAGCGAAATTGTGAATGTACGAAAGGCATAAAACCCTTTCGATATGGAATGTTATCTATCGTACAATACCTATTCTATGCCATTCGCACGTTTTGGCAAGAAAAAAGTCGCTGCCCCAGCATAGGCAGCGACCAGATTATAATGCCGTTAGATATAATTGGGATTCCATTTTTCGCAGCCATAGGAAATAATGGATTGCAAAAATTTTAGCGGAACAAGATTCTCGCTGACCGAGGCACTGTTTTCTTTTACATATTGATTGATTTTTTTACGCTCCTCATCGTTTGCGGATTCAACATTGATGAAAACCTCTTTTGTGGTCGGCTCATAGAAGAAAAAGCTGCTGCAAGAAATCTTGACAGAGATACCCTCACCGTTGCCGTTTCCGATTACGATAGTTATATTTTTTCTTGCGTCAAGCATCCGTGCGCAGTATACAGACACGCTTTTTGCAATGCGTTGTGATTCATTATCATCGAAAACAAATGCAGGGCTCATTTTATCAGCCATTCTTGCTGCTGCAACTCTTTTGGGAAACTCATTTGCTCGTCTGCTATACCAAGCTCCCTGAAGCGACAAACTTCTTAGCACATAATCCTTGAGCGTTTCCATCGCAGCTTCAAGATAACCATCCTCGTCAATGATGTAATTCACAATGCTCTTATAATTGATATTACGCACAATACTTTTCGCGTTTAGAAGAAGAAAGTTATAGTGAACCGGTCTGCCTTCGAGCATGGTATAAATAGCATATTGTTCCGCCCGCTCATTCGTTTCCTTGCCATCGCTTAAGGCATGACAGAAGCTTAATTCTTCAATGATTTTCTTGCAGTATGCCTGCTCGAATTGCTGATGATAATCTATCAACTCTGCTTTAAGCTTTGGACACACGCTGATGAGATAGCTGGGTAAACTCCAAAACCGAGTAGAGTCAATGCTGTAACCGGCTTTTTTGAAACTGTTCGAGTAATCACTGGGAAGCGGTGTGTTGTAACCGTTTTTCCACGCTTCCCACCGAAATTCCTGCATATATATCTCGTCAACTCTACTGTTGACCGGCACCTTAAAAATCTTGATATATACCCCACTTTCGCAATTTCGATGGCAGAAAAGGGGGTTTTCATCTACAATAAAGCCTTCGAGAAAAGCTTCGTTTGGATTGTGAAAATATTGATAAATACTTTCTTCGTTCAAGTATTTCACGTTTTTTATTGCTGCCATAATTCATCCTCCGTTTTCAATATTTGTACCAATTTTCTTGGCAATGATTTCAGCCATGCGTTTCGCATCGCTTTCATCGGTCACAGACCAAACCTCAAAAAATTGGTAGCCGTAGTAGTTTCCGTCCTGTTCCCGATTGCTGCCACACTGGTGGAACTAGCTAAAACCCTTGTCGCGGATTTGCATTTCGTCGTACATAGCACTGACAAACGCAGTGGCATCTACCTCCCGGTGCTGCGTGTAAGCACAAAGCCTATCCCTTGCAAGGGTGATTTCGATTGTTTTGTTCTTGGCGGTCGTTTCGGCCAGAAAAGAAAATAGGTCTTGTCATTGCAAATTTCAAACATGTCATTACGCTCCTTTTTGTGTTGGACGCAAAAAGAGCGGGCTTCTCAGAATTGAGAAGTCCGCTCTTCAAGCGAAATTGTGAATGTACGAAAGGCACAAAACCCTTTCGATATGGATGTTATCTATCGTACAATACCTATTCTATGCTATTCGCACGTTTGTGCAACCTAAAATATGTGGCAATTTTCCCCTATCTCCCCAACATGAATGAGAGGGAATTCTTACCACATTTTTCCGAAACGAACACTCTGCTATAAGTTCATGCTGCGCCTCTGATTTTTCTTAATTAAACATTCGGTCGCAATTTTTGGCAAAAAAAAAGGAGCCACCCGAAGGCGGCTCCAGTAAGATGGAATTCATTTGGTGTTGGGGACATCCGTGTACCGGATGTAAGGGACAGTGGTGCGAAGCAAAGTCGTCCAGTTTTCAAAGTGTTCCTCCACATAATAGGCGGCGGCATTGATACGTTCTTCCGGCAGAAGTTCTGCAAACGGAACGCCATCGTTGCCTGCGTCATAGGAGGTCGAAATGTAAAAGTAAATATCCTTGAAAACGCGCCACATACTCTTGTCCGGAAGAATGGCTCTTCGGCCGTTTATGTTGTCGCTTAGCCAAAATTCACGCTCGTAATCCGGTGTTTTAACGATGAAGTCCCTTGGAGTGTTCCCTTTTGGAGCTTTCCCGGCAACACCGGTTGTGAAAAAGGATAAGAACGTGACGGCGTACACATACAGCCGCTTCTTTTCCGTCAACTGGTCCATCGGAATTCCCGGCGTGGACACATTGCGTTGATAAGCAAGGCACCAAACGTTTCCAGTATTTGAGTCGTATCCCGAAGTTTTGGCTTCTGTGTACAGGAGAGTAAGAAACTCCTTGATGTTCATCGTTTTGCCAAACAATGTGATTTTAGGTGAAAGCGTATCAATTACTTTGCTCATAGGTATATTCTCCTCTCTAAAATTAACTACCTTTCGGTGTTGGACGCAAAAAGAGCGGGCCTCTCAAAATCGAGAAGTCCGCCCTTTAAGCGAAATTGTGAATGTACGAAAGGCATAAAACCCTTTCGATATGGATGTTATCTATCGTACAATACCTATTCTATGCCGTTCGCATTTTTTGGCAAGAAAAAAGTCGCTGCCCCCAGCATAGGCAGCGACAAAATTATATGCTATTGATTGAGAGCCTTTTCGGCGTTTTCTTTGACGGTAGCACGGATATCGTCAGATACCTGCAGCACATCCAATGCCGCATCAAGCGTCAGAGTGCCGGAGCGAACAAGTTTTACAACACTTTCGGAAAGCGTTTCAATACGGCCTTTCTCAATTCCTTTTTGTTCGACATAGTCGCTGTAATTGCACATTTGGTTGATACCCTCCTTAACATCGGCTGTTACTTGCAAACCGCATTCACGTGCAAGGTCGAGCTTTTCTTCTACAGGCATATCGTTATCGAATACCGAAGAAAAGAAACGTACCATGTTATTCGCTGATTGTTTGTCCTGCAAACACGCGATGATGATGCAGAAGTTGTCATATTGCTTTTTGGGGAAGTGATGTTCTTTGGCTAAGCAGGTTTCGCTCATGGAATATGTATTACATACTCCGCGAACTTTTTCATCTGGCGCAATGCACAACCAAATACTGTATACTTTTTGTAGTTTATTGTAGTCCGAATTACGAAAGACAGTTTCTTTTTGTGCAGAAATCATTCTGCCGCAATAAAAGCTACCGCGCTTCAGCATTGAGTATCCGGGATTGAAGTGATTCTGAGCTTCAATATCTACAATGACACGGCTTGGAGGTGATTTACCACCCGGCATACCGATGTCGAACAGAACATCATAGTATATTGTTCCCTCGTTTGTGCTTTTTGACTCGACATTCTTTTCGTTCAGTTTATCCGGCAAGTCATCAACAATGTGACATCCAATTTCAACCGGTGAAGTATTGTTTGCTTGAATTTCAGCCAATTCCTCCGGCGTCATTTGGCTTTTTGCTTTCTTGTAAATGATATATTCCTGAATTTCTTCAAGGGACATATCGCGGAATTCAGGGATGCAGTTCTTTACGATAAAAGCTGCAACAGCAGTACAACCAAGCAAAGCCTTGCATCCGGCATCCAAATAAGATTTTTCGTTGTTGATGGCATGTCCGACGGTATTAAGACCTTCCAATGTCTCTTACCTCCTTTATTATACCATGTTCGCAAGAAAAATGCACTACTATGTTGGATAGAAAGTGCTTTTGTACGCAAAAAAAGAGTGGGCCTTCCCTTTTTGGGAAAGTCCACTCTGATTGCGGATTGTAAATGATACGAAAGGCGGAATGCCTTTGTCGATTGCTGGTATCTATCGTACAATATCAATTCTATGCTGTTCGCACATTTTGGCAAGAAAAAATCACCACCTACTTGCATAGGCGGCGACTGATTTACTTGCTATCGTTTTAGTACCTTATTGGGGTTTTCCGTTTCCGAATCAGCCAAGGCGCGTTCCTGAACCCGGGTCGTCCAGAACGGAACATCCCGTGTACTACACAAATCGGCTTATATGGATTGGATGCTGATTGGATATTTACGGTTTGCAATATCCACAAGGCGTATATCCCTGCTCGATAAGTTCCTCTCTTGTGCCGGTATACTCCTCCCTGTTTGCATCGCTTATCTGAGATGCCGAGGAGCAATCTGGACGGTGGAACTTGCGAGAATTAGTGTTCAGGATATAAGTCACAGCAACTGTATCCGGCTGTTGCGGCTCCTCTATCTCGGTAGCAGAGGTATCAGAATCCTTGTGATATTCCCCATACGAGAAGGTGACTTCCGAACCGTCAGAGGTGCAGTAAACATCACCGAGTTCGTCCGTTCTGAACACCTCTACTCCCGCGCTGGCAAGCTTTGCAAGGGTCTCGCTGTGTGGGTGTCCGTAGCTGTTGTCCTTGCCGCAGGATATGACCGCATAAGTAGGGCTCACGGCATCCAGAAATGCCTGAGAGGTGGAGGTACTGGACCCGTGATGCCCGACCTTTAAGACGGTGGATTCGATGTCTTGGTCGGATTCGAGTATTTTCTCTTCTGTTTCCTGCTCGGCATCACCGGTGAACAGGAAGGAGGTATCTCCGTAGACAATACGAATCACAATGGAAGTATTGTTCGTGTCCTCAAGCACGGAATTGACGGCCACTACGGTGACGGTGGCTTCCCCTAGGGTGAATGTATCCCCCACTTCCGGAACGGTAATACCACCGCCTCTCTCGTCCGCACGAGCCTTAAAGTTCCTGAATGCTTTGCTGTCATACTCTGTCACAGGACAGAATGTGACATCGGCTGTGTCAGCCTCGAAGGCACCCGAAAGACCTCCGATGTGGTCTTCGTGAGCGTGTGTTCCTATGACATAGTCTAAGTGTCCCTTTGTCTCGCGCTGTAATACTGAGTATACAAGGTTCGAGTCATCGGCATTGCCGCCGTCAATGAGCATCGAGTGCCCATCGCAGGTGACGAGGGCGGAATCTGCCTGCCCGACATCGATAAAGTGGATGGTAAAGCTGCCGCCTTCCGATACGCCAGCCGTCTCCTGACCGCTTTGTGCGGTAGTTTCTGAGACGACCCCGGATACAGGAAGGCTTCCCGGAGATTCCGGTGTCTGACCGCAGCCTGTGAATGTCAGTGTGAAGAACGCGGCAATTACCGCTGCAGTTCTCCGAAGAAATTCGTGTTTGGTTTGCATGGGTTTTGTCTCCTTTCAAATAAAAAAAGCGGGCCCATCCCCCGAAAGGGATAAGTCCGCTAAAAACGAAATTGTGAATTGTAAGATATCTGGTATCCATCGTACAATTCTATTCTACCGGTATCGCAAGAACATGCAATACTCAAACCGTATCCGAAACCTCATGACACAGCATCCTGTCCGCATAAATACAGCAAAGAACCAAGCCAAGGCTCGCAACGCAGCCGAACGCGACATGTTTCGGGGAAAGAAGGAGCCATTCGATGTCGTTCATTACTTTCACCCAAAACAAAACGCCCATCATAGCAATGATGAGCGGAATAAAGACAGTTCCTGTGTAATGCAGGAATTTTCGGATTTTTCTTTTTTGCATCCTAAAACTACATCTCCAATCATGCTTGTAAAACAGCCTGAACCACATATCTCTGATTCGTTGGGCTGTAACACCCAAACGGATAGCAGGTATACATGATAAGCTTATCGATTCCGTCCGTGAAATTAACGAGGACAGTGCCATCATCCGCAATCACGGTGCTCGCGTCCGAGGACACATAGCCGGGCATTGCCAGGGTGACGGAATACACATACTCGCCGTAATTGGTGTCCACAACAAAGTTATCCCCAATGCTGACATATTGCAGCAGAGAAAACACGCTGTCGTTATGAGAGCAAAGCAGATGCCCTCCGGTCACGCCGACTTGGTAAGAACCCGGATACTGATATACCCCGCCGCGTTGATTCAAAAGACTCTGGTCATCGCCCCAGATAAGAGAAGCGTTAAGACTAATCGCGTCACAGGTAATCGTGCCGTAGGCTTGACCCAAGGCGGCAGGTACAACATCACCCCAGACAGAGGTTGCTGCCGCAGGTTCTGGAGTCGGCGAGGGAGTCGGGCTCGGTGTAGGCTCAGATGTCGGACTCGGGGACGGTTCTGGTTGCGGTGTAGGAGACGGTTCAAAAGACGCAGCGGGTTCCGGGCTCAGTTCCGGTACTCCGGATAGGTCCGAGATTTGCTGTTCTTCTTCTGCTGTTTCTTGCGTCGCAGATTCAGAGGTGTTGAGAGAGGATTCGGATTGTGCTGATTCGGCAGGCAGAGGTTCCACTTGCCATGAACAGCCTGCAACACTGGTCAGCACAGCCAATGTTGCAACGAGTATCAGTGCTTTGGTTTGCCGCATTTGAGTTTGTCCTTTCTTAAACAAAAAAATATATAAAAAAGCTGCCCTCAGTTCTTGTCGAACCGGGGCAGCCTTTTAGCAACGGACAGAATCAGCCATTTTTGTGTGCTTTCCGAAAGAATTTGTGGCTTACACTCCTTCGCCTTTCGGATTCCGCAGGTACTCATGCCGTCATAATAGAGCAGGACACCAATCTCTTCGGGTATCTCTCCTTTGACCTTTTTATATAACTCTGTGGGCATCGCATAGTAGTTGCAGTGCCCAACGAAATTGTGCCCGTGTGCCGAGTGAAAATCGCTCACGGAAATCTTGATTTCCACACAAGTGATGACGGCATCGAGCGTATACAGATGATTCGTCTTGTGGAAGTGGCACCATCGCTCGGAACAGTGCTCCCTGCAAAAATCTATCGACGAAATATCCTTGACGCAGGTTGCCTCTTTTGCTTTTTGCTGAATCGCGGCAAGCGAAGCACCCGTATCCGTTTCGATGAGCGAGGCCAGTTTGCAGGTCCCATATTTGGTTTCGGAGGTAAAGCATTCCTGCACCCGGACAAAATCGACCAATCCGGATTTGACAGACCCGCATTCGACCGGCACTTCTAAGGCATCGAACCCTTGCCGAAACGAATCTGCTCGGTACCCGCCGTAGCTGGTTGGATGCCACGCATGGAGCGCAGCCTCGATATCGCGGGTCAGCTGAGTTTTCGCCATCTGACATTACCGGAAAATCTGCTGACCAATCTCGACCATCTTACGGCGTTTGCGGTGCAGCGATACAAGCTGGTAAACAACGATAGCAAATGCCGCAGCGGCAAGAAATTTCAGAATTTTTTTCATGGTAGTCCTCCTTAGTTTGTTCGTGGCTTAGCGCTTTATCATTGCTCCGCAGTATATTGCCGCAGCATGAGTTCCTGTACCGTCATGACCGTAAACCCTTCCTTTGCCGCCTCATTGAGGGCTTCGTAGTAGTCGTCTACATACAGAGCCTGCGCAGCATTCAGACCGGCAGCTTGGGTCAGGAGTTTCATGACGGAGATTTTCCGTTCTGGGGTGGCAGTCCCGATGACATCGAGGAACTGTCCCGGATAGTGCATTTCAAGCCACTGCTTTTTATACGGCAGGGTCATACTGTCCTGCACACGGGTGATGCAGTATTTCGGGATACCGTCGCAGCTTTCGAGGAAATGCTGGACAAGCGTATTGGCTTCCCCAATTTCGTCGAATACCCTGTACCCGCCCCGGTTCTCAGCCTCATACCGCAGTAGCCGTGCCCTGTGTGCATCAGCAGTCGCGTCGAGTTTCTGTTCACGATAATGGACGAGCAGGGTATCGTCGAAATCGAAGAACAGCATACGAATTTTTGAGAAATTCATGGGTCTCACCTTCCTTTAGTTTCTCGCCGATGCAATTTCATAATTATGGAGCAGGACACCCCATCTATAGCCGTAAGGCTTAGGTGGGGAG
>ENA-ORRW01001652-ORRW01001652.1-human-gut-metagenome-genome-assembly--contig:-NODE-1652-length-20633-cov-5.227136_pt1 | contig 20633 bp, 17 predicted proteins | sample MGYA00242183_ERZ509150 | MGnify/ENA primary metagenome ERZ509150 (study PRJEB26280, sample SAMEA2338639) | human gut metagenome | biome: human gut; feature: human-associated habitat; material: faeces... | reverse complement strand
GAGAAAGGAGTGAAAAATGCAGCCTGCTACGGCACGTACACCTGCTTGGAAGGAAAAGCAAAACTGGAAGAAAAGTTAAAAGAGAACGGTATGTGGGATCTGTTTCAGGAGATTGAGATGCCGCTGGTCTATACGCTTTACGACATGGAAAAAGCCGGTATAAAGGCAGATGGAGAGGCGTTAAAGCAGTATGGGGAGCAGTTGTCCGGACGGATCAAAGAACTGGAAACGATGATCTACGATCTGGCTGGAGAGACCTTCAATATCAATTCTCCGAAGCAGCTCGGTGTGATTTTGTTTGAAAAACTGCAGCTTCCATATGGAAAGAAAACGAAGACCGGCTACTCGACCGCGGCCGACGTGCTGGAGAAACTGGCACCGGAGGCACCGATCGTGTCCCATATTCTGGAGTACCGTCAGCTTGCAAAGCTCAAATCCACCTACGCGGACGGACTGGCAGGTTACATTGCGGCAGACGGAAGAATCCACAGCAAGTTCCATCAGACGATCACGGCAACGGGACGCATCAGCAGCACGGAGCCGAACCTTCAGAATATCCCGATCCGTATGGAACTTGGCAGAATGATCCGCAAAGTCTTTATCCCGGAAGATGGATTTGTCTTTGTGGATGCCGACTACTCCCAGATCGAGCTGCGTGTGCTGGCACACATTTCCGGGGATGAAAGGCTGATTGAAGCTTACCGGGAAGCTCAGGACATCCACCGGATCACGGCCTCTCAGGTGTTCCATGTGCCGTTTGATGAAGTGACACCTTTGCAGAGAAGAAATGCCAAGGCAGTTAATTTCGGCATTGTCTACGGCATCAGCTCCTTTGGCTTAAGTCAGGACTTGAGCATCTCCAGAAAAGAAGCCGCAGAATATATTGAGAAATATTTTGAGACGTATCCGGGCATCAAACAGTTCTTGGATCAGAGTGTGGCGGATGCAAAAGAAAAAGGCTATGTCACGACACTGTTTGGCAGAAGAAGACCGGTTCCGGAGCTTTCTTCTTCAAATTTTATGCAGCGTTCTTTCGGGGAGCGTGTGGCGATGAATTCACCGATCCAGGGTACGGCGGCAGATATCATCAAGATTGCCATGATCCGTGTCAATGAGCGGCTGAAAGCAGAACATTTCAGATCCAGACTGATCCTTCAGGTGCACGATGAACTGCTTGTGGAGGCGGCAAAAGAGGAGCTGGATACGGTAAAACAGATCCTTGCAGAGGAGATGCACGGTGCGGCGAATTTAAAAGTTTGCCTGGAGATCGATATGCATACCGGAGAGAACTGGTACGAGGCAAAATAGACCGGAGATTGCAAAAAGTGCAGAAAGCAGGTTATAAATATATGAAAGTACTTGGGATTACCGGACAGGTAGGGGCAGGGAAAAGTACGATCCTTGCCTATCTGGAGGAGAAATACAGGGCAAAAGTCATCCAGGCTGATCAGGTCGGCCATCTGGTGATGGAGCCGGATACTTCCTGCTATAAGCAGATCTGTTCTTTGTTTGGAGAGCAGATCCTGGCGGCAGATCAGAAAATCGACCGGAAAAAACTGGGTGCGATCGTGTTTGCAGATCAGGAAAAGCTTGCCATGTTAAATGCGATCGTTCATCCGGCAGTGAAAGAATACATTCGAACTGCTGTTTATCTGGAAAAACAAAAGGCATGTGTGCCGTTTGTGGTCGTGGAGGCAGCTCTTTTGCTGGAAGAACATTATGACGAGATCTGTGATGAAATCTGGTATATTTATGTGGACGATGCGGCACGTCGCATACGTCTGAAACAGAGCCGCGGTTACAGTGACCGCAAAATAGATGATATTTTGAAAAATCAACAAAAAGACAGCGTATTTCGAAAGTCCTGTCAATTTGTGGTTGACAACAGCAGTGATTTTGTAGACAATACATTTGAACAAATGGACAGGGGATTAAAAGAACATGGATTTTTGTAGTATAGCAAGCGGAAGCAGCGGAAACTGCATTTATGTGGGTTCTGATCAGACTTCTGTGCTGATCGATACCGGGATCAGCAGAAAAAGGATCGTGGACGGACTGCATGAGATCGACCGGAAGCCGGAAGAGCTGAAGGGGATCCTGATCACACACGAACATTCGGATCACATCAAAGGGCTGGGCGTGATGTCCAGAAAGTATCATATCCCAATCTATGCGACAGCAGGTACGATCGACGGGATCAGAAACAGTACCAGCCTTGGTCAGATTGATGAAGATTTGTTCCATACGATCCGGGCAGATGGGAAATTTCAGATCGAAGATCTGGAGGTGGAACCGTTTGCCATATCGCACGATGCCGCCGAGCCGGTTGCCTATCGTTTGGACAATGGAGAGAAATCGGTTGCCGTTGTGACGGATCTTGGTTATTACGATGAGAAAATTGTTTCTCATCTGAAAGATCTTGACGGCGTGCTGCTCGAATCCAACCACGATATACATATGCTGCAGGTTGGCAGCTATCCCTACTATCTGAAACAGAGGATCCTCGGGAACAGAGGGCACCTGTCAAATGAAAATGCAGGCCGTCTGCTCTGTGAGATTTTAAATGACAGGATCAAAACCATTCTGCTTGGACATTTAAGCAGGGAGAATAATTATGAGGCACTGGCTTACGAGACCGTATGTGCGGAAGTTACATTGGGTGATAATCCTTACAAGGCCGGCGATTTTCCAATCGCAGTGGCAGCGAGGGATCATATATCACCGCTCTATGCCCTTTAAAGGGCGGGCGGAGTCTGCATATCAGACAGAAAGGAAGATAAAATGAAACGTACCGTTATAACCGTAGTAGGAAAAGACACCGTAGGTATCATCGCAAAAGTCTGCACGTATCTGGCAGAGAATAACGTAAATATCCTGGATATTTCACAGACGATCGTGCAGGGATTTTTTAATATGATGATGATCACCGATGCAAACCAGTCAGAAAAACCATTTGCAGATCTGGCAAAAGGGCTGGAAGAGCTTGGAAATGAGATGGGACTGACCATCCGCTGCCAGCACGAAGATATTTTTAACAAGATGCATCGTATTTAAACCGTGACGGAAAGAGGACAGCGATTATGATTAATATGTTTGAAGTAAACGAGACAAATAAGATGATCACTCAGGAAAATCTGGATGTTCGTACCATTACGCTCGGTATCAGCCTGCTGGATTGTGTCGATGCAGACCTGGAAGTATTAAATGAAAATATTTACCGCAAGATCACAACCGTTGCGAAGGATCTGGTAGCAACCGGTCAGCAGATTGAAAGAGAATATGGGATCCCGATCGTCAACAAGCGAATCTCCATCACACCGATCGCTTTCGTTGGCGGTAAGGCATGCAAATGTCCCGAAGATTATGTGAGCATTGCAAAAACACTGGACCGTGCCGCAAAAGAGGTTGGCGTCAACTTTATCGGCGGCTACTCCGCACTGGTATCAAAGGGCATGACAAAGAGCGATGAGAATCTGATTCGCTCCATTCCGGAAGCACTCTCTGTTACAGAGCGTGTCTGCAGTTCCGTCAACGTCGGCTCCACAAAATGCGGTATCAACATGGATGCGGTACGCCTGATGGGCAAGATCGTAAAACAGGCAGCAGAATATACAAGAGAGCAGGATTCTCTTGGCTGTGCAAAGCTGGTTGTATTCTGCAATGCACCGGATGACAACCCGTTTATGGCAGGAGCTTTCCACGGAGTGACCGAGGCAGATGCGATCATCAACGTCGGTGTCAGCGGCCCTGGCGTTGTAAAGACTGCCCTGGAGCAGGTACGCGGTGAGAGTTTTGAAGTACTGTGCGAGACGATCAAAAAAACGGCGTTCAAGGTTACGCGAGTAGGCCAGCTGGTTGCACAGGAAGCGTCCAGAAGACTTGGTATTCCGTTTGGCATCATCGATCTTTCTCTGGCACCGACTCCGGCGATCGGAGACAGCGTTGCAGATATTCTCTGCGAGATCGGTCTGGAACATGCAGGAGCACCTGGCACGACGGCAGCACTGGCACTTCTGAACGATCAGGTGAAAAAGGGTGGTGTCATGGCATCTTCTTATGTCGGCGGCTTAAGCGGAGCCTTTATCCCGGTCAGCGAAGACCAGGGTATGATCAATGCGGTAGAAGCCGGTGCACTGACACTGGAAAAACTGGAAGCAATGACTTGTGTATGCTCCGTCGGTCTTGACATGATCGCCATTCCGGGCAAGACAAGCGAAGCGACCATCTCCGGTATTATCGCTGATGAGATGGCGATCGGTATGGTCAACCAGAAAACAACGGCAGTGCGTGTGATTCCGGTCATCGGAAAAGACGTTGGAGATATGGTAGAATTTGGCGGACTGCTCGGATATGCTCCGGTTATGCCGGTCAATTCCTTCTCCTGTGAAGCATTTGTATCCCGCAAGGGACGTATCCCGGCACCGATCCACAGCTTCAAGAACTAAACCGGAAAGCACAAGGTGGAGTTATGGCAAAGGATATGACAAAAGGAAATCCGGGGAAGACACTGTTTTTCTTTGCAGTGCCGATGGTACTCGGAAATCTTTTTCAGCAGCTTTATAATATTATTGATTCTATCATTGTGGGAAATTATGTGGGAGCAGATGCACTGGCAGCCGTCGGTGCATCTTCTTCGATTACGTTTCTCTTTGTGGCGATCGCCACGGGACTGAGCATCGGCTCTTCGGTCGTGATCTCCCAGTATTTTGGGGCAAAACGGTATGGAGAAATGAAAACAGCGATCCAGACGGTGCTTTTGGCCTCTTTTGTGATCGCACTGTGCCTGATGCTGGTCGGGATTTTCGGGACGGACGCGATCCTGCGGTTTATGCAGACCCCGCAGAAAATCTTTTCAGATGCATCTCTTTATCTGAAAATTTATTTCTGCGGCCTTGTCTTTCTTTTCCTCTACAACATGCTGACGGCATCGTTCAATGCGATCGGGGATTCAAAGTCCCCTTTGGTATTTCTGGCACTGTCATCCGTCTGCAACATCATACTGGATCTGTATTTTGTGACAAAACTGAAGATGGGCGTAGCCGGAGCTGCACTGGCCACTGATATTTCTCAGGCAATTTCAGTTGTTGTTTCGTTTCTGTGGCTTTGTACCCGCATGAAGAAAATGAAAACACAGCAAAAGAGCAGAATTTTTGATCTGCATATCCTGGAGATTGTCTGCAATGTGGCAGTTCCGTCCATGCTCCAGCAGTCGATGGTGTCAATCGGGATTTTTCTGGTACAGCGACTGGTCAATGGTTACGGGGAAGCCGTGATGGCAGGCTATGCAGCGGCAACGAAGATTGACAGCATTGCAATCCTGCCGATGGTAAACGTGGGCAATGCCGTCTCAACGTTTACCGCTCAGAACATCGGCGGTAAGAAACCGGTAAAAGAAGGATTTCGTGCCGGACTTCTGATGAGTGCCGTGATCGGTGTGATCGTGACAGGGATCCTTCTTGTATATGCCAAGGTGTTTGTCGGGCTGTTCATGGACAGCAGTTCCAATCAGGCGGCGATTGCCACCGGCATCGAATACCTGCGTGTGGTCGGCCTGTTCTATGCACTGATGGGTATCATGAATACCTGTACCGGCGTACTGCGGGGAGCAGGAGACATCCTCTGGTTTTTGATGGTAACGCTGATCAACTTAAGCTCCCGTGTGATCCTTGCTTACAGCATGTCCGGGATGCTCGGTGCAAAGGCTATCTGGTGGTCGATCCCGATTGGCTGGGGCATCGGCTTTGCAATCGGTTTTGTACGCTACTTAAGCGGAAAATGGCAGAAAAGCAGCCTGATCGAGTGAGCAAAAAGCAGAATATCATATGATTCGTGATACTGCACAGTTAAAAAGTACATGATAGATGCAAGAATATATCGCGTTTAAATACGGATGATCTGCGTGCGGTATTCATTGTAACCGCCGTCGGGGTCGGTGATGTGATAGAGGTCGCTGGCACGCACATTTAACAGAAATTCATCCAGTTCGGATGGTAAAAGAAGCTTTTTCGCGTCTGCGGCTTTTGTCAGCAGTGGAATGGAGCTTCTTTTTTTGATCTCCCTGAAAAGCGGCAATGCACTCTGGCGAAAGCCGAGAACTCTTGCATAAGAAAGACCGGCAAAACGATCTTCCGGCCGTTCTTTTTTTCGAATACCAAGCAGAATATGCAGCAGACTGCGGCGGATGCGTGCCTCGGTGACCTGTTTTGTTTTTAACAGGCTTACAAACGAAGAAAAAGACTTGTACTGTGGCAGCAGCTTGCGGATGCGGTCCGAGAGGTCTGCATTTACGTCCAGAAAAGCAGTATAATCCTTCTGCATCAGAAGAGCATAGTGTAGAAGGTCTGAGTAATCATCAATAGAATGAAGCATCTGACCTGAAACAGCATGTTCATATAATTCCCGGCAGACATCCGGCATATATCCGCAGGCAAGAGCCGGATTTTTGCGGATCGCTGTGGCGGAAGCAAAATTTCCCTGGGGCAGAGAACTGTGATACGAAGCCCCCTGACGTTTGACCGGCAGAAAATCAAAGGAAGCCTTCAGACGTCTGCAGGCAATCAGGTATTCGAGCCCGAGCGTATTATTCGGGAAAGAAAGAAGCTCGGTGGATGTTTTGAAAGAGAAAGGATTGCCCGGAGGACTCAAAGGATCAGCGTCAGAAGCAAAATGTGAGTCGTATCCGGGAGAGCTTTGAGAAGAGTCCGGAAAGAAACAGGATTCAAGGGCCAGAAGCCGTGCCTTCGGATATGAATTTCCGGCGGCAAGATACGATCTGAGATATCGCCTGAAAGCTTCCGGTTCGTTTGCAAGAAGAGAAGAAAGAGCCGAAAAAGCAGCCGGATCTTCCGTTTCACATCCAAAACAGAGTGTATCGGTTACATTCAGGGAGGCAAGAAGTGAGCAGGCACCCCTCGCAAAATATTCGGCACTGCCGGCTGCATAGCGGACCGGAAGCTCGAGTACGAGGTCTGCTCCGCCAAGCAGAGCCATCCTGGTGCGGGAAAATTTATCAAGAACGGCAGGTTCGCCTCTCTGGACAAAATCTCCGGACATCACGATCAGGGCAAAGTCTGCACTGGTACGGCGTTTCGCCTCCGCGATCTGCCAGGCATGGCCGTTGTGGAAAGGGTTGTATTCGGCAATAATGCTGATGGTTTTCATGGTAACATCGCTCCTTGGACTTATGATTGCTAACTATAGCATGAAGCAGTACAGAGGTAAAGAGATAAAAAAACAATGGTAAGACAATATTTGTGAAATTTTTATGGCAAAGAGGGGGAGAACCAGGGTTTGTTTGTAAAAAGATACATATTTCTGGTTGAAAATACCACAATCAGGCGATATAATGAAAGTAAACGCAGTCTGTAACGAAACGGACAGTCAGGCACTGTGAAATTACAGACTGTGAATGGAAATGAATTATACTGAAAGGAGTCAGAAATCATGGGATTTATTGACGTAATCAAAGAAAGAGCAAAAGCAGCAAACAAAACGATCGTATTACCGGAAACCGAGGATCGCAGAACATATGAAGCAGCAGCACAGATCCTGAAAGAGGGAATCGCAAAGATCATTCTGGTCGGAAGCGAAGAAGCAGTGAAAAAAGGAAGTGAAGGACTGGATCTGACAGGAGCCGTAGTTGTTGATCCGGCTACTTCCGACAGAACACAGGCTTACATCGACAAGCTGGTTGAGCTGCGTCAGAAAAAAGGCATGACACCGGAACAGGCAAAAGAAATCCTGTTAAACCAGTATCTGTACTATGGCGTAATGATGGTAAAAATGGGCGATGCAGACGGTATGGTATCAGGAGCATGCCATTCTACCGCTGATACACTGCGTCCATGTCTGCAGATCCTGAAAACAAAACCAGGTACAAAACTGGTATCCGCATTCTTCCTGATGGTCGTTCCGAATTGCGAATACGGTGCAGACGGTACCTTTATCTTTGCAGATTCCGGTCTGAACCAGAACCCGAATCCGGAAGAACTGGCTGCAATCGCAGGATCTTCTGCAGATTCTTTCGAACTGCTGGTAGAGAAAGAGCCGATCGTAGCAATGCTTTCTCATTCTACAAAAGGCAGTGCAAAACATGCAGATGTTGATAAAGTCGTAGAAGCTACCAGACTTGCAAAAGAGCAGTATCCGGATCTGAAACTGGACGGAGAGTTCCAGCTGGATGCAGCAATCGTTCCGAGCGTAGGAGCTTCCAAAGCACCGGGCAGCGACATCGCAGGCAAAGCAAACGTACTGATCTTCCCGGATCTGGATGCAGGAAACATCGGATACAAACTGACACAGAGACTGGCAAAAGCAGAAGCTTACGGACCAATCACACAGGGCATCGCAGCACCGGTCAATGACCTGTCCAGAGGATGTTCTGCAGAAGACATCGTAGGTGTTGTAGCGATCACAGCCGTACAGTGTCTGGCTAAATAATAAGATTTACATATCAGGAGGATGTTAAAATGAACGTATTAGTTATCAACTGCGGAAGTTCATCTCTGAAGTATCAGCTGATCAATTCGGATACAGAAGATGTTCTGGCAAAAGGTCTCTGCGAGAGAATCGGTATTGACGGAAGACTGGTTTACCAGAAAGCCGGATGCGACAAGGAGATCACAGAGGCAGCCATGCCAACACATAAAGAAGCGATCCAGATGGTGCTGGATGCACTGGTAAACGACAAAACAGGTGCGATCAAGAGCCTGTCAGAAGTAAATGCAGTCGGTCACCGTATCGTACACGGCGGCGAGAAATTTGCTTCTTCCGTTGTGATCACAGACGAGGTTCTGGAAGCAGTTGCACAGTGTAACGACCTTGCACCGCTGCACAACCCGGCAAACCTGATCGGTATCAATGCATGTAAAGAGCTGATGCCGGGCGTACCGATGGTAGCTGTATTTGATACCGCTTTCCATCAGACTATGCCGGAAAAAGCATATCTGTATGGTCTGCCATATGAATATTATGAGAACTACAAAGTGAGAAGATATGGTTTCCACGGAACTTCTCACAGCTTTGTATCCAAAGAAACAGCAAGATTCCTCGGTATGGATCTGGAAAACTCCAAGATCATCGTATGCCACCTTGGAAACGGTGCATCCATCAGTGCCGTAAAAGACGGCAAGTGCGTAGATACTTCCATGGGTCTGACTCCGCTGGAAGGTCTGGTAATGGGTACACGTTCCGGAGATATCGATCCGGCGATCATGGAATACATTGCAAAGAAAGAAAACCTGGACATTGCAGGCGTTATGAACGTTCTGAATAAAAAATCCGGTCTGGAAGGTATTTCCGGACTGTCAAGTGATTTCCGTGACCTGACAGCAGGTGCAAAAGAAGGCAACAAACGTGCGATCGCAGCAATCGAAGTATTCTGCTATCGCGTGGCAAAATATGTTGGTTCTTATGTAGCAGCTATGAATGGTGTAGATGCGATCGCATTTACAGCAGGTATCGGAGAGAACGTAGGTCTTGTACGTGAAAAAATCTGCAGCTACTTGGGTTACCTTGGCATCACTCTGGATGCAGAAGCAAATGCAAAGAGCGGTGACAACTGCGTGATCTCTGCCGCTGACTCCAAAGTAAAAGTAGCAGTTATCCCGACAAACGAAGAGCTGGCTATCTGCCGCGAGACCGTTGCTCTGGTATAATTGTGGGAGTACGGAATAATTCGTATACATCAATGAGTGGCAAAAGTCCCCAACTATGATGCCTACGGATTGTTCCGTGCGTTGCACTCCCACAATCCTCTCCAGTATTCGCATATCGTGGGATTATCATCCCACTTTTATGCTCATATCGGGGCGGGTCCCAAGGTCTTTCATCCACCTATGAGCAAGCTCATGTGGATTTAGACCTTTTGACCCTGGCATCATTTTATATTTTTAATAGAAGAAACTGCTGCAAAGAGATTTGCGGCAGTTTCTTATTGCCTGGACTGACAGGATCGCGTGCCGGGTCTTACATGCGTTCGACCTGAAACAAAAAAATGGGTTGACAAATGCCAGATGCACGGATATAATAGTTTAGGCGTGGATAGGAGGATATTATGCAGATCGCTTTAAACGATGTACTGAAAGACGATGGAAAGATACTGCGGGTAGATGCAGACTTCGGTCCGGATACATTTGAGATGAAGCTCGGCAAGTATCCGATTACCCGAAAGACTCCGGTTTCACTGGTTCTTACGAACAAAGGAAAGCGGAATCTGTTAATACAGGGCAGGATGGATCTTACGATTCTGATTCCCTGCGGACGTTGCCTGGAGGAAGTTCCGGTAGAGTTTGAGCTTGATTTTGAGAAGAAAATCGACATGAATCTTACCGAAGAAGAACGACGGGAAGCGCTCGATGAATGCGCGTATATACATGGATATGACCTGGATGTGGATGAGCTGGTCTACAGCGAGATTCTGGTGAACTGGCCGCTTCGTGTGCTGTGCAAAGAGGACTGTAAAGGAATCTGCAGTATATGCGGTAAGAATCTGAATCATGGGACCTGCGACTGTGATCATACAGATTTAGATCCCAGAATGGCACAGATCCGTGATATCTTCAATAAATTTAAGGAGGTGTAAGCCATGTCAATCTGTCCAAAGAATAAATCTTCCAAAGGAAGAAGAGACAAGAGAAGAGCAAACTGGAAAATGACTGCTCCGAATCTGGTAAAATGCAGCAAATGTGGTGAACTGATGATGTCTCACAGAGTTTGCAAAAACTGCGGAACATATAACAAAAAAGAAATCGTTGCAGTTGAAGACTAATTGCATAAATGCTATAGAATCAGGGATTGAACAATTTGATGTTGTTTGGTCCCTGATTTTTTATGAAAGGATCTGCAAAAATTTTAGGTTGATTTTTATATCGCACTCTAGTATATTAGGAATTGCAACAGGAGGAAAAACTATGCAGGATATGGTCAGGGTGGTTGTAGATGCCATGGGCGGAGACAATGCACCCGGAGAAATCGTCAAAGGTGCCGTAGAAGCACTGAACGCCAGAGAAGATATTTTTATCTACCTGACGGGAAGAAAGCCGGTGATCGAAGCCGAGCTTTCAAAATACACCTTTCCAAAAGAAAGGCTGGAGATCGTGCATACCGAAGAAGTGATCGAAACGGCCGAACCGCCTGTCATGGCAATTCGCAGGAAAAAAGATTCTTCGATCGTAAAAGGTATGAATATGGTCAAGCAGAAAGAAGCAGATGCGTTTGTTTCTGCAGGAAGCAGCGGAGCGATCCTTGTAGGAGGTCAGGTGATCGTTGGCAGGATCAAAGGAATTGAAAGACCGCCGCTGGCACCGCTTATTCCGACAAAGAACGGAGTTTCTCTCCTGATCGACTGTGGGGCAAACGTGGATGCCAGACCTTCCCATCTGGTGCAGTTTGCAAAGATCGGTTCCATCTACATGGAAAATGTTATGGGAGTCAAAAATCCGAGAGTCGGGCTGGTCAACATCGGTGCGGAAGAGGAAAAGGGCAATGCACTTGTAAAAGAGACGTTTCCATTGCTCAAAGAATGCAAAGAGCTCAATTTTATCGGAAGTGTGGAGGCACGCGACATTCCGCAGGGAGTGTGCGATGTGATCGTCTGTGAGGCGTTCGTGGGAAACGTGATCCTGAAACTTTACGAAGGTGTCGGTGCAACTCTGATCAGTAAAGTCAAGCAGGGCATGATGACAAGCCTGCGTTCCAAAATCGGTGCATTACTGGTAAAACCTGCATTGAAAGAAACGCTCAAATCTTTTGATGCCAGCCAGTATGGCGGAGCACCGCTTTTAGGTTTGAACGGACTGGTCGTAAAGACACACGGAAGTTCAAAGGCAGTGGAAGTGAAAAATTCCATCCTTCAGTGTGTCCAGTTCACAAAACAGGAGATCAATCAGAAAATCAGAGAAAATATTATAAAAGAAGACCAAAAAGGATAAGAGAGGTATTTTATTATGGAATTTGAAAAGTTAGCAAAAATCATCGCAGAAGTGTTAAACGTAGATGCAAACGAAATTACGCTGGATACCACCTTTGTAGATGAACTTGGTGCAGATTCCCTGGATGTTTTCCAGATTATCATGGGGATTGAAGAAGAATTCGATATCGAGATTCCAAATGAAGAAGCAGAAAAGATCGTTTCTGTCGGTGATGCAGTAGAAGCAATCAAAAGTGCATTAAATTAAAAGGGGTCTGACGATAACGACAGATGGGAAGGTGCTGCAAGTCAGCACCTTCTGTATATCCGACTGAAACAGAAAGCGAGGAACAAGATGAAACAGACAAAAGATTTAAAAGAGCTGGAAGGAAAGATTGGCTATACCTTCAAAGATAAGACCTTGTTTAAGCAGGCTCTCACACACAGTTCTTATGCAAACGAACACAGGCACGAAGGACTCAAAGACAATGAACGTCTGGAGTTTCTTGGCGATGCGGTTCTGGAGATCATCAGCAGTGAGTATTTATTTTACAATTACCCGGATATGGCTGAGGGCGAAATGACAAAACTCCGTGCCAGCATTGTATGTGAACCAACGCTGGCACTGTGTACGCACGAGATCAGCCTCGGAAGCTATCTTTTCCTTGGCAAGGGAGAAGAGCGGACAGGCGGAAGAAACCGGGATTCTATCGTATCTGATGCTATGGAGAGTGTAATAGGAGCTATCTATCTGGATGGTGGTTTTGCTAGTGCAAAGGAGTTTATCCATAAATTTATTCTAAAGGATATCGAACATAAAAAACTCTTTTATGATAGCAAGACTATTCTGCAGGAGATCGTGCAGAGTGACTATAAAGGCAAAGAGATCGAGTATGTGCTGACAGGAGAGATCGGACCGGATCATGACAAGAAATTTGTGGTAAGTCTGGTAGTGGGAGACAAGACACTGGGCGAAGGAACGGGAAGGACCAAGAAAGCCGCAGAGCAGGAAGCCGCTTACCGTGCCATTATCAAACTGAAAGGAAATGCCTGAGACATGTATTTAAAGAGCCTTGAGATCCAGGGATTCAAATCATTTGCAAACAAGATTGATTTTAAATTTCATAATGGTATTACCGGGATCGTAGGGCCAAACGGAAGCGGAAAGAGCAACGTAGGAGATGCGGTTCGCTGGGTACTTGGTGAGCAGAGTGCCAGACAGCTGCGAGGAAGCAACATGCAGGATGTGATTTTTTCCGGTACGGAAAATCGAAAACCGCTCGGCTTTGCGTCGGTTTCGATCACACTGGACAACGCCGACCACAAACTGCCGGTGGATTATGAGGAAGTGACGGTCAGCCGCCGCGTCTACCGCTCTGGCGAGAGCGAATATCGTTTAAACGGAACTTCCTGCCGTCTGAAAGATATTCAGGAGATTTTCTACGACACCGGTATCGGAAAAGAGGGTTACTCCATCATCGGCCAGGGACAGATTGAAAAGATCTTAAGCGGCAGACCGGAAGATCGAAGAGAATTGTTTGATGAGGCAGCCGGGATTGTCAAGTTCAAACGAAGAAAAGCGGCAGCCGTGAAAAAGCTGGAGGATGAAAGAGCGAACCTTGTCCGCGTAAACGATATTCTCTCGGAACTTCAGCGTCAGCTGGTTCCGCTTCAGCATCAGGCAGAACAGGCAAAGATCTACCTGAAGAAAAAAGAAGAATTAAAAAAGATCGATCTGCATCTATTTCTGCTGGAAATGGAGCAGCGGAAAGCAGAACTTGCGAATCTGGATGAAAAACGAAAGATTGCAGAAGAACAGCTTTCTGATATAAAGAAAGAATACGAGACGATCCGCATCCATTATGAAACAGAAGAAAAAGCGATCGAGGAGCTGGAAGAGCGGATCGAGCAGATCCGGGAACAGGAGCGGCAAAGTCAGTTGCTCCACCAGCAGCTCACCGGTCAGATCGAAGTCCTGAAAGAGCAGATCCGGGCACAGGAGGATCAGGAAGTCCGCTTAAAAGAGCGAAAGAGCGTGATCGAGAGCGAACTTTCCAGAAAAGAAAAACAGAGAAAAGCGGAAGAACAGGCGTTTTTGCTTGCAAAGGAAAAACAGGAGCAGGTTTCTTTGACGGAAGCGGACTATCGCCTGGAAGCGGATGCGACAACGGCGATGCTCTCCCATCTGGAAATGCAGATCGAGGACGGGAAAAATGAAATCATTTCACTTTTGAATCAGCGTGCTTCGGTGAAAGGAAATGTTCAGCGATACGATACCATGCAGGAACAGATGCAGATCCGAAAAGCAGAAGTAACCGGAAAGCTCCTTCGGATCGGCAGCGAAGATGCTAGATGGCAGGAGACGCTTCAGGAATATCAGACTGCCTACGAAACGGTGTCGGAAGAGATTGAAAAACAGCTTCGGAAGAGCAAAGAGCAGGAAGATAAGATTGAACAGCTCCAGCAGAAACTGGCAGAGCAGAACCGGGAACTGGAACAGAAACAGTCTTTCTATCACCGGGAGAAATCAAGGCTTGAGACACTGAGCAATTTAACAGAACGCTATGATGGATACGGAAACAGTATCCGGAAGGTGATGGAGCAGAAAGACAAAAATCCGGGGATCCTCGGCGTTGTAGCCGATCTGATCAAAGTAGAATCTTCTTATGAGACGGCAATCGAGACGGCACTTGGCGGCAGTATACAGAATATTGTGACGGACAGGGAAGAGACCGCAAAACGCATGATCGAATTTCTGAAACGTGGCAAATATGGCCGGGCTACCTTCCTTCCGCTGACTGCCATCGGAAGAAAAGGAAATGCAGGAAACAAAGATGCCGTGAAAGAGCCGGGGATTTTGGGCGTTGCGAGCACTCTGGTCCGGACAGAAGAGAAATACCGTGCACTGGTGGAATACCTTCTTGGCAGGACACTTGTCGCAGACAATATGGATCATGCGATCGCAGCTGCCAGGAAATATCACCATTCTCTGCGGATCGTTACGCTGGAAGGAGAGTCTTTAAGTCCTGGCGGTTCCATGACAGGTGGTGCCTACCGCAACAGCAGCAATCTTCTGGGACGCAGAAGAGAAGTTGAAGAGCTGCAAAAGAAAGTACAGGCACTGGAAAAAGAATGGAAAGAATTGCAGCTGGAAGTCGATGAAAACCGAAAAAAAAGGAATGAACATCGCGAAACAGTTGTAATTCTGAATGAAAAGCTTCAGAAAGCCTATGTTTCTCAGAATACGGCACGCATGGAGATCCGCCAGATGGAAGAAAAACGGGAAGAATCCAAAGAAGAGCTGACAAGGCTTCAGGAAGAATCTGCCCAGTTAGACGGCGAATTAAAGCAGATCAGCCGGGAAAAAGAACAGATCGAAGAAGCTGTGAAAGAGTCTGAAAAAAGAGAAGCACAGCTGCAGGAACAGATCCTGGGATGGCAGAAAGAACAGGAAGTCCAGAGGGCGGAGCTGGAGCAGCAGAACGCCCGCATTGAAAAGCTGCATCTGGAGCTTGCAAATGCCGGACAGAAAGAAGAATTTGCAGGGCAGAATCTCAAACGTATCGAAAAAGAAATCCGAAATCTAAGGGAAGAAGAAAAAGAGATCGTGCAGAAAAAGCGGGAAAGTCTGGATGTCATTGCAGAAAAAGAAGCACAGATCCGGCAGATTGAAAGCCGCATTGCAGGTACGAAAGACCATGGACGCGATCATGGCAGGCAGCTGCAGAAGCTTCAGGCACAAAAAGAAGAGAAAAGTGCGGCACAGAAAACCTTTTTTACAAGGCGGGAGGAGCTTTCCGGGCAGATCGCAGATCTGGACAAAGAAAACTTCCGGCTTGCATCCATGCAGGAAAAGCTTGAAAGTCAAAAAGAAGAGCGGATCAGTCAGATCTGGGATGAATATCAGGTGACACCTTCGGAAGCTGCTGCGTTCCGGAACGAAAACGGCATGGATCAGAAGCAGACCAGAAAACGGATCGAGGAGATCAAAGCAGCGATCCGCCAGATGGGCAACATCAACGTCAATGCGATCGAAGATTACAAAGAGATGTCACAGCGGCATGGATTTCTTCAGAATCAGCACGATGATCTCATCAAAGCAGAGAAAGCTTTAGAAGAGATCATTCTGGAGCTGGATGAAGGGATGCGGAAGCAGTTCCGGGAGAATTTTGCCAGGATCCAGGTGGAATTTGACAAAGCTTTTCGTGAATTGTTCGGAGGGGGCAAAGGAACGCTGGAGCTTGTGGATGATGAAGATATTCTGGAGGCAGGCATCCGGATCATCTCTCAGCCGCCGGGCAAAAAACTGCAGAATATGATGCAGCTCTCCGGAGGCGAGAAGGCCTTAACGGCGATCGCCCTGCTTTTTGCTATCCAGCACCTCAAACCGTCCCCGTTCTGTCTTTTGGATGAGATCGAGGCGGCACTGGATGAGGCGAATGTCAGCCGCTATGCAAATTATCTGCACAAGTTGACAAAAAATACACAATTTATTATTATTACACACAGACGCGGAACGATGGCAGCGGCCGACCGGCTGTATGGCATCACGATGCAGGAAAAAGGAATCTCTGCACTGGTATCGGTAAATCTGATCGAAGAGGCACTGGATCAGTGAGAAAGGAAAGAAGATGGGTGAGAAAAAAGGATTTTTTAAGCGCCTAGTAGAAGGACTGACCAAGACAAGAAACAATATCGTTTCCGGTATTGATTCTATTTTCAGCGGATTTTCCGCAATAGATGGGGATTTTTATGAGGAGATCGAAGAAATCCTCATCATGGGAGATCTCGGGATCAATGCGACAACCGCGATCATAGAAGATCTGAAACAGAAGGTGAAAGAGCAGCACATCAAAGAGCCTTCTGCCTGCAAACAGCTTCTGATCGACAGCATCAAAGCCCAGATGAATGTCGGTGAGACGGCGTACGAGTTTGAAAACCGTCAGTCCGTTGTTCTGGTGATCGGAGTCAACGGTGTCGGTAAGACAACCAGCATCGGAAAACTGGCAGGAAAATTAAAAGACCAGGGAAAGAAAGTAATTCTGGCGGCAGCCGATACGTTCCGTGCGGCAGCCGGAGAACAGCTGACCGAATGGGCACACCGTGCAGGAGTGGAGATCATTTCCGGACAGGAAGGATCGGATCCGGCAGCCGTTGTATACGATGCGATCCAGGCATCCAAAGCACGTCATGCAGATGTATTGCTCTGCGATACAGCAGGACGACTTCATAATAAAAAGAATCTTATGGCAGAACTTGGGAAAATCAACCGTGTGATCGACCGGGAATATCCGGAAGCTTACCGTGAGACACTGGTTGTGCTGGACGGTACAACCGGTCAGAATGCACTTGCACAGGCAAGACAGTTTTCTGAGATTGCTGATATTACCGGAATCATTCTTACCAAACTGGATGGAACAGCCAAAGGCGGTATCGCCGTTGCCATCCATTCCGAACTTGGTATCCCGGTGAAATATATTGGCGTGGGAGAGAGTATTGACGATCTGCAGAAATTCGATGCAGACGAGTTCGTAAATGCACTTTTTGATATGAAAGATTCAGAAGAAGAGGAGTAAAGACATGCTTACATTAGACAAATTTGAAGAAGCTTCAGAAATCGTAAAAAAAGCAACACAGGAGACAAAGCTGATCTACAGTAAATATTTCAGTGAGCAGACAGGAAACAAAGTTTATCTGAAACCGGAAAATATGCAGACAACCGGTGCTTATAAAGTAAGAGGTGCTTACTATAAAATCAGCACACTGAGCGAAGAAGAGAGACAGAAAGGTCTGATCACAGCCTCCGCAGGAAACCATGCACAGGGTGTTGCCTATGCAGCAAAAGAGTTTGGTGCAAAGGCAGTGATCGTTATGCCGACGACCACACCGCTGATCAAAGTAAACCGCACCAAGAGCTACGGCGCAGAAGTGGTTCTCTATGGAGATGTCTATGATGAGGCCTGTGCCTATGCACTGGAACTGGCAGAAAAAGAAGGCTATACCTTTATCCATCCGTTCGATGATCCGGCTGTTGCAACCGGTCAGGGAACGATCGCAATGGAGATCATCAAAGAACTGCCGCTGGTTGATTATATCCTTGTTCCGATCGGAGGAGGCGGACTGGCAACCGGTGTCTCCACACTGGCTAAGATGCTCAACCCGAACATCCGCGTGATCGGTGTGGAACCGGCAGGGGCAGCCTGCATGAAAGCTTCCCTTCAGGCAGGAGAAGTTGTGACACTGCCAAATGTCAATACGATCGCAGACGGTACGGCTGGTAAGACACCTGGCAAAAATGTGTTCCCGTATCTGCAGAAAAACCTCGATGATATCATCACCATTGAGGACGATGATCTGATCGTTGCCTTCCTTGATATGGTTGAAAACCACAAGATGATCGTAGAAAACTCCGGACTTCTGACCGTGGCAGCTCTGAAATATCTGGATGTAAAAGACAAAAAAGTGGTATCGATCTTAAGCGGCGGAAACATGGATGTGATCACGATGTCCTCTGTGGTACAGTTAGGCCTGATCCAGAGAGACCGTATCTTTACCGTATCTGTTCTGCTGCCGGACAAAGCAGGAGAGCTGGTTCGTGTGGCAACCGTTATTGCAAATGAACAGGGAAATGTCATCAAACTGGATCACAATCAGTTTGTAAGCACGAACCGCAATGCAGCCGTAGAGCTGAAGATCACACTGGAAGCATTTGGAACGGATCACAAAGAGCGCATCGTCAATGCCCTCAAAGAGCATGGCTATAATCCGAAAGTGATTCGCCCGAATCTTTAAAAGGAGGGGAGCAATATGAAAATAGCAGTAGCGGGAACGGGATATGTAGGGCTTTCCAATGCCCTGCTGCTCTCCCAGCACAATGATGTGTGGGCAGTCGATATCCTGCAAAGCAAGATTGATCTGATCAATAAAGGGAAGTCACCGATCGTAGACAGAGAAATCGAAGAATTTCTGGCAAGAGAGGATCTGCACCTGACAGCAACGACAGATGCAGAAAAAGCTTATAAGGATGCTGATTTTGTTATCATTGCAACCCCGACGAACTACGATCCGAAGAAAAATTATTTCGACACATCTTCGATCGAAACGGTGATCGAACTGGTACAGAAGGTGAATCCGGATACCGTGATGGTGATTAAATCAACGGTTCCGGTCGGCTATACAAAAGGAATCCGTGAAAAATACCATACAGACCATATTCTGTTCTCACCGGAATTTTTAAGAGAAGGACATGCACTGTATGATAATCTGTATCCTTCCCGTATTATTGTCGGATCGCCGGAGAATCAGCGTGACAAGGCACATGCATTTGCCGCACTTCTTCAGGAAGGGGCGATCAAGCAGGAGATCCCGACACTCTTTACCGATCTTACGGAAGCTGAGGCAGTCAAATTGTTTGCAAACACCTACCTTGCCATGCGTGTTGCATTTTTCAATGAACTGGATACTTATGCAGAGGTAAGAGGGCTTGACAGTAAACAGATCATTGAAGGAGTAGGACTGGACCCTCGTATCGGCACGCATTATAATAATCCGTCTTTTGGATATGGCGGATATTGTCTTCCAAAGGACACCAAACAGCTGCTTGCAAACTATCATGATGTCCCAAATAACATAGTGGCAGCGATCGTAGAAGCAAACCGTACCAGAAAAGATTTTATTGCAGAGCGCATTATTGAAAAAAATCCAAAGATTGTAGGCGTATACCGCCTGACGATGAAAACCAATTCAGACAACTTCCGCCAGAGTTCGATCCAGGGAGTTATGAAGCGGATCAAGGCGAAGGGGATCGAAGTGGTTGTATATGAGCCGGCAATGAAAGAAGAAACGTTCTTTAACTCCCGTGTGATCCGTGATCTTAAGGAATTTAAAGAAATGAGCGATGTGATCCTTGCCAACCGCTGCAGTGATGAGATTGCGGATGTCATGGATAAAGTCTATACAAGAGATCTGTATTTCAGGGACTAAGGAAAAATGAGGAGAGATAAATGATGAAATTAATTATACAGGTGCCATGTTATAACGAGGCACAGACGCTGGAAATTGCACTGAATCATCTGCCAAAACATATCGACGGGATCGATGAGATCGAGTATCTGATCATCAACGACGGAAGCCGTGACGATACCGTCAAGGTTGCGAAAAACTGGGGCGTGAACTATGTAGTCAATTTCCGGACGAACCGCGGACTGGCAAAGGGGTTCATGGCAGGGCTGGATGCCTGCCTGCGAAACGGTGCGGATATCATTGTCAATACTGATGCCGATGACCAGTACTGCGGAGATGACATCGAAAAACTGGTGCGTCCGATCCTGGAGGAAAAGGCAGATATTGTGATCGGTGAACGCCCGATCGATGATACTGAGCATTTTTCACCGCTCAAGAAAAAGCTTCAGCATTTCGGAAGCTGGACCGTGCGTGTGGCATCCAAATCCGATATTCCTGACGCACCGAGCGGTTTCCGTGCTTATAGCCGTGACGCAGCGATGCGTCTGAATGTAACGAATGAATATACCTACACCCTGGAGACGATCATCCAGGCAGGACGCACCAGAATGGCAATGGAGTCGGTGCCGATCCGTACCAATCCGGAGCTTCGTAAATCCAGACTGTTTTCCAGTATGTTTGGTTATGTGAAGCGTTCCATGGTGACGATCGTCCGTTCCTTTATGATGTACAAACCGCTGCGGTTCTTCCTCGGGATCGGCAG
>ENA-ORRW01001648-ORRW01001648.1-human-gut-metagenome-genome-assembly--contig:-NODE-1648-length-20659-cov-7.430014_pt1 | contig 20659 bp, 15 predicted proteins | sample MGYA00242183_ERZ509150 | MGnify/ENA primary metagenome ERZ509150 (study PRJEB26280, sample SAMEA2338639) | human gut metagenome | biome: human gut; feature: human-associated habitat; material: faeces... | reverse complement strand
GTCGTTATAGGATGGTAGGAGGTGCGTGCCTACACTATTGCTGAATAGTTACATATCTCGTCATCTTCCGTCTCTTTCTGATGGCTACGGAACAATGAACGGAACTCTATCTTTTGCCATGGCTGCGAGCGTGGGTCTTCGTCGAGCGATGGTTGCCAGTCTTTTGGCTTTTTCAGATTCCAGTCTCTTATGATGCATTTTACACCAATGTGGCCATTTATCTCGCCTTTCATGCAGGCTGGACATTGCTTCTTGGTAGTTTCGCCAAAGAGATCGGTTTCATATACCTTGTCGCAAGAATCAGGAACAACCATCTTGATACCATCCATCTGCCACAGATTCCATGAAATCCATCGGGCAGCATTGATGATCTTGTTTCTTGTTGGAACCCGGAGGTTGCCATCTGCATCTTTGATGTAATGGCCATCTGCATCCTTTGGATTGAACTTATCCATGAAGTACTCTATATAGGTATAGAGTAGGGCTTCACGAGCCAAGAGCAGATTGTCGCCCTGCCATTCATAACCATAAGTATGCTTGAAGGCTTTTTCTGCCATATCGTACCATTCCTTTTCGGTCTCGACATTTTCGTTGATGACACGCATCTTTCGGTCGAGAATACCAATACGGTGGCTGATAGGGATAGGCTGGCCTGTTGTGGTATCATAACGACTGACCAGATAGGGAGCTTCTCCACAGGTTATTTCCATGCAGTTGTCAACAACATACTTCTTCCATGTCTTTTGCTTGTTGCCTTCCGGAAACTGGATTTTTCCTTCTGTAGGAATCCATGAATGCGTACCGTCTTCGTTTGTGACTTCACGATTGAAGACATCTTTGCGTCCAAACCAGTTCTCGTCGATGAGATTGTTTTGTGCATTACATACCCATGATGGAGTAAACACCTCGGCCTTGTCTTTGGTGCGGTCGAGCTGAGCTTGCTTGTCTTTCAGTACACGAGGCATTACGATGCGACGGAACCGTCCGGTAATATGCTCAGGCTTGATTTCATCGTCATATCGGTAACCTTCTTCTATGAAATTCCCGTGTTCATCAAGCACCGAGTTTTCATAATCGGATGTTGCCCAGAAGATGTTAACCACCTTCTCCTGGTCTGAAGCCTCTGCGCGGGCTCTTGCAGACATGGTGTGGTCAATGAGCAGTTTGTCAAGAACCTCTGGATCGTAGTCCATGATGTCTTGCTCAGAGATGTCAACATCACTGATATGCTCAAAGATTCTATATGTTGTATTTTTTTCTTCCATTATTGGTTTTTGCAAAATTATCTTTCCTTGTTGCAGTCTTTCTGCACAATGGAATACATTTTCAATAACTGCTCTATTTTCTCAGCAATTTGCCGTCTCAACCACTCTGGTTTGAGCACTTCTACCTGATTTCCGTATGAAAAGATGCGTGCCTCCAATTCCTTGTTGGGACGAACCATGAGCTTGATGATATGCTGTTCTTCGTCTTCCACCTTCTGTGATGGATGGATGGGCTTGTTGACCACGTAAGGGAAACGGGCTTCGTCAAACTTCAACAGCACTTCTTCTGCCACTGGATGGTCTTCGGGTAATGTCACCCCTACTACGTTCTTGAAATACTCATTGAAGTCTATGTCCTTATTGGGAATAAACGGCACATTGGCACGTGAAAACTTTACGATACGGTCGAGCGCTTTATTGGTGATGTAATGGCCATGACTGCCTTCCTGCAATCCGATGAGGAACCAGCGGTTGTTGAACTGCTTGATGTGGTAAGGGTGGAGGATGGCAGTTCTTTCTTTGCCAGCGAAAGTGCGATAGAGCAAATTCAATGGCTGATGGTTCAATGCGGACTCTATCAGTTCTCCCAAGAACTCTGTTCCCTTCAGCAGATCATTGTGCTCAAACGATACGATATTCTCTGTATTGGGCTTGACACCAAAACGGAATTCAAGATTCGAGATGACATCTTCCAACCATGCGTTACTCGGCACACCACGGAAACGACCTAGTAGGTCGATAGTGGAGCGAAGAGACGCTACTTCTTCTGCTGTCAACTCATTATTAAAGATGGAGAAGCTTGGGTCTGAATAACGGTAGTAACTCTTTCTTCCATCGAAAGGATATGTTTCGATAGGAGCATTGTAGGTGACTCTATCTCTCATGCATTTGATATCTTCGCGCAACTGACGGATGCTGACCTGCGAGCCATAGAGATCCATGAGGGACTTGTTGACCGTGTCAAGGAGGTTCTCGATGCTGTATGTTCTATGAAAGTCGCTAAAGCATCGGTCCAATATTCGGTAGCGTAGCTGCGCATTCTTGTTTGTTGGCATAGAGTCTTCTCTTAATGAGTTTATATATCTGTTTTTATAGTAACGACATCGTCCAGTCTGACAAGGTCGTTCATGTCGCATTTGAGACAGCGAGCTATCTCAATCATATTCTCTAAAGTTCGTTGTGTGGTATTGGTGACCCACTTTGATATGGTAGCAGGATCTTTACCGAGCATCTCAGCCAACTGCTTGTTGGTTAGCATGCGTTCTGCAAGCATCACTTTTATTCGATTGAGAGGTTGTTTCACCATATTTCTTGTCCTTATATTATCAGTATGCAAAAATAAGGGTTTTTCTTCGGAAAACGGACGCTTTTTATAAAAAAAATACTCCCCCAAGCAAATAAATTGAGGTTTTCGTCATGATGTCCGACATAATATTGTATCTTTGTAAAAGATAGGCTGTACCTCAGCAATCGGAGCAAGCTCCATAGCGTTCGATTTGCACTATCTTCGCATACGAAGTGTGCTTATTATAATAATCAAAATTAATTTACATGGAAAGATATATTCTTCCTTACATAAAGCAATATAAAAATATAGATGACTTATTAGAATCAACTGATAAGTCAAATATGACATGTGTTACTAATATGTCTTCTTTCTTAGATACAATAAGAAATACACATCGTTTATGTATCGTAGGAGATCCTGGAATAGGGAAGAGTAGACTTTTGAAAGAGTTGGGATCGACTCTTTCTTCAAAGGACGTATTAAAATGTAATGCTATAGATTTTACTTCAAAATCGGTTGGTGCCGATGTGAAATATTGCATAGTTGATGCTCTTGATGAAGTTGAATCAAATCAATTTATCAGAGTATATAGAGAAATAAAGGACTTTTGCGAGAATAACAAGAATACAAATGTTGTTTTTTCTTGCAGAAAACATTATGTGGCATCTTATGCTCATATTTTCTCTTTATTTACAGATCTTTCGTATATAGAGATACTTAGATTAGATGATGAAAGTGTAAAAGATGTACTTTCCAGTTGTTCAAAGCAGGTCATTTCTAATATAGGAAAAAGCAAGAAAATGTTAGACTTGCTTTCTGTTCCAAGATATCTTGAATATTTTATAGAATACCAAAAAGAGAATGTTGAATGTAAAAATATAGGACAAATATTTGAGCTATTTGTTGAGAAAAATATTCTTCATGCTATTGAAAAATATAATAACACACAATGCGATAAAAACAATTTGGCAATCCTGACACAACGAGTACTTGAAAAAATAGCATTCGTTATGGAAATTGGTCGACTTGACTCAATTACAAAAGATGAGCTATATACAATTTTGGATGGTATAAGCGGTAATATGGCACAAATGGTTTTGTCTAATTTAAGTTTGTTGTTTTTTGAGAATCGCATTCTTAAAGAGACAAATGACGTTTTAATGTTTCCTGATACTGAGATACAAGAATATCTTGCTTCGAAAGAATTATGTAGACAAGACAACATTGAGAGTGTATTGTATGATATTGCAGTAAGTCATGATGTTAAACATATTTATCAAAATTGGCTCGATGTAATTCCTCATGTATCATACACTCGCTCTTCTTCATTTTTCAATATTTTTAAATTAATTTTATCTTATGAGTCTAATTTAGAATTGGATTCGTTGGATGCATTATTGAGATATGTAGATCCTACTATACTTTCTATTGAGCAAAAAGCAGAATTGTTTAAGATTATCTGGAATAATTATTTCAGTAGACCAGTTTATATTAGATGGAGAAGTCCTATTTTATCTATTTTGCAGCAATGTTATTCTGCAGGTTGTTGTAAAATGCTTATGCCTACAACAGAACATTTGAATAAAAATCAACTTTCAAATATATCGGCAATTCTTGAAGTTTTGGCTCAAGGTAATTGTTTGCCTACAGAGGTTGTTTTGTATTGGGCAAATGCTGCTAAAAAATTAATAGAAAATCAAAATTCTGATATTCAATACGTTTCGTTGTCGATATTCGAAGCGATAAATGACATTGAGGACTTAATCAAATTAGCTAAAAAATTCGATACGTTCAATTCGGATATCAAAGGAAAATACTGTGATATTACTGGGTATAATAGGTTCACAGATAAGAACGTAATTCAATGTTGGATTAATGAATGCTATCAAAGTAATCCTCATGCTATAAATGCGATATTATGTATAGAGAATACAGAATTAATAATAAGTACATACAAGCAGATCGTCAACAATAATAAAATTGAGAAGTTCTTTGATCCAGTAGGATATTTAAGTGTAAATTACTTTCTCTTGAGCAAACAAATCATTGCAGTTTTTAATAAAGACAAAGAGGCTAAGAATGATTTGGTCCAGTTGTTTGCAGTCTATTTAAAAACTCGCCATTATCATAAAATTTCCGGAGATGAAAGTAGATTATTTAAACAGATTATTCAAGATGATTCTGTGTCATTGGGCTTTGTTCAAAGTTTAGATCAAAACAGAGAATTGTGGTATTATCTAAAGAGCATTGAACCAGAGTATATTGATTATGACTTGATTTGCGCGATTGAGAATATTCTGGTAAAACTATGTAAAGAAAATTACAACATTGACAGATGCCTTCTTACGCTTTTAAGCATAGTAAGACACGACAAAGATAAACAGGAGTCATTATCTAAATATATGGCTCGTTATTCTGATGTATTTAAGCGTTGGGATAAATCTGAGGGTGAAGAAAACACTCCTAATAATGACAAAGAGTTGGAAGAAGCCTACAATTATCTTATGGACCAGAATATTAAATCGAAAGACAAGTATTATTGCGCTCTCTTTTTGTGTGAGAACATTGAATATTTGAAATCTATTGACTATAATAAAGTTTTTACAGTTATATGTGATTTCTTTAACAATGTAGATCTCGATAAAACCAAAACCAAGAAAGAAGATCCGCATTCATACAATCTGTCATGGAATCTTATATATATACCACATTTTGTAAATGCTGTTTGTGAACTCGGACAAGAAGAAAAACTAATGCAATATAGGATGATATTAGCTAAAACACTTCCGTTCATAAGTCGCGTTGGTAATATTGATTCTCGTACTATTAGTTCTTTCTACAAGAAAATTATAGGCAAATTGAGTACAGACGAAAATGCTATACTCATAGACTGGTGGAAATCTAGAAATGACGATTATTTAAATATTTCGCCAGACGATATTATGTCTTGTATCACTGAGTATGGGATGGGGTCTTTATCTTATAAACTTGAAGAATATGTGGATATTTTTATTGCGAAGCAATCCCAAGAGAATGCATATGTCGCTTCAAAAGCACTTGAGTTGATAGCTAAAGACTATGTCAAATGGGGTGTTGAAGATTATAGAAAATTGTTTGATTCTATTGAAAAATGTGGAATTAAGGGGATGAAAATGCAGTGTAATGCCATTATGATAGAAAAATTTCATGATGAAAATGCAATATCATGGAGATTCTCTTATTTAAATGAAAATATAGTTTCTACAAGACAATTTGAAAGTCATCATGTACGATTCGTATCAGATGAAGAACAAGAAATTTCGGGAGCAAATCCACGAATGTTTAGGTGCTTTATGTCAGTACAAGAAGAACCTGTTATTCAGAATATGTTAGAATTGTTTGAATTTGGGTTAAGTCTGTCTCCTCAAATAGTAACTAGAGACTATTCTAGTTATTTGATGTCGCAGATATACATGTACTTTATCAATATGAAAAAGTTAAACTACATTCAAAAGTTAAGGATTCTCGTTGAGAAACACTGTGAAGGTGTTGCTGACAATAATGCCTATAATATAATGAATCATTATGAGTTAGTCTTCTTGAATTCTGAAAGAGGCAGTATAGATGCATCCGTAAAAAAATACAACGCATGTATAGCGAATGCATATTTGCCAATAAGAAACGATGCGGACTTTAGAAACTATTTTACAACAATTGCATTAGAGGTTCAAAAAGAGATTCAAGACCAAGGTATTTACTCTCTTGTCAACAGCCAAGCATTGAGTGAAGACTTTATACAACGAGAATTAAAAAACACCATTATAAACAAGTGTTGTCAATTAGGGCTGACTAATGTACGTGTTGATCGTGAAGTTGCGTTGCAAGATAACAAACGAACAGACTTTTTAATTTGGTATGGAATGTGTAATCCTATTATGATAGAACTTAAATTATTACACAACAAGGAAATACAAAGTACTAAAGAACGTCATGCGTATAAAATGAAATTCGAAAAGTATTCCAAAGCAACCAATGCTTGCTTGTCTGTATTTTGGGTTTTTGATGTTGGTAGAGGTGGCAACCAAAATGTTTTTGAAGATTTAAAAGATGAATATCGAAGCTTACCTTATACAACCTGCTTATTAACTAAATGCAAGTGCAACAGTGGACGAGACACAGGTGTAATTGCAAAAAGACAGATAGGAAAAAAGACAACAAAAAAGAAAATAAAGTAGTAAATCTGTTGACATCAATCCTGTCTTATTGCTTCTTTTGCACATAAGCCTCAACCGAAGCGCAGATGTCGGAGACTAAAAAAGTCCAACCACGAAGGACTAGACTTGAGCGTGTTACACGCTGATGGCCGAAGGCGGGGCGGTTGCGCTTAGCGAAACTTTAGCCCTTTACCACGGCGATCGGAAGAATCTTGGTCTTGACTTTCACGAGATCGGCCTCGTTGTCGATGACGGTATCAATGTCCTTGTAGGCACCCGAGGCTTCCTGCATATCGTCCTGGCAACGGATAGCGTGGATGATTCCCTTTGCATCAAGCGACTTCACCTCTGCCTCCATGTCGAGCGTCTTGGCAGCAGCCGTGCGTGAGAGCACACGTCCTGCGCCGTGCGAACAAGAGCAGAAGGACTCAGGATTGCCCAGGCCCCTCGATGATGTAGGAAGCGGTGCCCTGTGAGCCCGGAATGATACCGAACACGCCCTGGCGTGCAAGCGTCGCACCCTTGCGGTGAACAATCACGTCCTTGCCGAAGTGGTGCTCCACGGCGGCATAGTTGTGGGCAATGTTGATCATCGACTCAAACTCGATATCCTCCAGCGCGTCTGCCAGGACCTCCTAGATGCGCAGCATCATCAAGCGACGGTTGCAGAGGGCGAACTCAACGCAGTACTTCATCTCGTTCCAGTACGCACCAAACTCCTTGGTACCCTGCGGCAAGAAAGGCATGTGGATCTCCGGCGAGACGACAGAGTACCATTTTTCGTTGAGCGACGCAGCCAGCTTGTTGTAATAGTCTCCGACCTGCTTGCCGAGGTTTCGCGACCCAGAGTGGATCATGATCCAGAGCGTACCCTCCTCGTCCTTCTGCAGTTAGATGAAGTGGTTGCCGCCACCGAGCGTACCGACCTCATAGCGAATGGCGTCCTGGCGGCTCTTCACGACCTTCAATTGGTCGATGTCGAAGCCGTGGGCAGATACTTCTCGTCCTGCGCCTCCTCGTGGTGGTTCATACCCAGCGGAATGCGGGCACGGATGCCAGTCATGATTTGCTCGCGGATGGTCTCGGCAGAGAGGTTCTCCACCTTCCAGTTGGTCTTGACCGCGCACATTCCGCAGCCGATATCCACACCTACGGCGTTGGGCACTACCACACCGTCACAGGCAAGTACACCACCGATAGGCATACCCATGCCGGCATGTACGTCGGGCATGATGGCCAAGTGATGGTAAAGGAAGGGCAGCGTGGTAAGGTTCTCGATCTGATGCATTGCCGACTCTTCCACCTCGTTCGTTCAGATCTTTACAGGACGGTTGTTGATGATCTTTACTTCCATTTTCTTTCTGTTCTAATATTGTTATTACTGTGTGGAGCATTCGCTCGTTGTCTTTGTATGTCTGATGTTTCAGATTACGAGTGCAAAATTAGAAACAGGCTACGCAGTCTTTTTGCGCTACACAGAAAAATCAGTGAAAACGATGAAAAAGCGCACTTTTCATCTACCGCGCAAATAGACTGCGTAGGAAAGGGGAGATCAGTCGATGTCGATCAGTTGGAAATGCTTGTTGAAGGTGAATTCCATGCCATTGGCCAGCTCCACCTCATACTTCTTCTTGCCCATCTCCAGTTTCTTGACCGACTTTCCGGGATAATGGAGGCGCAGGTAGCTTCGGATGGGGTAGGGGATCAGCTCCGCAGGCACCGAACCGCGCTTGCAGTCGATCTCTGTCAAATTGCCCCTTTTGTCAAACTCGAGTTTGGTGCCATTGCGCAGCACGACGTCATAGCTCTTGCCGGCTCCCGACTCCTTCTTGGCCAGCACCACTCTTTGGTGGCTGAAATGGCGCGTGATCACGGCCTGGGCCTTGGCGGGAAGCATGGCGACGGAGATGGGCTTGTCGTTGTCCACATGGGCAGAAATAGCGGAGGAGACGATGCAGCAGATGGCGATCATCAAAAATCTCATTGTTCTTTTCATAAACTTCAAATCTATTGTTTTATTATACCTATTTACGGATCGTGCCGAGACACGATACACTGTTTTGGACGGCTAAGGGTCGCAATGGTTTAAGGCTACGCTCCACCTTGACAGAAAAAAAAACCACCCCCGGGGACGGTGAGGGTGGTAATGGTCAGGTCATTGGGCTTGGCGTGTGGCAAGAAAGCGCTCCGCCTTGTGGAGGTCTTCGGGCGTGTCGATGCCGACGGTCTCGACATCGGTCAGTCCGACCTTGATCTTGTAGCCGTTTTGCAGCCAGCGCAGCTGCTCCAGGCTCTCCGCCAGTTCGAGCGACGACTGGGGCAAACGCGTGACCTCGCGCAGCACGTCGGCACGGTAGGCATAGAGGCCGATGTGCTTGAGGAAGGGGTAGGCCGCCAGCCACTCGCCCCGATCCTTGCCCCGGACAAAGGGGATGGGAGACCGGGAGAAGTAGAGGGCGAAGCCGTCGTTGTCGAGGACGATCTTGGGTGAGTTGGGATTATCTACCGCCTCGATGCTCTCGAAGCGCTTGCCGAGGGTGGCGATCTGCGTGGCGGGGTCGTCGAAGGCCTCCATCACCGTACGCAGTTGCGAGGGCTGGATGAAGGGTTCGTCGCCCTGGACATTGATGACGACGTCGGGAGATCCGCCGACCAGGTCGAGGGCCTCGCAGATGCGGTCGGTGCCGCTCTTGTGGTCGGATCGCGTCATGACGGCCTGGCCGCCAAACGCGGTGACGGCATCGTAGATGCGCTGGTCGTCGGTGGCGACATAGACGCGGTCGAGGACCGATCGTACCTGCTCATAGACGCGCTGGATGACGGGTTGGCCGCCCAGGATGGCGAGCGGCTTGCCCGGGAAGCGCGTAGAGGCGAAGCGCGCGGGGATGATGGCTATATACTCCATGGCGTGATTACTTGATGATGTGGAGCCACTTCAGCGGCTTCTTGACCAGTTCGCTGAGCTTGCTGTCCTTGTTCTTCTGCGGCAGCGCATAGTCCTCGCGAATGTCGTACTTCGTGGAGTGGACGGGGGCCTGGTCGCCACCCTGCTTGCCACGGCCGCGGCCGCGCTTGCGCGAACTCTTCTTCTTGCCCTTGGGGGCGTCGGCCTGGGACTGGGCTTGCTGACCGCCCTGCTGGCTGCCTTTTTGGCCTCCCTGCTGGCCGCCCTCGGTGCTCTTGTCCTTGCCACGTCCTCGGCCGCGGGATCTGCGTTCCTTTTGGTCCTTTCGTTCCTTTTGGTCCTTCTGGTCGCGGCTGGCGTCGCCCTGCTGCTGCGGCTGCTGATCACGGGCCTCACGAGGCTCGCGCGGCTCACGGCGCTGGCGTCCACGGCGCGGTTGCTTCTCCCTGGGCTGCTGGTCCTGGGGCTGCGCCTGCTGCTGGCCGTCCTTGGCCACGGGCTGATCGGCCTCACGGGGCTGCGGCTTGGCGGCCTTCTCGGCACGCTGCTTGTTCTGGCGGTTGCGGCTCTTCTTGTCCTTGTGGCTCTGCTGGTCGCGGGCCTCGCGGCGGCGGCTCTTCGCACTCTTGCCCTTGGCGGGACGCGCCGACTGGCTATATTCGGGTGCCTCGCCGACGTCCTCGGGCAGGGGTACCTTCTCCACCGTCTTCTCCAGGAACTTCTCTATCTGCTGGAAGTAGTACTGGTCCTGCTCGCTGACCAGCGTGATGGCCACGCCGTCGCGGTTGGCACGGGCCGTACGGCCGATACGGTGGACGTAGTCCTCGGCGTCGCGGGGCACGTCGAAGTTGACGACCATCGCGATGTCGTCGATGTCGATGCCGCGGGAGATGATGTCGGTGGCGACGATGACGTCGAGCTGGCCGCTCTTGAACTGGAACATCATCTCGTCGCGCTCGGCCTGGTCGAGGTCGGAGTGCATCTCGCCGCAGTTGACCTTCATGCGCTTCAGCGAGGCGGCGATCTGCTTCACCTTCTGCTTGGAGCCGGAGAAGATGATGACGCGGTTGAGGTCGCCGGCCTTGAAGATGTCCTTGAGGATCGCCATCTTCTGCGTCTCGTAGCAGACGTAGGCCTTCTGCTGGATCTTCTCGGCGGGCTTGCTCACGGCGAGCTTCACCTCGACGGGATTCTTGAGCAGCGTCTTGGCCAGGTCCTCGATCTTGTCGGGCATCGTGGCCGAGAACATGATGGTCTGGACGTTCTGCGGCAACTTGCGGGCGATGGTGAGGATATCCTCGGAGAAGCCCATGTCGAGCATGCGGTCGGCCTCGTCGAGGATGAAGAAGCTCACGCGCGAGAGATCGACGTTGCCCAGCGACATGTGGGAGATGAAGCGGCCGGGGGTGGCGATGACCACGTCGGCACCGAGGGAGAGGCTCTTGAGCTCCTGGTCGTAGCGGTTGCCGTCGTTGCCGCCATAGACGGCCACGCTCGACACGCCGTCGAGATGGTAGGCGAAGCCCTGCATGGCCTGGTCGATCTGCTGGGCCAGCTCGCGCGTCGGCGACATGATGACGCAGTTGATGGCGTCGGCAGGATAGCCGCCGTCGGCCAGCTTGGAGAGGATGGGGAGCAGGTAGGCTGCCGTCTTGCCCGTGCCGGTCTGGGCGACACCCAGGATGTCGCGGCCTGCGAGGATGTGGGGGATGCAGCTTTCCTGTATGGGAGTGCACGTCTCGAACTGCATGTCGTCCAAGGCGTCGAGCACATAATCGTTCAAATCTAATTCGTCAAAATACATCTTTTCTGAAAGATAAAAATGGTGAGTGATACTACCTTGGCGCGTGCCTATAGCAGAAATAGGCTATGAAGGCAAAGATAAGGTTCGGAATCCATGCGGCCAGCACGGGGGGCGTGCCGGCATTGATGGCAAAGGTCGAGGAGACGGTCTGGAGCATGATGTAGCCGAAGCTCAGGCCCAGGCCGATACCCAGATAGAGGCCCATTCCTCCCTTTCGCTTTCGCGCCGAGAGCGAGAGTCCGATGATGGTGAGGATGAAGGAGGAGAAGGACATGGCGATGCGCTTGTGGAACTCCACCTCATACTGCACGACATTGCCCGAACCGCGGCTCGTCTGCTTGGAGATGTAGTCGAGGAGCTCGGGCGAGGTGAAGGTCTCCTGCTGGCCCTTGGAATAGACCAGGTCGGTGGGCTCCATGAGGATGACCGTGTCCTTGACGTCGCCGGTGACGATCCGCTCGCGCAGGCCGACCAGCGTGCGCGTCTTCCAGTTGGTGGCCTTCCAGTGGTACTTCGCGTCGGCGATCGTGTCGTACTGGATCTCCATGGCCGTCATGTGGCTGACCAGCTTCTTGCCCTCAAACTTGTCGAGGGAGAAGCCGTAGCCGCGCTTGTAGCGGTCGTCGTAGTGCTGGATGTAGGCCACCGTGCCCTTGCCCACCTGCAGCTGGACGTTCTCCGCCGAAGTGTTCTTCTTGGAGTTGCGGTAGAGCGACTCGAAGTTTTGGCGGATGACCGTGCCGTGGGGGATAACGAAGCTGTTGAGGTAGAAGGTGACGCTGGCGATGAGCACGCACGAGATCATGTAGGGGCGCATCAGCCGCCGGAAGGAGACGCCCGAGGAGAGCATCGCGATGATCTCGGAGTTGCCGGCCAACTTCGAGGTGAAGAAGATGACGGCAATGAACACGAAGAGCGGGGAGAAGAGGTTGGAGTAGTAGGGGATGAAGTTGGCGTAGTAGTCGAAGACGATGGCACGCCAGGGCGCATGGTACTTCGTAAACTTCGAGAGGTTCTCGTTGAAGTCGAAGACCAGGGCGATGGAGATGATCAGCACGATGGAGAATATGTAGGTGCCGATAAACTTCCGGATGATGTACCAGTCGAGACGACCGAAAAGGTGCTTGGGCGACAACTTGCGCAGCACACGCGCCACCCTGGCCCCCGCCCGGCGTATCGTCTCGGGCTGGGGCATCCTGCGCCTCATCTTGTCTATGGTCTCTCCCATCTGCATGTCGAAATATTTGTTTTTAGAGTCTGTCCTGCGAACGTAAAGGAGCCGGGCCTATATCCTCCGCCCGAGCTGATCGATGACGGAAGACTTCCACTGGGTGAAGTCGCCCTGGAGGATGTGGGCCCTGGCGTCGGTGACGAGCCGCAGGTAGAAGGCGAGGTTGTGGATGCTGGCTATCTGCATCGCCAGCAGCTCGCCCGCCTTGAAGAGGTGGTGGAGGTAGGCCTTGGAGGTGATGCGGTCGATCTCGCAGCCCGTGGGGTCGAGGGGCGAGAAGTCGGCCTCCCACTTCTTGTTGCGCATGTTCATCGTGCCCTCGTAGGAGAAGAGCATGGCGTTGCGGCCGTTGCGCGTGGGCATCACGCAGTCGAACATATCGACACCGCGGGCGATGCCCTCCAGCAGGTTCTGGGGCGTGCCCACACCCATGAGGTAGCGCGGCTTGTCCTTGGGCAGGATGGCGTTGACGACCTCAATCATCTCGTACATCACCTCGGTGGGCTCGCCCACGGCCAGTCCGCCAATGGCATTGCCCTCGGCGCCCTTGTCGGCGACGTACTTAGCCGCCTCGCTGCGCAGGTCGGGATAGGTGCAGCCCTGGACGATGGGAAAGAGGGCCTGGGGGTAGCCGTAGAGGGGCTCGGTCTCGCGGAAACGCTTGAAGCAGCGGTCGAGCCAGCGCTGGGTAAGCCCAAGGCTGTTCTTGGCGTAGGCGTAGTCGCTCTTGCCCGGCGGACACTCGTCGAGCGCCATGATGATGTCGGCACCGATGACGCGCTCGATGTCCATCACGCGCTCGGGGGTGAAGATGTGCTTCGAACCGTCGATGTGGGATCGAAACTCGCAGCCCTCCTCCGTGAGCTTGCGGATGCCCGTGAGGGAGAAGACCTGGAAGCCGCCGGAGTCGGTGAGGATCGGGCGGTCCCAGCCGTTGAAGCGATGGAGGCCACCAGCGGCCCGGAGCACCTCGCAGCCGGGGCGTAGGTAGAGGTGGTAGGTGTTGCCCAGGATGATCTGGGCCTTCACCTGCTCCTGGAGTTCGCGGAAGTGGACTCCCTTCACGCTGCCCACCGTGCCCACGGGCATGAAGATGGGGGTGAGGATCTCGCCATGGGCCGTCTGGATGCGGCCGGCCCGCGCGTCGCTGTAGGCGTCGGTGTACTGCAGTTCGAACGTCATTGGCCCTTCTCCTCCTTTTGATCCGCAGTTTCCTCGACGACGAGCTGGACGGGGTGGGCCACCAGTTCGTCGGTGAGGGCGAAGTCCCACACCTGCTGCACGTTCTCCACATAGTGGAAAGTGACGCCCTTGCGATAGATCTCGGGGATCTCCTCCACGTCGCGCTGATTCTCGGCACACATCACGATGTCGGTGATGCCGGCCCGCTTGGCGGCGAGGATCTTCTCCTTGATGCCGCCGACGGGCAGCACCTTGCCGCGCAGCGTGATCTCGCCCGTCATGGCCGTGTTCTTGCGCACCTTGCGCTGGGTCAGCGCCGAGGCCAGGGAGGTGGCGATGGTGATGCCCGCAGAAGGGCCGTCCTTGGGCGTGGCGCCCTCCGGCACGTGGATATGGATGTTCCACTGGTCGAAGAGGCGGTAGTCAACGCCCAGGGCGTCGATATGGGCCTTGACGTACTCCAGGGCGATGACGGCACTCTCCTTCATCACGTCGCCAAGATTGCCCGTGAGCGTCAGTTTGCCGGCCTTGCCCTTGGAGAGCGAGGTCTCGATGAAGAGGATCTCGCCGCCCACGCTGGTCCAGGCCAGGCCCGTCACCACGCCCGCGTAGTCGTTGCCCTGGTAGATGTCGCGGTAGAAGGGCGGTTTGCCCAGCAGGCCCGGCAGCATGTCGGGGGTGATCTTGTTGGAGGGCAGCTGGCCGTCGGTGGCCTGGCGGAAGGCGAGCTTGCGCAGCGCCTTGTTGATCTGCTTCTCCAGCTGGCGCACGCCGCTCTCGCGGGTGTAGTTTTCGATGACCTTCTCCAGGGAGGCCTTCGTAAACTTCAGCTTGGGCTCCACCTGGTCGAGCCCCGTGTTCTCCAGTTCGCGGGGGACGAGGTGGCGCTTGGCAATCTCTATCTTCTCCTCGGTGATGTAGCCGCTGACGGGAATCACCTCCATACGGTCCAGCAGCGGACGGGGGATGGTGTTGAGGTCGTTGGCCGTGGCGATGAAGAGCACCTTGGAGAGGTCGTAGTCGGTGTCGAGGTAGTTGTCGTGGAAGGCGTTGTTCTGCTCCGGGTCGAGCACCTCCAGGAGGGCCGACGCGGGGTCGCCATTGACGGTGTTCTGCGTCACCTTGTCGATCTCGTCGAGGATGAAGACGGGGTTGGAGGAGCCAGCCTTGAGGATGCTCTTGATGATGCGTCCGGGCATGGCGCCGATATAGGTGCGGCGGTGGCCGCGCACCTCAGCCTCGTCGTGGAGGCCGCCCAGCGAGACGCGGACGTATTTTCTGCCCATGGCCTCGGCAACGCTCTTGCCCAGCGAGGTCTTGCCGACGCCCGGAGGACCATAGAGGCAGAGGATGGGGGACTTCAGGTCGCCACGGAGGCGGAGCACGGCCATGTACTCCAGGATGCGCTCCTTCACCTTCTCCATGCCGTAGTGGTTGCGGTCGAGGACGCGCTGCGCACGCTTCAGGTCAAGGCGGTCCTTGGTATATACGCCCCACGGCAGCGAGACGAGCGTCTGCAGGTAGTTGAGCAGGACACTGTAGTCGGGCGACTGGGGATTGATATTGTCGAGCTTGGCGAGCTCCTTGGCAAAGAGCTTGCTCACCTCATCGGGCCAGGGCTTGAGGAAGGCCTTCTTCTTGAGCTCCCTCTTGTCCTCAGATTCGCCGCTGTCGCCCAGCTCCTCGCGGATGTTCTTGATCTGCTGGTGGAGGAAGTACTCCTTCTGCTGCTCGTCGATGTCGGCGCGCGTCTTGTTCTGGATGTTCTTCTTGATGTGCAAGAACTGGGTTTCGCGGTTGAGAACCTTCAACAACTTGAACAGTCGCAGCTTCATGTTGTCCTCCTCCAGCAGCATGATCTTGTCGTAAATGTTGCTGACGATGTTGGAGGCGACGAAATTGACGATGGAGAGGTGGTTGCTGATGTTCTGCAGGGCGACCATCGCCTCGTTGGGGATGTCGTCGTTCATCTTCACATAAATCTCGACGCCCTGGCGCAGGCCTTCCACGGCCGCGGCAAACTCCTTGTCGTCTTCTGCGGGGAAGACCTCAGGGATCATCTCCGTCTCGGCGGTGAAGAAGTTGTTGGCGTCGTCGAGCGACTTGAGACGGCAGCGCGCCGAGGCGATCACGATGGCCGAATGCTCATTGTTGGATCCGGGCACCTCAAACTCCTTGACGAGCTTGGCATAGACGCCCACTTCGAAGAGGTCCTCCTGGATGGGGTAGTCCACGCTGGCGTCTTTCTGTGCGAACACGGCAAAGGTCTGGTCGGGATGATCGCGGAGGTAATCCAGCAGCTTCAAACTCGGCTGGCGCCCGATGAGAATCGGGGTCATGACGCCGGGGAAGGGGATCAGATTGCGGGTGATGAGGACGGGGATGGGACCATCCACGGAACCGACCTCCTTGGCCAGCGCCGAGGGGTCGCCGTCGTAGTCCGACAACATCATCCGTATCGTTGTATTTTGCTTCATTATCTTATTGTCTTCTGTGTTTTGGCGTGCAAAGGTACAAAGAAAATTCCTATTTCATGGAAAAATCCGTGCGAAACCTTGACTTTGCCCGCACAATGCGGCATTAGGTTGGCCGCAAGGCAGGCAATGGGGTGGCTGCAAGCGCGGGCGACAGGCTGGCCGCGCGCGTGGGACAGAATCCACAAGGCAGGCGATGGGCTCAGTCTAAAGTCTGATCACCTGCTTCACGCCCTTGACCGTGCGCAGCTTCTTGATCAGCAGGTTGAGCTTCGACTTGTCGTCGAGCTGCACGACAAGATTGCCCGAGAACAGGCCGTCATGGGAGTCGATATTGATGGATCGCATCACGATCTTCTCGTCCTTGCTGATGATGTTGGTGATGTTGCTGACGATGCCGATGTCGTCGTTGCCGATGACGCGCAGCGTGATGTCGTAGTGGGAACTGCCCTTGCCGCTCCACTGCGCACGGACGATGCGGTAGCCGAAACGGCGCTGCATCTCGGCGGCGTTGGGGCAGTCGGCACGGTGGATCTTGATGCCGCCATTGACGGTGACGAAGCCAAACACCTTGTCGCCATAGATGGGGTGGCAGCAGCGGGCGAGCGAGAAGTCGATGCCCTTGAGGCTCTTGTCGATGATGAGCACGTCGTCGTTCTTCTTGGCCTCGGTGGTGGCGGGGTGGGCATACTCGAAGTTTTCCGCGCTCTCGGCTTCGCGCTCCTTGACCTGGCTCTGGTCGACCAGGGCCTGGTATTCGTCGAGGACGCGGGTGGGGTCGAGGCGGCCTTCGGCGATCTGGTGGTAGAAGTCGCTCTGCTCCTTGAAGCCCATCTTGCGGATGAGGTGGGCGACGGTGGCCTCGTCGTAGTCGAGCTTCTTGTTCTTGAGGCGGCGCTCCAGCAGCTCCTTGGCGTAGAGGCCCTGCTTCTGACGTGTCTCCTTGAGCGAGAGGCGCAACTTGGCGCGGGCACGGGAGGTGACGAGGATGCGCAGCCACTCCGGCTTCGGAGTCTGGTTGCTGGCCGTCAGGATCTCGACCGTGTCGCCACTGTGGAGGGGCGTGCGGAAGGAGACATTCTTGCCGTTGACCTTGCCGCCGACGCAGGTGTCGCCGACGCGCGAGTGGATATGGTAGGCGAAGTCGAGCACGGTGGCTCCCTTGGGAAACTTCAGCAGGTCGCCCTTCGGGGTGAAGGCATAGACCTCGTCCTCGTAGAGGTCGAGCTTGAACTGGTCCATCACCTCCAGGTTGTCGCCTGCCTCCAGGGCGGTGCGGATCGAGGCGAGCCACTCCTCCATGCCGCCACCGTCGGCCTTCACGCCCTTGTAGCGCCAGTGGGCGGCGAGGCCGTGCTCAGCCACCTCGTCCATGCGCTCGGTGCGGATCTGCACCTCCACCCACTTCTGCTCAGGACCGAGCACGGTGATGTGGAGACACTCGTAGCCATTGGACTTCGGCACGCTGATCCAGTCGCGCAGGCGCTTCGGGTTGGGCTGGTACATGTCGGTGACGATGGAGTAGGCCTGCCAACACTGCATCTTCTCCTTCTCCAGCGGGGAGTCGAGGATGATGCGGATGGCAAAGAGGTCGTAGATGCCATCGACGCCACACTTCTGCTTCTTCATCTTCTGCCAAATGGAGTGGATCGACTTGGTGCGGCCCTTGATATGAAACTTGAGTCCGGCCTCGGTGAGGTGCTTGCTCACCGGACCGATGAAGCGCTCGATGTAGGCGTCGCGGGAGCGCTTCGTGGCGTTGAGTTTCTCCTTGATCAGATAGTAGGCGTCGTGCTCGAGATACTTCAGCGAGAGGTCCTCCAGCTCGCTCTTGAGCTGGTAGAGGCCCAGTTTGTGGGCCAAGGGGGCGTAGAGGTAACTGGCCTCCTCGGCCACCTCGTGCTGCGCCTCCTTGTTGGGTGTGTCGCGTATCTGGCGCATCAGGCAGACGCGGTCGGCGATCATGATGAGCACCACGCGCATGTCCTCGGCGAAGGAGAGGAGCAGGTTGCGGAAGTTCTCGCTCTCCACGACGGGAGTCTTGCTGTAGAGCTCCTGGACGCGGACGAGGCCCTGGAGGATCGTCGCCACGCCCTCGCCGAAGTCCTTGCGCGCCAGCGTCGTGTCATAGTGGCCGCGAAGCACGCTCTCGTAGAGCATGATGGCCAGCAGACTGTCACGGCGCAGGCCGATGTCGCCGACGGCCACCTTCGCCGTCATCAAAGCCTTGAGGACGGGATTGAGGCCGAAGCGGTCGCGCTCGATGTGGCGAGCCTCGATCTCAGAATGGATATGGGTGCGCAGACGCTCCACGTCAGTACCGGTCAGGGTGTCGTTGAGCATCTCGTGAATCTCCTTAGTAAGTGCCTCGCAGGCGTGCTTTTCTTCCTCGGTGAAAACGAATTTTTCTTCCATTGGCTGACGTTGCTTTGATGAATGATGCTACAAAGTTACGAAATTTCATCTGAATATTTCCCGATTTAAGAAAAAGTAAGTATATTTGTGCATTGGTTAGAGGACAACAAATAGACCACCTTATTTATAATATTAATATCGCAAAAGGATATGCTGACACAACAAGACTTGCAACAGATTGCTGCCAAAGGCATTGCCGAAGAGCAGCTGCAGAAGCAGATGGATGATTTCAAGCGCGGATTCCCCTTTCTGAGGCTCGACTCCGCAGCCACCGTGGGTCATGGCATCCTGGCACCGACGGACGCCGAGCGCGAGGAGTACATCCGCCAGTGGGACGCCTACAAGGCCGGGAAGCACCGGGTGACGAAGTTTGTACCCGCCTCGGGTGCTGCCAGCCGCATGTTCAAGAATTTGTTCGCCTTCCTCGACGCCGACTACGACGCCCCGCAGACGAGTTTCGAACACGAGTTTTTCGACCACATCCACCAGTTTGCCTTCTTCTCCGAGCTCGACGCTGCCTGCCTGAAGAATGAGGGCAAGGGAATCGACGACCTGCTGGCCGCGGGAGGACACAAGGCCGTCGTGGCCAACCTGCTGGAGGAGCGCGGCCTCAACTACGGCCAACTGCCGAAGGGCTTGCTCCGCTTCCACCGCTATGAGGACGGGGCGCGCACGGCCATGGAGGAGCATCTCGTGGAGGGCGCACGCTACGCCAGCACCAACGGCGAGGCCCACATCCACTTCACCGTCTCGCACGAGCACCTGCCTTTGTTCAAGGCGGAGGTGGAGAAGCGGGTAGGGAAGTATGCGGAGAAGTATCAGGTGCGCTACGACATCTCCTTCTCGGAGCAGAAACCGAGCACGGACACCGTGGCAGCCAATCGCTCTTCCGCAACGAAGACGGGTCGCTTTTGTTCAGACCGGGTGGACACGGCGCGCTCATCGAGAACCTCAACGACCTGGAGGCCGACGTGGTCTTCATCAAGAACATCGACAACGTGGTGCCCGACCGGTTGAAGGAGGACACCGTCACCTACAAGGCGCTGCTGGGTGGCGTCCTCGTGGCGCTGCAGGAGCGCGTCTTCGACTATCTTAGATCGCTCGACGAGGCAACGCCGACGAAGGAGAAACTGGCCGAGATGGAAGACTTCCTGGAGCACACGCTCTGGTGTTTGCCGCCGAAGGAGAAGGCGGGATGGAGCGACCAGGAGCGTGCCGACTACCTGCACCGCAAGTTGCACCGACCGATCCGCGTCTGTGGTATGGTGAAGAATGTGGGTGAGCCCGGCGGAGGCCCGTTCCTCGCCTACAACCAGGACGGCACGGTGAGCCTGCAGATCCTGGAGTCGAGCCAAATCGACAAGGCCAACGAGGCCTACCAGCGGATGTTCTCCGAGGGTACGCATTTCAATCCCGTGGACCTCGTCTGTGGCATCATCGACTACAAGGGCGAGGCGTTCGACCTCCCGAAGTTTGTGGATCCCTCCACGGGCTTCATCAGCACGAAGAGCAAGAACGGACGCGAACTGAAGGCCCTGGAGCTCCCGGGACTGTGGAATGGCGCGATGAGCGACTGGAACACGGTCTTCGTCGAAGTGCCGCTCTCTACGTTCAATCCCGTCAAGACGGTCAACGACCTGCTCCGCGAGCAGCATCAGTAGGCAGAGACCTAGCCAGCCAACCATATTCATGGGAGGACGGTCTGCCTACGACAACGGTAGGCAGAGGGCCTGGCCAAGACGCTCGATAGATCTACCTAATATAGGTATAAATACAAGCACAAGTATAAGCACGAATATAAGTACAAGAAAAAGTACAAGTAGAAAAAAGTACAAGTAGAAAAAAGTGAGGGTGTGTCAAAACTCTCTTATTCTTAAAAAATCACAAAGCCCTGACTTTCAC
>ENA-ORRW01001634-ORRW01001634.1-human-gut-metagenome-genome-assembly--contig:-NODE-1634-length-20810-cov-3.921031_pt1 | contig 20810 bp, 18 predicted proteins | sample MGYA00242183_ERZ509150 | MGnify/ENA primary metagenome ERZ509150 (study PRJEB26280, sample SAMEA2338639) | human gut metagenome | biome: human gut; feature: human-associated habitat; material: faeces... | reverse complement strand
AAGGCGTAGTTGTGAACTACGCCCCCTGTGATGTCGCTATTTAGCAAATAAAAAATGACGAATGCTCTTTGACAGCTAAATGCTGTAAGAACATTCGTCATGGTGCGGCTAACAGGACTTGAACCTGCACGTCGTGGACACTGGACCCTAAAACCAGCGCGTCTGCCAATTCCGCCATAGCCGCATAACAAAATTAGTATACGTTTTTTTGTGCGGTTTGTCAATGGCAAAACCGTATTGACACGGGCATCCGTTTTAATAAAGGAAGGCTTGCGCACAATTTACGTTTTATCTATGGACGTGTGCCCCTGCTGTACGGTATACTATAGGCAAACCGCCTGCCAGCCTGTGACCACGGAGGTAGACTTTGAAAAAGAACATCCTAGCCAAGCTCTCGGCCTTCCATTTTTTGATGCTGCTGATCGCAGGCATCATCAATGCTATCGGTGTAACGCTGTTTATTGCGCCGGTACAGCTGTACGACAGCGGCATCTCCGGCACATCCATCCTGCTCTCCCAGCTGACGCCGGACTATCTTTCGCTGTCCTTCTTCCTGATCCTGCTCAACATCCCGCTGCTGCTGTTCGGCTTCAAGCGGCAGGGGGCGGTGTTCTCGATTTACGCCATCTTCACGGTCTGCGTCTACTCGGTGGCGGCCTGGCTCATCACCGATGTGCTGCCCATCGACGTCAGTATTGCCTCGCCGCTGGCGGGCACGGATTTGTTTTTGTGTGCGCTGTTCGGCGGCATCATCTCGGGCGTCGGCAGCGGCCTGGCCATCCGCTACGGCGGCGCGATGGACGGCATTGAGGTCGTCGCCGTCATCTTTGCAAAGCCGCTCGGACTGTCCGTCGGTACATTTGTGCTGATTTACAACGTGTTGCTGTACATAATCTGCGGCATCGTCATGGGCAGCTGGATACTGCCGCTCTACTCCATCGTCACCTATGCGGCGGGCTCCAAGACCGTAGACTTCATCGTGGACGGCCTTGACAGCGCCAAGGCAGCCATGATCATCACGACCCACCCAGACGAGATCGCCCGCGCCGTGTCGGAGGAATTCGGCACGGGCCTGACCATCATAGACGCCCACGGCTTCTACTCGGACACGCCCAAGACGGTGCTGTACGTTGTGGTCAACCGCTTCCAGACCGTCAAGCTCAAGACGCTGGTCAAGGGTGTCGACACAAACGCCTATATGGCCATCAGCCCGGTGGCCGATCTGCTGCACGGCAGCAAGGAAGAAGAAACCGCCTGACCCAAGCCCCCCGCATCCCAGCGATGCAGGGGGCTTTTTGTGACATAATCCGCGGACTGCCTGCACATTCTAATCCCAAAGCGAGGGATGAATATGCACCGACACAAATTTTTACGGCATGCGGCGGCTGTCCTGGCGGCAGCGGCCCTGCTGGCGGCCGTGGTACTGGCGGGTCTGGCGGCGGCTCTGCCGGATACACTTTACACCGACGGCCCGGCGGCGGAGCTGGAAATTGCCTCGATGCCCTACCTGACCGTAAAAAAGCGGCAGGGGAGCGTGGCCGCGGACAGCACGACGCCTGATACAAGCGCCAACGTCACGCTGACGCTGTTCGGCACGCTGCCGGTCAAGACCGTGCGTGCCGTCAGCACCGAGCGGCGCACCGTGCAGGTCTGCGGGGCACCGTTCGGCGTCAAGCTGTTCTCCGACGGGGCGCTTGTCGTGGCGTTCTCGGATCGCTACACGGCGCTGGGCAGCGAGAACCCCGCCAAGGCAGCCGGGCTGCGGCTGGGCGATTTGATCGTCTCCGCCAACGGCAGGCCGGTACGCAGCAACGAGGACCTGACCGCGGCCATTCAGGCGGCGGGCGGCGCACCCCTGACCGTGGTGTACCGGCGCAGCGGTGCCCGGCACACGGCGACGCTGACCCCGACGGCGGACGAAAACGGTCACTACAAGGCGGGCGTCTGGGTGCGGGACTCGGGCGCGGGCATCGGCACAATGAGCTTTGTGGACCCGCAGCACGGCACATTCGCGGGGCTGGGGCATTCCATCAGCGATGCCGACACAGGTGCGGATCTGACGCTGCTCTCCGGGGAAATCGTCCCGGTGACGATTACCGGCTGCATCCGCGGCGCAGCGGGCAGCCCGGGCGAGCTGCGCGGGGAGGTCGCCGCCGCACCAGCCGGAACCGTGTTGGCCAACGATGCCGCCGGGGTCTACGGCAGCTACACCGGCAGCTGTACCGCCCCGGCACTGCCCGTGGCAAATTTGCAGGAGGTCACGCCCGGCGAGGCCGAGCTGTGGACCACTGTGCTGGGCACGACGGCGCAGCCCTATACGATTCAGGTCGAGCGTGTGACGATGACCGGCAGCGACCCGAACCGAAACCTGCTGATCCGCGTGACGGACAAGCGCCTGCTTGACGCCACCGGCGGCGTAGTGCAGGGCATGAGCGGTTCGCCCATCGTGCAGAATGGCCGTCTGGCGGCAGTGCTTACCCATGTGCTGGTGAACGATCCGAGCAGGGGCTACGCAATCTTTGCGACAACCATGCTGGAAAAAGCGGATGCTGTCGCCAGCAGTAAATGAGCGCCGAAAGTGGGACGCAGCGGACGAAAAAGCGGGACTGCTGACCGACAACAAAAAAGACGAAAAGAATAAAATGATGTTGATACGTGTACTATTTTGCCGATGACTGACGAATTATAGAAAAAATTGTCGAACGAAAATTTCGGGAAATAACGATAAACAGCGGGAAATCTATTGATAAATGTGGGAAAATATGGTAGAATTCCCAATGTAAACAGAAACCGAGCGAAGTTTACGCGCGGGGTACGCGCAGCTCAAAATGTATGGAGGATATGTGACGATGGAAAAGATCAAATTTGTAATGACCGACACGGACACGCAGGTGTCCGCTGTGTGCCGCCGTGCGCTGGAAGCCAAAGGCATTGCCGTGACCGTCTGTGAGAAGAACGGCACCAAGGCTCTGGAAACCCTTCTGGCCGTTCATCCGCAGGCCGTTCTGCTGGATGCGTTCATGCCGGACCTGGACGCGATCACGGTCAAGCAGCGCTACGAGGCCCAGAACACCAGCAGCACCCACACGACGTTCTTCGTCACGGGGGCTTTCCAGAGCGAGGAGATGGAGCAGGAACTTCTTGACAGCGGGTTCTCGTTCTTCTTCGTCAAGCCGTTTGACGAGTCGGTCCTCGTCAGCCGTGTGCTGAAGGCGGCGGGCAACACAATGCGCCCGCAGGTCGTCTCGCAGGACAGCGATGAGCTGACCGTGACGGAAATTCTGCACCAGATCGGCGTACCCGCGCACATCAAGGGTTACCAGTTCCTGCGCGACGCCATTCTGCTGACGATCTCCGACCACGGGTACATCAACGCCGTGACCAAGCGGCTTTATCCCGAAATCGCCAAGCGCAACATGACCACGGCCAGCCGCGTTGAGCGCGCGATCCGCCATGCCATCGAGGTCGCCTGGGACCGCGGCGACGTGGACACGCTGAACAGCTACTTTGGTTATACGATCCACAACCTGCGCGGCAAGCCGACGAACAGTGAATTTATTGCCATGATAAGCGATAAAATTCGTCTGGACAAAAAGCGGCATGCGTAAACTGCCCGCCGCCCGGTTGCCACACTCCCAACTTCGTGTTATAATACATTTATTATAAGGCAATACCAAAACAAAAGCACCGCAGGATGCACACTGCGTCCGCCGGTGCCGCCAAAATAACACGGAGAAGGAATCGGCTATGGACAAAATGCTTAAAATTGCGGTTGCGGGAACGGGCTATGTGGGACTTTCCATTGCAACGCTGCTGGCGCAGCACCACGAGGTCTGCGCGATTGACGTGATCCCGGCCAAGGTCGATCTCATCAACCGGCGCAAATCTCCGATCCGGGACGAATACATTGAAAAATACCTGGCCGAAAAGGAACTGAAGCTGACCGCCACGCTTGACCCGGCACAGGCGTACAGCGGCGCGGACTTTGTCGTCATCGCCGCGCCCACAAACTACGACAGCCGCACCCAGCACTTTGACACCTCGGCTGTCGAGGCGGTCATTCAGCTTGTCATGCAGTACAACCCCAACGCGGTCATGGTCATCAAGTCGACGATTCCCGTGGGCTACACGGTGTCGGTGCGCGAAAAATTCGGCAGCAGCAACATCATCTTCAGCCCCGAGTTCCTGCGCGAGTCGAAGGCACTCTACGACAACCTTTACCCGAGCCGCATCATTGTCGGCACTGACCTGAACGACCCGCGCCTGGTGGAGGCCGCGCACACCTTTGCGGCGCTGCTGCAGGAGGGAGCTATCAAGGAGAACATCGACACGCTGTTCATGGGCTTCACCGAGGCCGAGGCTGTCAAGCTGTTTGCCAACACCTATCTGGCGCTGCGCGTGGCGTACTTCAATGAGCTGGACACCTACGCCGAGAGCAAGGGTCTGAATACCCAGCAGATCATCGACGGTGTCTGCCTTGACCCGCGTATCGGCAGCCCCAGCTTCGGTTACGGCGGCTACTGCCTGCCCAAGGACACCAAGCAGCTGCTGGCCAACTATGCCGATGTGCCCGAAAAGCTGATCGAGGCCATTGTTGACAGCAACCGCACCCGCAAGGACTTTATCGCGGATCGTGTGCTGAAGCTGGCCGGGTACTACGGCTACGCCGACGAGAATGAGTATGACGCCGGCAGGGAAAAGCCCGTGACCATCGGCGTCTACCGCCTGACCATGAAGAGCAACAGCGATAACTTCCGCCAGAGCTCGATTCAGGGTGTCATGAAGCGCATCAAAGCCAAGGGGGCGACGGTCATCATCTATGAGCCGACGCTGAAGGATGGCGAGACCTTCTTTGGCAGTGTTGTTGTCAACGATTTGGACAGGTTCAAGGCACAGTCGCAGGCCATTCTGGCAAACCGCTATGACAAATGCCTGGACGATGTAAAGGAAAAGGTCTACACGCGCGACATCTTCCGCCGCGATTGACAGCGTTTGCCATGCTGTTTATGCAGCTGCGCTGCGCCCCGATGACCCGGGGCACGGCAGCAGCTGCTTTATTTTTTGAAATTCAGGCAAAATCCGGCAGAAAATTGTAAAAACGAGCTTGACAGATGTCCCTCCTTCGTGTATAATCATACCTGTTGTTTGCCTCTGTAGCTCAGTCGGTAGAGCAGGGGACTGAAAATCCCCGTGTCATTGGTTCGATTCCGATCGGAGGCACCATACGCGGACGTAGCTCATCTGGTAGAGCGCCACCTTGCCAAGGTGGAGGTAGCGAGTTCGAGCCTCGTCGGCCGCTCCACTTTTGACCACCCTTCGGGGTGGTTTTTTTGTGCCGAAATCTCACCAAAATAGTGCATACCTCGACTTTTGCCCATTGACAGCGGCACTTTTATAACAGTATACTTAAACTGTTCTTTTGCGAAAGCGGAAGAACGATTTGCGGTATAGTATTAAAAGGAGTGCGGAATCATGAAAAACTCGAACAGTAAAACCTTCGTTGCCGTCGGCATCGGCGCAGCCCTGTTCTTTGTTCTGGGGCGCTTTGTCGCTATCCCCAGCCCGGTGCCCAACACCAACATCAGCCTGCAGTACGCGGTGCTCGGTCTGCTGGCCGCCATGTACGGCCCTGTGGCCGGCGCCCTGATCGGCTTCATCGGCCATGCCCTCATCGACCTGTCCTGGGGCGGCATCCCGTGGTGGAGCTGGGTCATCGCCTCCGCCTTCACCGGCGTGGTCGTCGGCCTGTTTGCCAAGAAGCTGAATGTGCAGGAGGGCGACTTCAACAAGCGTAAGGTCGCCACCTTCGCCATCGCCAATGTCGTGGCCCATGCCATTGCCTGGATCGTCGTTGCGCCTGTGCTGGACATCCTGATCTACGCCGAGCCCGCCAAAAAGGTCTTTGCACAGGGCGCATTTGCCGCTGTGTCCAACATCATCACGGCTGTCGTCGTCGGCGGCCTGCTGATTCTGGCCTACACCAAGACCATCGCCAAGAAGGGTTCTCTGGACAAAGAGTGATCCGCTGTTAAACCCGTATGCCTTCCCACAAACGCGGGAAGGCATTTTGCTGTTCCACCACAATTTCCCCTGCGAGGTGCCGTATGGCTGAAACGAGAACCCCGATCATATCCTTTAAAAATTTTTCTTTCCAGTATCGCGCCCAGAAGCAGCCCACGCTGCATGACATCGATCTGGACATCTACCCCGGGGAGCGCGTGCTGATCGCCGGGCCGTCCGGCAGCGGCAAGTCCACGCTGGCGGCCTGCATCAACGGCCTGAACCCGTTCTCCTACCCCGGCGAGTGCACGGGCACGCTGACTGTGGACGGCGTGGACGCGCCCCACAGCAGTATTTTTGAGCTGGCGGGCCACGTCGGCACGGTGCTGCAGGACCCGGACGGCCAGTTCATCGGCCTGACGGTGGGGGAGGACATCGCCTTTGCACTGGAAAACAGCTGCACCCCGCAGGACGAAATGCACGAGATCACCCGCCGCGCCGCCGAGTTAGTCGGAATCGAGAACCACCTCGACTACGCTCCGCACGAGCTTTCCGGCGGCCAGAAGCAGCGTGTCAGCCTCGCGGGCGTCATGGTCGACGAGGTGAAGATTTTACTGTTCGATGAGCCGCTGGCAAACCTTGACCCGGCCACGGGCAAGCAGGCCATTGAGCTGATCGACACGATCCAGCAAAAGACCGACACGACGGTCCTCATCATTGAGCACCGCCTTGAGGACGTGCTCTGGCGCAGCGTGGATCGCATTGTGCTGGTCAACGAGGGCCGCATCCTGGCCGACCTGCGCCCCGACGAGCTGCTGTCCGGCGCACTGCTGGCAGAAAACGGCATCCGTGAGCCGCTTTATGTCACGGCCATGCGGTATGCGGGCATTGACATCACGCCCGCCAAGCACCCCGCCCACGTTGACTCCGTCGTGCTGGATGACGCTGATACCGAGAAGCTGCGCGCCTGGTTCCGCGCCGAGCCGCTGCCCGCGGCCAAGCCTGCCCCGACCCCGCTGCTGGAGGTCAAGGGCCTGTCCTTCGGCTACTGCAAGGACCAACACACCCTGTCCGACGTGAGCTTCACGATTGGAAAAGGGGAGATGGTCAGCATCGTGGGCCGCAACGGCGCGGGCAAGTCAACGCTCTCCAAGCTGATCTGCGGCTTTGAGACGCCCGACAGTGGTGAAATTTTCTTTGACGGGAAAGACCTGAAAGACGAAAACATCCGCCGCCGCGCCAGGCATATCGGCTATGTCATGCAGAACCCGAACCAGATGATCTCCAAGACGATGATCTTTGACGAGGTCGCGCTGGGCCTGCAGGGCAGCGGCCTGACCGACGCTGAGATTCGCACTAGGGTCGAGGACACGCTGAAGGTATGCGGCTTGTACCCGTTCCGCAACTGGCCCATCTCGGCGCTGAGCTTCGGCCAGAAAAAGCGTGTGACCATCGCCAGCGTGCTGGTGCAGGACCCCGAGCTTATCATTCTGGACGAGCCGACGGCGGGCCAGGATTTCCGACATTACACCGACATTATGGAGTTCCTGCGCGGGCTGAACGCCAAGGGTGTGACCGTGGTCATGATCACCCACGACATGCACCTGATGCTGGAATACACGCCGCGGGCGCTGGCCTTTTGCGACGGGCGGCTCATTGCGGACCGCAGCGCGGCGGCCATCCTCTGTGACCCGGCGCTGATCGAGCAGGCGGCCTTGAAGGAGACGAGCCTTTACACGCTGGCCAACCGCTGCGGCATCACGCCCGCCGAGAAATTTGTGGAGCGCTTTATCGCGGCAGACAGGGAGGTGCGCGCCGATGGCTGCTAATACCGTTTTGAACTATATACCGCGCAAAAGCGTGGTACACGACCTGACCGGCACGACAAAGCTGGCGTTCTTTCTGCTGTTTACCTTCGCCAGCATGATCACCTACAACACCTGGGTGCTGTTGGGGCTGATGGCCGTCAGCCTTGCGGCGTTTAGGCTCAGCCACATCAAGCTGCGCGAGGTCCGTTTCATGCTGGTCTTTATGCTGGTGTTCCTCGTGCTGAACGACCTGTTCATCTTCCTGTTCGACCCGAATCAGGGCACGGCGCTCTACGGCACCCGCACGGTGCTTTGCCACCTGTTCTGGCGGTACGACCTGACCGCCGAGCAGCTGTTCTATATGTTCAACATCTCGCTGAAATATTTTGTCGCGCTGCCGGTGGCCATTCTGTTCATTTCGGCCACGAACCCCAGTGAGTTCGCCGCCAGCCTGAACAGCATCGGCATCTCATACAAGGTCGGCTATTCCGTCGCCATTGCGCTGCGGTACATTCCGGATATTCAGCGCGATTACCACAGCATCAGCCAGGCACAGCAGGCCCGCGGCGTCGAGCTGGGCCGCAGCGAGCCGTTCTTCAAGCGTTTGAAGAACTCGGTCAGCATCCTGCTGCCGCTGATTCTGACGAGCTTGAACCGCATCGACACAATCTCCAACGCCATGGAGCTGCGCGGCTTCGGCAAGCATGACAAGCGCACCTGGTACACCCGCCGCCCCTTTGCCCGCCGCGATTTTATCGCGCTGGCAGTCGGCGTCGTGCTGCTGCTCATCAGCCTGACCGTGACGATCAGGTTTGGACGGTTTTATAATCCGTTTGTGTAAAAAACGAAAAATGCGCCCCTACGGAAAACAGATTCCGCAGGGGCGCATTTTTATATCATATAGAGCGGTAGGGGCCGGGCATGCCCGGCCTTGCAACCCCATCAAAAAAACAGCCGCCCGCTCAGGCATCGTACCTGGGCGGGCGGCTGTTATTCTGATTTTACTGCATCAGCCCACACACCAGCTGTGCATAGGCAACGGGGTCCTCAATGGGCAGACCGGCGATCAGCAGGGCTTGGTCATAGAGCAGCTCGGCGTACTTGGCGACCTTGTCGGTGTCGCCCGCGGCGTGGGCAGCCTTCAGGGCGGCAAAGACCGTGTGGTTCGGGTTCAGCTCCAGCACCTTCGTGCTCTCGACGCCCTCTGCGTTGGGCATGCGGCGCAGTACCTTCTCCATCTCCATCGAGATACCGCCCTCGGCAGACAGGGTGACGGGGTGTTCCTGCAGGGTCGGATTGACCTTGACCTCCTTGACCTTGCCGTTCAGGTCCTTCTTGATTTCCTCAAACAGGTCCTTGTTCTCGGTCTCGGCAGCCTCGGCGGCCTTCTTCTCGTCCTCGGTCTCCAGACCCAGGTCACCGGAGTTGATGTTCTTAAACTCCTTCTCCTTGTAGTCGCGCATCATCTGCAGGCAGAACTCATCCACATCCTCGGTGCAGAGCAGCAGGTCGTAGCCCTTACTCAACACCAGCTGGGCGTTGGGCAGCTTGCCCAGACGGTCCGTGTCGTCACCGGCGGCAAAGTAGATGCACTTCTGACCCTCGGGCATCTTCTCGACGTACTCGTCCAGCGTGACGAGCTTTTTCTCCTTGGCGGAGTAGAACATCAGCAGGTCGCCCAGCAGATCTTTGTGCATGCCGTAGTCGCCGTAGATGCCGAACTTGATCTGGCGGCCAAAGTTCTTCCAGAAGGTCTCATACTTCTCGCGGTCATTGACGAGCATCGCGTGCAGCTCGTTCTTGATCTTCTTTTCCAGAGAATTGCGCATCAGCTTGAGCTGGTTGTCCTTCTGCAGCGTCTCACGGCTGATGTTCAGACTCAGATCCTCGCTGTCCACAACACCCTTCACAAAGCTGAAATAATCCGGCAGCAGGTCGGCACACTTCTCCATGATCATAACGCCGGAGGCATACAGCGCCAGACCCTTCTCGTACTCCTTGGTGTAGTAGTCGTACGGGGTCGAGCCGGGGATGAAAAGCAGCGCGGTGTAGGTCGCCGTACCCTCGGTGCGGCTGGTGATGACGCGCAGCGGGTCGGTGTAGTCCATGAACTTGTTCTTGTAGAACTCGTTGTAGTCCTCGTCCTTGACCTCGTTCTTCGGGCGCTTCCAGATGGGCACCATGCTGTTCAGCGTTTCCAGCTCGGTGTAGGTCTCGTACTCGGGCTTGTAGTCGTCGCCCGCGTCCTCCGGCTTCGGCTTCTGGCGGGATTTCTCGCGGTACATCGTGATGGGGAAGCGGATGTAGTCGCTGTACTTCTTAACGAGGTTTGCAAGCTCGTAATCCTCGAGGTACTCGCTGTACTTGTCGGTATCGGTGTCGTCCTTCAGCACCAGAATGATCTCGGTGCCGACGTCCTCCTTGTCAGCCTCGGTCAGGGTGTAGCCCTCAACGCCGGTGGACTCCCACTTCCAGGCCGTGTCAGCGCCCTGTGCGCGGGAGATGACGGTGACCTTTTTGGCCACCATGAACGCGGAATAGAAGCCGACGCCGAACTGACCGATGATGTCGATGTTATCGCTCTGGTTCTCGGTCTTGAAGTCGAGGGAGCCGGACCTGGCAATCGTGCCGAGGTTCTTCTCCAGCTCCTCCTTCGTCATGCCGATGCCGTTATCGGTGATGGTCAGCGTGCGGCTGTCCTTGTCGGGCTGGATGTGGATTTTCAGGTCGTCCTTCGTGATGCCGATGGACGTGTCGGTCAGGCTCTTGAAGTAGCGCTTGTCGCAGGCGTCCGATGCGTTGGAGATCAGCTCACGCAGGAAGATCTCGCGGTTTGTATAGATAGAATTGATCATCAGGTCAAGCAGCTTTTTGCTCTCGGCCTTAAACTGATGCATAGCCATGGTAGAAAACCTCACTTTATACAAATGAAATTAGCACTCGTTTATTTCAACTGCTAAAGCTAGTTTAGCACTCTTTTTAATAAAGTGCAACCCTTGCGCAGCATTTTAACAAAAAATTTAAATTCAGGGCTTTTCAAACGTGGGAATTTGCGGTATGCTAACAATGTATAAGGTATTGTGTTAAACAGCGCGGCAGGGGCCGGGCATGCCCGGCCCGCGGGCTTTCCCGTGAATGTCTGCCTGCGTACAGCTGCGGGCCGCATATAGGCGGCCCCTACGCCCTGCCGACAAAAAACGATCCCTTACCATAGAAATACCATAGAAATACCATAGAAAGAAGAATCCATCATGCAAATATACACCCACACTCTCCCCGGCGGCGCACAGCTCATCGGGTATCTGCGCGATAGGACCGTCGAGATGCCTGCCTTCAACACCCGTCCGGCCATTCTCATCCTGCCGGGCGGCGGCTACGCCTGGTGCAGCAAACGCGAGGCCGACCCCGTTGCCATGCAGTTCCTGCAGGCTGGCTACAACGTTTTTACCCTCTATTACACCTGCCGAAGTGACGAGACCGTGCCCGCGCTGCGTTGGCAGCCGCTGATCGATGCTGCCGGGGCGATCCTGCATATCCGCCGCAATGCAGAGCAGTTCGGCACCGACCCGGCGAAAATCGCCATCTGCGGCTTCTCGGCGGGCGGCCATCTGGCGGCGTCCACGGCCATCCTGTGGCCGAGCCTGTGCAGACCGCCCTTGGCATCCACGGCACCGAGGCACGCCCCGATGCCGTTGTGCTGGGCTATCCGGTCATCACGGCGGGGAAATACCGCCATGACGGCTCCATTGTCAACCTCTGCGGCGATGACGCCGACCTGCGCGCCACAATGAGCCTGGAAAACCAGGTCCGCGACGGTCTGCCGCCCTTCTTCGTCTGGCATACGGTGGAGGACCCGTCCGTCCCCGTGCAGAACTCTTTGATGCTTGCCGGTGCGCTGACAGCCCATAAGGTCCCGCTGGAGCTGCATCTTTTCGCCCACGACGGCCACGGCACAAGCACCTGCACGCGGGAGGTCAACACCCCCAACAAGCACAACAGCGCCTGGGTGGCCCTCTGCACGGACTGGCTGGCCGAAACCTTTGATTTTCACCTGTAACAGGAGATGACAAAGCATGAAAATCATGTTTTACGCGCTGCGCCCCTTTGATGAGCAGCAATACTGCGAGCCCTACAAAGCCCGCTACGGCATTGACTACACCGGCACGCCCGACGTGCCGCGCCCGGATAACCTGCATCTGGCCGAGGGCTGCGACGCCGTCAGCACGAACCCCTGCGAGATACGCCCTGAATATTTGCAGACATGGGCTGAAATGGGCGTCAAATATCTGCCCTGCCGCAGCATCGGCTATGATCATATCCCGCTGGACACCGCCAAAAAGCTGGGTCTGCGCATCAGCCACAGCCACTACCCGCCGGACGGCGTGGCCAACTATACGATCATGCTCATGCTGATGTGTACCCGCCGCATGAACGAAATCATGCTGCGCGCCAACGTGCAGGACTACTCGCTCCCCGGTAAGATGGGCCGCGATATTTCCGGCTGCACGGTGGGTGTCATCGGTACGGGCAAGATCGGCCAGACGGTCATCCGTCACTTGAGCGGCTTCGGCTGCAAGATTTTGGCCTACGACCTCTACCCGAACGACGCGGTCAGGCAGTACGCCGACTACGTCACGCTGGACGAGCTTTACGCGCAAAGTGACATTATCACGCTGCACACGAACGCCACGGCGGAGAACCACCACCTCATCAACGCCGGCGCCCTTGCAAAAATGAAGGACGGCGTGCTGCTCGTCAACACGGCGCGGGGCACGCTCATTGACCCCGACGCGCTGATCGCCGGGCTGGAAAGCGGCAAGATCGGCGGTGCGGGCCTCGACGTCATTGAGGATGAGACCGGTATTTACTATTACAACCGCATGGGGCAGGCCATCCCAAACCGCGAGCTGAACCTGCTGCGCAGCTATCCCAATGTCATCGTCAGCCCGCACACGGCGTTTTACACCGACGTCAATGTCGCCAGCATGGTGCAGAGCCCGTTTGAGGCGCTGGACGCCTACGCCCACGGCCAGCCCTACGCCGGTGAGGTGCAGCTGTGATGCCAGCCGTTGAGCCGGGCCGCTGCGGCGAACACTGGGACGACTGCCCGCGACTGGCGGCAGGGGACCGCTTTGACTTTGCCTGTGCGGGCTGCGGCGACTGCTGCCGCCAGAGGCGCGATCTGGTGCTGTCGGGGTATGACCTCTACCGCATTGCGCGGCGGCTTAGCTTGCCGCCCCGTATCGTGGCGGCGGCGTTCTGCAAAAGCTACCTTGCGCCTGAAAGCTGCCTGCCCGCCCTGCGCCTGACGCCGGACCCCAAAACCGGCAACTGCCGCTTTTTTGAGGGCAGCGCCTGCACCATCCATGCCGCGCGCCCGCTGGCCTGTGCGCTCTACCCGCTGGGGCAGAGCATAGACACGGTGACAGCGCAGACGGAATATTACGTCCAGACGCCGCTTTGCGGTGCACGGGCAGGGGAGGCACGGACGCTGCAGGACTATCTGCAGGATTCCGCCGTGCTGGACCGCGCGGGGGTGGATGCCCGCTGGGCCATCGTCTGCACGCAGCTTTCCCACCGGTTACAGGCCGCGGGCGGCACGGATAACCCCCGCTTCTTCGCCGCTGTCAGGCGCATGGAGCGTGCCCTCTACTACGACTACGAACTCGGCGACGACTTCTACCCGCAGTTTTGTCAAAACATAGAAATTTTAATGCCGCTTTTGGACAGGATGCTGTAAAAAACAGCTTTGTAGGGAGCGGTCTTGACCGCTCCGTGCAGTTCTGCGGCAGAAACCAACGCCCTGGAGGGGTCAAGACCCCTCCCTACAAAATTTCCCGTAAATTGTCGGATGCGGGTAAATAGACGCCTTGTAGGGGAGACATTCATGCCTCCCGTGCACCTTCCCACCGCCGCCAACGCCCCGGGAGAGACAAATCCCTTCCCTGCGAAACAACAATAAAAGCGCTGTGACCTTTTCAAACAGTCACAGCGCTTTTCCTATATTGCTTTGTAGGGGCTGCACATGTGCGGCCCGCAGCCTGAAGATAACCGCGCATCTGCGGGAAAGCCGCGGGCCGGGCATGCCCAGCCCCTACGTGTAAATCAGCAGATAAAGAATCCGCCTCTGCCGCCACAGCAGCACCAGCTCAAAATATTGCACACCAATAAATACATCCAGAACGACAGACAGAAAGACCCCGGGCTGCCGCTGGGCTGGGCGTAGGGCTGCTGGTAGCTTGTGTAGCTGCGGCCCGGGCTTTGCAACTGATCCAGCAGGTTTTGATAAGCGTAGTTGTTCGGCTCCATCGAGACCGCCGTCCGGGCCTCCTCCTGCGCGCGGATGTTGTTGCCAAGCCCCTGATTGGCCAGCGCGGCGTAGTAGTGCCACTGGGCCGTGCGGTTGGCAGTGGGGATGCCGTTCAGCGTGTTCATGGCCTCCTCATAGAAGCCGCTGCGGATGTAGTTTGCCGCGGCACGCAACTCTGGGTCACCGGCAGCGCTGCCGTAGCTCTGCCGCCCGGACGAGCCGCTTGTGCTGTAATACCCAAACCCGAACGGTCCAAAGCCAAACCCGGCCCCGCTGAACGGGTCCTGATACTGCTGGCTGTAGCCGCTCTGGCTGCTGCCATAGCGCTGCCCGCCAGCACTGTAGGACGCCCCGCCGCCCTGCTTGATGCGCATGATCTCGCTGTAAGCGGCCTGTACCTCTTTAAAGTGCTCCTCCGCCGACGGGTCATCGGGGTGCAGGTCGGGGTGGTACTCCTTGCATTTTTTGCGGTAGGCTTTTTTAATCGTTTCGTCGTCGGCACTGGGGGTGATGCCCAATACACTGTATGGATCAGTCATGGCGCTTTGCCTCCCTGTGCTTGCGTACCAGCGCGTATTTGCTCCACACGCCGGAATAGATCGTGTTGTACAATAGCTTCCCCTCCGGGGTGTCCTTTAAAATCGGCAGCATCTCAAACTGCTGTGCGCAGCGGCCCATCTGCTGGGTCAAAAGCTCGTGGCAGCGCTGCTCATAGGCGGCGGGCGGCAGCTGCCGCAGGGCGTTGAACTGCCCGCGGCGGCTGTCCTTTTCCAGATCGTCGTAGGCGTCCATCAGGTAGATGAACGCCCCCAGCCCATTGCCCATGCCGCGCAGCGCCGGGGCCCAGATGTCGTCGCGGCAGGCGAACACCTCGCCCAGCAGTGCGCCAAAAGCGTTGCACAGCGCGTCCAAATCGTGGCTGCCGGCGTTTTCCAGCGCGTTCAGCCTGTCCAGTTGTGCGGCCATGGTCTGCAGCTGGCGCGGCCAGCGCTCCCGCAGGGCGGGCAGGCTTGGCTCCAGCTTTTGCGCCTGCGTCAGACTGGCGCGGCGGTGATCGTCCTGCCAGTCATCGAGAAAGTTGTAGTACGCCAGCGCGGCGGTCATGTCAGCGGCGTAGTCCAGCAGCTCGTTGTCTGCGCGGGGGCGTTTTTTCAGTGGGTGGGGCACGCAGCGGCCCTCGGAAAAGGCTGTGGGCGTGTCATACAGTGCTGTCAGCAGAATGGCGACAAACGCCATGTCATAGCTTAATGCCAACTGTCCGGTGCGTCCGTAGCGGCGGCCCAGCGTCCGGCACAGCCCGCAGTAGTAAGCCTGGTAGCGGTCCATCTCGGCGTCTGCCAGGCCCTTACGGTAAAGCGTAACATATCCGAACATCGCGCGTCAACTCTTTTTGATGAACTGATGGCCGCACTTCGGACAGGTGATGCTGATCTTGCCGCGCCCGCGGGGCACGCGCAGCTGCTGGCCGCACTGGGGGCAGCGGTAATAGTGATAGTCCATGCGCTGCTTGAACCGCACCTGCTGCTTGCCAAACCACGTGGTAACGCGGTTCTGGTAGGAGAGATATTTGAGGTTTTCACTGTACCGCTTGCGGGTGTTGCGGCTAAAAATGCGGAAATAACTGTAGACGATGGCCGCCAGCCCCAGCCAGTACAGCACCGGCGACACCCACGCGCCGATGACAATAAGGATAAGCGACGAAATACACAGGAAACCGCCGAACTGGTCGAACCCATATCGGCCCGCCATAAACCGCTGAAACCAGCCTTTCATGTAAAAACCACCTTTTTGCGGCAAAGCCGCATTGTTTTCATCGTACTATTATGGCACACAAATATGGGCAAATCGTGAACAAGCGGGGAATAGAGTTTGAACAAAACGGGTTTAAAGTGAATCAGAGAAATAATCACTGTCAATGCGCTTGATTTGGTACACCTTCTGCACAGACACGCCCAAGCCGCACTCAATCATCAAGGAAGTGAGCTTTTGCCCGTCGACTAGAATAATATGCTGTGCATCTGCGTACTCTTTGGCTCCCTTGGAAAATTTAGCAGTTGTAATGAAAAGTCCTTTTTCCACACGGGGCGGGCCCATCATGGCACCGAAGAATTTTTGAATCTCCGGCTTGCCGATGGTAACATCGGGGTTCCAACGTTTAGCCTGGATGTAAATCAGATTGAAGCCAAGTTTGTCCTCATGTATAACACCGTCAATGCCGTCGTCACCACTGGATTTTGTCTTGAAGCCATCGCCGTAATCCATGGCTTTCATCAAGTCAACGACTAGCTGCTCAAAAAATACAGGCGTCTGCTGCATGATTTCGGCAAGCAGGTCATCAGCCAGAGTATCATTGATTGTTTTGTGAAGGGCATCCATCTGCTCTTCGGGAGTTTGCGTATCAGATGGTGTGATGCTTGCAGTGTCGTTTGCGGTATCTACATCGTCAGTCCTGTTTACGAACGCAGCGAAAGATGGATAATTGCTCTCCAAAAATTCGTTTGTGATGGCGACGTCACTGTGAAGAAGTGTGCTCCCGGCTGTAGTGATGATGTAGGTGCCTCGTTTGGGTGAATCTACAAGTCCGGCCTTTTTTAGATAGGTCTTTGCCCAATTCAACCGATTGGCAAACGTAGTCTGCCGCTGGCTCGGCAACTGCTCAGCTAAATCTTCCGGGGAAAGCTGAAGAATATTTGCTACAGTAGAGGCAACTTCTTTAGCAGTATGAATTTTCCCATCGCTGATTGCGGTAAGGAAGGGGTCATATAGTTCGTTGTACTTAGGTATCGCCATTTTACATCTCCACTTCTTTTATCCGCGCGTCAGCTTCACTACGCACTCCACATGCTTCGTCCTCGGGAACAGATCCACCGGCTGGACCTCCACGGCTTTATACCCGTGCTCGGTCAGCCACTTGGCATCCCTTGCCGCTGTTGCGGCGTTGCAGCTGACCATGACCACGGTCCGCGGGGCCATCTCGGCAATGGCGGTCAGGGTCGCCTCGTCGCAGCCCTTGCGGGGCGGGTCTACGACGATCACGTCGGGACGCGCACCCTCGGCGGCGAGCTGGGCGGCGGCTGCACCGGCATCCTGACAGCGGAAGTCCGCTCTGTCCGCGTCAAGTCCCAGCCGCGCGGCGGTCTCCTTCGCGCCCTCAACAGCCTGCGGCACGACCTCAACGCCGACTAAGCGCTTGCAGTCCGCCAGCATCGAAAGCCCGATCGTGCCCATGCCGCAGTACAGGTCCAGCAAAAAATCGTCCGGCTTCAGCCCGGCGTACTCCCGCGCCTTGGCGTAGAGCACCTCGGCGGCGGGGGTGTTGACCTGGTAAAATTCATGCACACCCATCCGCAGCGGCACACCGGCCAGCGTGTCCTCAATGACGCCGGGGCCCAGCACGGTGCGGGTCCTGCGGCCCAAAATCACGTTCGTCCGCTCACTGTTGCGGTTGACCAAAATCGTCGTTAAGGCAAACTCTTTTTGCAGCGTGGCGCAAATTTCCGCCTCGTTCGGCAGACCGTTGCCGTTTACCACAAAGCACAAAAGCCGCTGCCCGCTGTGCCAGCCCTGACGCATGTACAAATGGCGCACGCGGCCTGTGTGGGTCTCCTCGTTGTAGGCGGTGATGCCGTTCTCCTCCAGCAGCGCACAGGCGCGGGCAGCCAATTCGTTCATCCACGCGGGCTGCAGCTTGCAGTCGGTGCAGGCCACAATGCGGTGGCTGCGCCCGGCAAAAAAGCCGGTCACAATATGCCCGTTCTCGTCGGTGCCCACGGGCAGCTGGACTTTGTTGCGGTAGCGGTCCGTGCCGGGTGCGCCCAGCACGTCCGGCACCGGTACGTCCAGCTTGCCCAACCGCGCAAAGGCGTCCCGTACAAACTGGGTCTTGGCGGCGCACTCGGCCTCATAGCTGATATGCCGCAGCCCGCAGCCGCCGCAGGGGCCGGCCACCGGGCAGTCCTGCCTGACGCGGCCCGGCCCGGCGGTCAACAGCTTCTCCACGCGGCCAAAGGCATAGGTTTTCATCGGCTTGACAATGCGCACCTCGGCCACGTCGCCGGGGGCGGTCAGCGGCACAAAAACGGCCTGACCGTCCTTGTGGGCCACGCCGTTTCCGTCGTTGGAGAGCGCTTCGATCTCCAGAGTAATGATCTGATTTTTCGTAAAAGGCATGTCTGCTCCTTATAATTAGTGCGGGAAATGTTACGGGTTGATGGCCTGCGGTGCGGCAGGACCTTCCTTCTCCAGCGTGGCCAGGTACTTGCTCGGCGGCACGCCCTTGACCTTCTTGAACACGCGGGAAAAATAGAACTGGTCAAAAAAGCCCACAGATACGGCAATTTCCGCAATCGACAGGCTGGAATTCTTCAGCAGGCTGCACGCCTCGCTGATGCGGTAGCTTGTCAGGTAGTCGATGGGGCTCTGCCCGACGTTCGACATGAACACGCGGTACAGGTGGCTGCGGCTGACGCCGACGGCCTTGGCAATATCGTCCACCGAAATATCATGCGAGTAGTTGAACTGGATATACTTTATGGCGGCCAGCACGTACTGGCTGCTGGACGAGCCCACGTTGGGCATCGCCTCGCGGGCCTCCTTCATCAGGTGCGCCATAAAGATATACAGATAGCCCGTCATCAGGGCCTCGCACTGCGGCTCCGGCCCGCGGGACAGGTAGATGTTGTACAGCGCCTCCCGCACGGTCTGCGGGTCCTTGCAGTGGTGTACGGGGTGCGCGTCGGAGAACGGCGTCTGCTGTACCAGCTTGTTGGCACACGCGCCGTTGAAGCCGACCCAGTAGTACTCCCACGGGTCGGTTTCGTCGGCGGCGTAGGTGATGAGCTGGTTCGGCTTGGCCAGGAACAGATCGCCCTCCTGCAGCGTGTGCGAGGCCCCGTTGACCTGATACACACCCTTGCCCGCCACCACCAGATGGATCAGGTAGTGGTCGCGCACGCCGGGACCCCAGGTATGGCCCGGCTGGCAGTATTCATGCCCGCAGTTAAAAATCGAAAGCTCGACGTTGTCGGTGTAGCTCTGCTTGTAGGATTGCTTCATCTCATTGATGGTCATGGCGGCACCTCGCTCGTGTGATATTTTCATTATACCAAGCTATTCATCAAAAGTCCATAAAAGAGGCGGAAAAAATGTTTGCTTTTTTTGCAGGATTTGCTATACTGAAAACAAGAAACCCGCAGAGAGCCGCTCCTTTGGCTGTCTGCCTAAAAACATAAGGCTCAATTTGTGCATATCTACGAAAAGAGCCGCCCGACAGGAAAGGTGAGTGGAATCATGGCAAATACCATTGAACTCAAACAGCAGATCGCACAGGGCGAATACGACGCCGCCTTTGCCAAGCTGTACGGTGCAGACGCCGTGCAGGAGCAGCGCAAGCGCTATACCGACCTGATCGACGAATTTGAAAAGAAATACGGCACCAACCGCACGGTGCGCCTCTATTCCGCCCCGGGCCGCACCGAGATCGGCGGCAACCACACCGACCACAACAACGGCGTGGTGCTGGCAGGCTCTGTCAACCTGGATATGGTGGCCGTCGTCTCCCCGAATAAGGAAAATGTCATCCGCGTCAAGTCCCTGGGCTTTGACAAAATTGACGACGTCGATGTCACCAACCTCGTTCCGCAGCCGTGCGAGGCCGAGCACTCCGCGTCCCTGATCCGCGGCGTCGCCAAGGGCATTGTGGATGCGGGCGGCAAGGTGGGCGGCTTTGACTGCTACACCACCAGCAACGTGCTGCGCGGCTCCGGTCTGTCCAGCTCCGCAGCCTTTGAAGTCTGCATCGGTGCCATCCTGCGCGGCGAGTACAACAACAATGACATGGAGAAGTTCAACCAGGTCAAGATCGCCCAGATCGGCCAGTTTGCCGAAAACGTGTTCTTCGGCAAGCCCTGCGGTCTGATGGACCAGACCGCCTGCGCCGTCGGCGGCGTTATCACCATCGACTTCAAGGACCCGGCCCACCCGGTGGTCGGCCAAACCGCCATTGACCTGGCGAAGCACGGCTTTGCCATGTGCATCAGCGATACGAAGGGCAGCCACGCCGACCTGACCGACGACTATGCCGCCATCCGCCGTGAGATGGAGAGTGTGGCCGAGCAGTTCGGCAAAAAGGTCCTGCGCGAGGTCGATGAAGACGAGTTCTACAAGGCTCTGCCCAAGCTGCGCAAGGCCGTGGGGGACCGCGCCGTCGTGCGTGCGATGCACTTCTACAACGACTGCCGCCGCGCCGCCCAGCTCTGCGACGCCGTGCGCGAGGACGATTTTGAAACGTTCCTGCGCCTGATTATCGAGGGCGGTCACTCCAGCTTTGAGTTCAACCAGAACGCCTACAGCATCAAGAACCCGAAGGAGCAGGGTGTGCCTGTGGCACTGGCCCTGAGCCAGCGCGTACTGAATGGCCGCGGCGCGTGGCGTCTGCAGGGCGGCGGCTTTGCCGGCACCATTCAGGCGTTTGTGCCCGTTGACCTGCTGGACGCCTACAAGGCCGCCATCGACGGCTGCTTCGGCGAAGGCAGCTGCCACGTCCTGAACATCCGCAACTACGGTGCCGTGCCCGTGACGCCGGATATGTGAGCGCATAAAAGAGTGTAAATAAAGCCGCAGCTGTGCAGAAAACGCATAGCTGCGGCTTTTTGTGCTTTTTAATATCATCGTGCGGTAGGGGCCGGGCATGC
>ENA-ORRW01001628-ORRW01001628.1-human-gut-metagenome-genome-assembly--contig:-NODE-1628-length-20880-cov-4.014694_pt1 | contig 20880 bp, 15 predicted proteins | sample MGYA00242183_ERZ509150 | MGnify/ENA primary metagenome ERZ509150 (study PRJEB26280, sample SAMEA2338639) | human gut metagenome | biome: human gut; feature: human-associated habitat; material: faeces... | reverse complement strand
CTGCCGCAAGATCAAGTATATGTTCCCCAAGGCCCATGCCGTGGCCTACCTGATGGCGGCCATCCGCCTGATGTGGTTCAAGGTCTACCACCCGGCCATCTTCTACGCGGTGTACTTCACGGTGCGCGGCGCGGATATTGACTACGAGGCCGCCGTGGGCGGCGTCCGTGTGGCGAAGCAGCACCTGCGCGACAACGAAAAAATCCCCAAGGACGAGCGCACCGCCAAGGACGATGACGCGCTGGTCAGCCTGCAGCTGGAAAACGAAATGCTGCAGCGCGGCTGCGAGTTTTTGCCCATCGAGCTGGGCAGAAGCTACGCCAGCAAGTACGTGGTTGAGGACGGAAAGGTGCGTCTGCCGTTCACAGCCATCCGCGGTCTGGGTGATGCCGCCGCCGTTGCGCTGGAACAGGCCACGATGCACGGGCAGGAGTATATCTCGGTGGAGGAATTGCAGCAGGCCAGCGGTGTGGCGCAGTCTGTTTTTGACAAGCTCCGCGCCGTCGGCGCTTTGGGCAGTCTGCCCGAAACGAGCCAGGTGGATTTGTTCAGTATGATATAAAGGTGAGGGACTCTGCCGCTTTGCCGCTGCCGCCAACTTGCCCCCTTGACAACCTACCTGATTTGCGCTATAATAGCAGTCACTGATGCGGGATTAGCTCATCCGGTAGAGTGACTGCTTCCCAAGCAGTAGGTGGCGAGTTCGAGACTCGTATCCCGCTCCAAGATACCCCGAGGCGTTTCGCTTCGGGGTGTTTTTATTTGTGCAAAAAGAGGTGCCGACCATGCTTGACGCATTCCCGATCTATCACTGGTTCCACAACGGCAACCCGTATTCCGGGGCAGAGGGCGGTATGCGCTATGTCATCACCCCCATCAAGGTGCCCGACCCGAGCGACGAGAGCGGCAAGAAAAAGCGCGAGGCCCTCTGCACCGAGGTCTGGCCCGGCCCGTGGAGCATCGAGCATACCGCCGAGGAAAAGATCGAGACGCAGCTGTTTGACGGCGACCAGGCGGGCTTGGATAAGGCCGTCGCCTGGCTGCATGAGCGTTACACCGCCGAGGCAGACCGCTGGACGGACATCCCGTCGATCCTCGACTGTGAGCCGGACCGCTGACGACTGATGAACACCTGCTGCTGATAAGCTGCTGGCGGATGCCCGGCGCGAGACCGACGACATTGTGAGCCGGGCCAACAGGGAGGCCGACAGACAGTGGGAGCTTTTCCGTCGGCAGGTGCGCAGGGCCGTGCAGGTCAGCCCCGAGCTGGTAGCCCTGCTGCAAAAGCGCCGTCCCCGCGAAGATCAGGAATAAGGAGCCTATATGCCCAGACAGGTCCCGACGCCGCGCACGGTGGAGATCCCTTCCGCCGAGGCTGTCGCCAAGGAGCGCGAGCGTCTGCAATACAAAAAGAAATACAACCGCACGCTGCGCAGCACGATCTACGCGCTGCTGGTCGTGGCCGCACTGGCCGTGCTGGTCGCCACGATTTTTCTGCCGGTGCTGGCGCATGAATTGAGCGAATAAGTACGAAGCCGCACCCCGCGCAGAGACCGGGGTGCGGCTTTTGCGTAAAAACGTGATTTGTACAAAAGCAGGTTGCACAAGACTGGCAAAGCGCGTACAATAGTGCTGAATGAGGCGATTTGTATGTGGTTATTGTACGCAGTCGGCTCTGCGCTGTTCGCGGGCCTGACATCCATTCTGGCAAAATGCGGCATTCGCAAAACGGATTCCACCGTGGCCACGGCCATCCGCACGATCATTGTGCTGGTTTTTGCGTGGGTCATGGTGTTTGTGGTCGGCTCGCAGGGGACGATTGCCAGCGTTCCGGCCAGAAGTCTGGTATTCCTGGGGCTGTCGGGTCTGGCTACGGGTGCCAGCTGGCTGTGCTATTTTTATGCCTTGCAGCGCGGGCCAATCGATAAGGTCGTGCCCATCGACAAGAGCAGCACGGTCATGACGATCTTGCTGGCTGCACTGCTGCTGGGCGAGAGTGTGACCTTGACCAGGGGCATCGGCGTTGTGCTGATCGCCGCCGGCACGTTCCTGATGATCGAGAAAAAGGGCGGCGCCCAGAAAGAGGAAAACGGCTGGATGCTGGCGGCGTTCGGTTCGGCCATTTTTGCGGCGCTGACCTCGATCCTGGGCAAGGTCGGCATCACCGGGGTCGAGTCCAATCTCGGTACGGCGCTGCGCACCGGCGTAGTGCTCATCATGGCGTGGGTCATGGTGCTTGTGCAGGGCAAGCAGGGCCAGGTGAAGGCGGTGCCCAAAAACGAGCTTGGCTTCATCTGTCTGTCGGGCCTGGCGACGGGTGCCAGCTGGCTGTGCTATTACAAAGCGCTGCAGCTCGGTCCGGCCAGCCTCGTCGCGCCCATCGATAAGCTGAGCATTCTGGTCACGGTGCTGTTCTCCTACATCGTGTTCCATGAGCGCCTGAGCAGAAAGGCTCTGACAGGTCTGGCCGTGCTTGTCGCGGGCACGCTCGTCATGCTGGTATAAAATTTATCATAACGGCAGCACCTTTTCCTGCAAAGGTGTTGCTTTTTTTGCTGTCTTTTGCCATAATAAATATATATGCAATAGGCAGGCTTATGCAGGAAAGGAGGCACAGCAGATGGCGAAAATCGCCGTGGTCGAGGACAACGACGCCATGCGGGCGCAGCTCTGCGGGTTCATCGCGCAGTATGCGCAGGAGAGCGGACACCAGCTGGACGTGACCGCCTTCTCGGACGGAGCACAGCTTGTGGAACCGTACCGCCCCGGGTTTGACATCATCTTTCTGGATATTGAGATGCCAATGCTCGGCGGTATGCCGACGGCGGAGCGCATCCGCAGGCAGGACCCGGATGTGGTGCTCGTGTTCGTCACCAACATGGCACAGTATGCCATCCGCGGGTATGAGGTCGACGCGCTCGACTTTGTGCTCAAGCCCGTCAGCTACTACCAGTTCAGCACCAAGCTGGAGCGCGCCTTGCAGCGCATCCAGCGCCGCCGCGGCGGGCAGGTGGCCTTGCAGGTCAGCGGCGGGGTGCAGCTGCTGGATACCGACGACATCCTTTATCTGGAAACGCGGGACCGCCTTTTGCACTACCACACGGCCACGGATACCTGGTCGGTGCGCGGCAGTCTGCTGAAGGCTGAAAAGGATCTGGCTGCCTACCACTTTGCGCGCTGCAACCAGTGCTATCTGGTCAACCTGCGCCACGTCAGGGGCGTGCAGGATGATCTGGTGCAGGTGGGGGAGGAGCGGCTGGAAAGCAGCCGCCGCCAGCGCACGGCCTTTCTGGCCGCGCTGGCGGCCTATGTCGGGGGTGCGCTGTAGGTGGATACACTTCTGACATGGGTGGTTTGTGCTGTCGGCCTGTGCGGTGCGGAGCTGGCCTACTGGCTGCCGCTGAAAAAACGCAGGAATTTTACCATGCGCACCGCCCTGAATTTTATCGCGGCAGTGCTGTTTTCGCAGGTCATCATCTGGGCCAACAGCGGCCACGCCAAGCCGGCGATGCTGCTGGTGATTTACGGCGGTTATTTCATCTGGGCTGCGGTGTCAACCCATCTCTGCACGCTGCTGGACTGGTCGGCCAGCGCATATTGCAGCATTTGGATCGTCCTGACGACGGAGTCGGCCTATGAGCTGTGGCGCGTTCTGATCTGGATGGCGCAGACGCTTGGAATGCGCCATCTGCCGATGCACAGCACGCCGATGCTGCTGGGGCAGCTGGGCTTTACCATTGCCTGCTGTGTGACGGTTCGGTATACCATGGCGCGCACGATGCCGGAGGACGGCATCTACCACATCGGCCCTCGCCAGTTGGGCAGTGCCGGACTTCTGGGCGCGATATTCGTCTTTCAGTTTTTTGCACTGCAAACCAGTCTGCGCGTCGGGCTGCAGCCATCGGCGGTAGTCGCACCGTCGATGCTGACCCAGTTTTACTGCGTGACGCTGCTCTATTTACAGACCGAGCTTTTCAAAAAAGCGGCCATGCAGAAGGAGATGGACGCACTGAACCTTCTGTATGACCGCCAGCGCAAGCAGTACCAGATCGCACGGCAGAACGTGCAGATCATCAACCGCAAGTGCCATGAGCTCAAGGTTCAAATCGCCGACCTGCGCCGTCTGCAGCCCGACGAGGCCACAACGCAGAGCCTTGACGAGGCTGAGCAGGCGGCCCGGATGTACGACGCCAACGCTGCCACCGGTAATGAGGTGCTGGACGTCGTCCTGACCGAAAAGAGCCTGCTGTGTGAGGCCCAGCGCATCCGCCTGAACTGCGTGGCCGATGGCACCTGCCTTGCGGCCATCGAGCCGGGTGACCTGTACGCGCTGTTCTCGAACCTGCTCGACCAGGCCATCGACGCTGCAGCCCAGCAGCAGAATGACCGCCGCATGATCGACCTGCTTGTATGCAGGCGGCAGGGCTTCGCGGTCATCAACGTCATCGGCCCGGCGCTGTCCGGCAGCCAGTCCGACCACGGACGCCGCCACAGCTATGAGCTGAAGGTTGCCCGCCGTGTCGTGCAGAAATACAGCGGTACCATGGCGACAGAGCCCCGCGGAGAGCTGTTCGCCGTCAAGATCGTGATGCCGCTCACCAGGGGATGAAAGAAAAAATGCCGCCTGTTTTTTGTGCAAGATGTACAAAGAACGTGCGGCCTTTTTTGTACCCCAAAAACCGAATATCCCGCCAGAAATACCACTTTTCGCAAACCTATTGCCAGAAATTTAACAGTTCTGTACAATACAGGTACAGTAAAAAACAACACAGGAGGGCGCAATGCGAAGCACGACCAAGCTGATGAAGAACTGGCAGTTCACCGGCCCCGACGGTAAGACCGTTGCCGTGGACCTGCCGCACACCTGGAACAACATCGACGGCCAGGACGGCGGCAACGACTACTGGCGCGGCACCTGCATCTACAAGACGCAGTTCACGGCGCCCGCTTTTGACAAGAATACCCAACAGGTCTGGCTGCAGTTTGAGGGCGTGAATGCCAGCGCCAAGGTCACGCTGAACGGGGTGGAGGTCGTCCGCCACGACGGCGGCTACTCCACCTTCCGCGCGGATGTCACGGCGCTGCTGGCCGACAGCAATGAGCTGATCGTGGAGGCGGACAACAGCAAAAATGACCGCGTCTACCCCCAGAAGGCTGATTTCACCTTCTACGGCGGCATCTACCGCGACGTCAGCCTGCTGGTCGTCAGCCGGAACCACATCGCGCTGGATTACCTCGGCGGCCCGGGCGTGCAGATCACGCCCACTGTCAACGGCGCAAACGCTGACATCGAGGTCAAGACCTGGATGGAGGGCGACGGCGAGGTCGAGTTCTCGATTTACGACGCCGCCGGTGCCGAGGTGCTGACCGGCAAGGGCCGGGACACGACGGTCACGCTGGAGCACCCGCACCTGTGGGACGGCGTCCGCGACCCGTATCTCTACACCTGCGCGGTGCGTCTGGTGCTGAACGGCGAGGTACAGGACGAGGTACGCCAGCGCTTCGGCGTGCGCAGCTTCTCGGTTGACCCCAAGCGGGGCTTCTTCCTCAATGGCCGCCCGTATCCGCTGCACGGCGTCTCCCGCCATCAGGACCGCAAGGGTCTGGGCAATGCCATCACGCGCGAGATGCACGACGAGGATATGCAGCTCATCAAGGAGCTGGGCGCGAACACGATCCGTCTGGCGCACTACCAGCATGACCAGTACTTCTACGACCTCTGCGATGAGGCCGGCATGGTCGTCTGGGCCGAGATTCCTTACATCTCCGAGCACATGCCCAATGGCCGTGAAAACACGATCAGCCAGATGAAGGAGCTGATCGTCCAGAACTACAACCACGCCTGCATCGTCTGCTGGGGCGTTTCGAACGAGATCACGATCTCGACGAAGGACAACCGCGACATGCGCGACAACCATCATGTGCTGAACGATCTCTGCCATGAGATGGACAAGACCCGCCTGACGACGCTGGCCTGCTACGCGATGTGCGGCCCCTTCAACCCGGTAGCGCATATCACGGATCTCGTCAGCTGGAACCTGTATCTGGGCTGGTACGTGCCGGGCCTCTTTTTAAACGACCTCTGGATGGACTTCTTCCACCTCTGCTACCCGAACCGTGCGCTCGGTTTCAGCGAGTACGGTGCCGAGGGTATGCCGAACCTGCACAGCAGCCATCCCCGCCGCGGTGACCACACCGAGGAATATCAGGCCATCTACCATGAGTACATGCTCCGCTGCTTTGACCGCCACAAATGGCTGTGGGCGACCCACGTCTGGAACATGTACGACTTTGCCGCCGACGCCCGCGACCAGGGCGGCGAGCCGGGTATGAACCATAAGGGCCTGGTCACGTTTGACCGCAAGACCAAGAAGGACAGCTTCTACATCTATAAAGCGTGGTGGAGCGACGAGCCGTTCGTGCATATCTGCTCGAAGCGCTATGCGGACCGCACCGAGAATGAGATCGAGGTCAAGGTCTACTCCAACCAGAAGCAGGTAAGCCTTTATGTCAACGGCGAAAAGCTGAGTGAGCAGGAGGGCGAGCACATCTTCAAGTTCCGTGTCAAGCTGAACGGCGAGACGAAGGTCCAGGCCGTGGCAGGGGACAGCATCGACGATGCGGTATTCCGCAAGGTCGATGCCCCGAACCCGGACTACAAGCTGACTAAGAAAAAGTCCACCAGCGCAAACTGGGTGTAAATTTCGCCAAGCTGTAGGGGCCGCACATGTGCGGCCCGCAGCCGAATGGCAGACGAGCATTTGCGGGAAAGCCGCGGGCCGGGCATGCCCGGCCCCTACAAACCTCCCGGAAATCGCATCGTATTCTTTTGAAACACGCCGCACCGTGCGGCTGTTTTATATAAAACAAGGAGAAAAACGTAATGGATGATCTGAAAATGCAAAAGCAGACCTTGAAAAAGGCCTACAAAAAGACCAAGCGTAAGCACATTACGCCGTGGAAGATTCTGGCAATCATCTGCGCCGTGGTGATGATCGTTTCGATCCCGCTTAGCATCCTTCTGCAAAAGTTCGACAACACCATGGCGGCCCGTTTCGGCGGCAGCTTCTGGAAGCTGCAGAACGAGGACGCCAACGCCCAGTATTACACCAGCGACTTCAACTCCGCCGAGGAGATGGTCAACTACGGTCTGGCTTTGACCCAGCAGGTCGAGGCCGAGGGCGCTGCCCTGCTGATGAACAACAACAATGCGCTGCCTCTGGCTGCCGACGCGAAGGTCAGCACCTTCTCCAGCAGCAGCGTCAACCTCGTGTACGGCGGCACCGGCTCCGGCAATATTGATGCCTCCACCGCCGACACCCTGCGCACCGCCCTCGAAAAGGTCGGTGTCACCGTCAACCCCACCCTGTGGGACTTCTACACCGTCGGCGCCGGCAAGGACTACGCTCGCTCCAAGAGCGGCACGGTCGCTAAATCCAGTGAGGTCACCGCCGAGGTGCCTTGGGACGTCTACACCGACGAGGTCAAGGACAGCGTTGCCCAGTACGGCGATGCCGCCATCGTGACCCTGTCCCGCGTCGGCGGCGAGGGTGCTGACCTTTCCTATGGCGAGGTCAACTATCTGGCGCTCGACGAGAACGAGAAGGCTATGCTGCAGAACGTTGCCGAGATGAAGAAAAACGGCACCGTCAAAAAGACCATCTTGCTGATCAACTCCGCCAACGCCCTGCAGGTCGATTTCCTCAAGAACAACGAGTACGACATCGACGCCGCACTGTGGATCGGTGACGTGGGCATCTCCGGCATCAATGCCGTGGCCGAGATCCTGACCGGCAAGGTCAACCCCTCCGGCAGCCTGGTCGATACCTACTGCTACGACAACTTCAGCGCCCCCGCCATGTGGAACTTCACCCCCACCACCTACGAAGGCTATGTCGAGGGCGGCGATGTGTCCGCCAAGGCTAAGTCCTACATGATCTACCAGGAAGGCATCTATGTGGGCTACAAGTACTACGAGACCCGCTACGAGGACTTCGTCACCGGCACCGGCAACGCAGGCGACTACGCCTACGGCGACATCGTGGCTTACCCCTTCGGCTACGGCATGAGCTACACCAACTTCGACATCAGCGACATGAACGTCAGCTACAATGCCGCCGATGACACCTACACCGTCACCGTCAAGGTCACCAACACCGGTGACATGGCCGGCAAAAAGACCGTGCAGGTCTATGTCCAGAGCCCCTACACCGACTACGACAAGGAAAACGGCGTCGAGAAGTCTGCCGTTTCTCTGGTTGGCTTCGGCAAGACCGGCATGATCGAGCCGGGCGCTTCCGAGACGCTGTCCATGACCGTCAACAAGCGCGATATCGCTTCCTACGACACCTACGGCGCCGGCACCTACATCCTCGACGCCGGTGACTACTACTTCACCGCCGCCACCGATGCCCACAACGCTGTCAACAACATTCTGGCTGCCAAGGGCTACACCGTGGAGTCCACCAACGGCAAGATGACCGCCGACGGCAACGCCGACCTGACCTACACCTGGACCGAGGATGCCCTCGACACCACTACCTATGCCACCAGCGAAAACGGCACCGCCATCACCAACCAGCTGTCCTGCGCCGACCCCAACCTGTACGAGGGCATTGAGGAGACCGTGACCTGGCTGAGCCGTTCTGACTGGAACGGCACCCTGCCCACCGAAACCGTCAAGCTGGCCCTGACCGAGCTGCTCAAGAAGGACCTGAAGGACATCCGCTACGATCCTGCCGACTACGAGAGCGTTGATATGCCCACCCTCGGCGCCAAGAACGGCGTCAAGCTGTACGACATGATCGGTCTGGACTACAACGATCCCAAGTGGGACGAGCTGCTGGATCAGATGACCTTCGACGAGATGAACTCCCTGATCGGCGACGCCTTCCACTGGACCATGCCCGTCAAGAGCGTGGAAGCCCCCGGCACCCGTGACGAGAACGGCCCCCAGGGTCTGACCGCCAGCCTGCTGGGCAACGACAAGAGCCAGCTGACCGCCACCGCCTTCACCTCTGAGGACGTTATGGCTGCCACCTTCAACACCGAGATCATGACCGAGATCGGCAAGGTCATCGGCAACAACTGCCTGGAAGCCGACATCGCCTGCCTGTACGGCCCCGGCAACAACATTCACCGCACCCCCTACGGCGGCCGTAACTTCGAGTACTACTCCGAGGACGGCTTCCTCTCCGGCATGATGTCCGCTTACGAAGTCAAGGCAATTCAGGACAAGGGCGTCCACGTTGTTATGAAGCACTTTGCCCTGAACGACTGCGAGCAGGACCGTATCGGTCTGGGCGTCTGGCTGAACGAGCAGGCTGCCCGTGAAGTCTACCTGAAAGCCTTCCAGGCTCCCGTCGAGGTCGGCAACGCCAACGGCGTTATGATCGCCTACACCCGCTGGGGCGCTGTCTGGTCCGGCGGCAACTACGGCCTGGTCACCGGCATCCTGCGCAACGAGTGGGGCTGCGACGGTATGGTCATCACCGATAACGTTCTGACCCAGTATGTCAACGGTCCCGACGGCGTGCTGGCCGGTGTGTCCATCTACGACGCCATGATGTCCTTCGTCACCGACACCCTGCCCAAGTACAAGAACGACCCCGTCATCGTCACCGCCATGCGCGAGGCCTGCCACCACAACCTGTATGCCATCGCCAACTCCTGCGGCATGAACGGCGTGGGTGCCGACACCACCATCAAGGTCACCCGCCCGACGGTTGTCACCATGAGCATCATCATTGCCTGTGCCTCCACCTTCTTCTGCCTGCTGGGCATCGTGATGTGGATCATTGGCGGCATCAAGTTCCGCAAGACCGAAGAATACAAGGCCTACAAGGATTTCAAAAAATCCCTGAAAGCCGCTAAGAAAGCCTGATTTCTACAGAATTTCCGTAAGCTCCCCGCCGGCCCCGGCGGGGACTTTTGAGTAAGATTTCTTTTTCCACAACAAGGAGCAGCCCATGAGCGAAAATGCAAAAGCGTCCAGCGTCAATCGCGCCAAACTTTACCAGCTGGTACTGTTTCCGCTGAACAACGGTGCCACGAATGTTTATTACGTCCTTGTGCTTTCCTACATTGCTACCTTCGGCAGCAATGTACTGGCGCTGGGCACTCTGTTTGCCTCGGTCATGGTCACGGCCATGCGCCTGTGCGACGCCATCACCGACCCGATCATCGGTGCGCTGATGGACCGCACGAATGGTAAGTTCGGCAAATTCCGCCCGTTCATGGCCATCGGCAACCTTATCATGGCCGCCAGCATTCTGGTGCTGTACGGCATCACCCCGATGATCCCCGATACGATGATGTGGGCACGCTATGCCGCGTTTGTGGGCCTGTACTTTGTCTGGGTCATCGGCTACACCTTCCAGACCAGCTGCACCCGTTCCGGTCAGACGGTTCTGACCAACGACCCCAAGCAGCGCCCGCTGTTCACGATCTTCAACACCGTCGGCAGTCTGCTGGGCATGGGCGTTATGCAGTTCCTGGCTCCCATCCTTGCCAAAAACTATGAGGGCGGCTATTCCTCCGCGGGCTTCTTCCGCATGCTGGCCCCCGTGGGCATTGTGATGTCCATTGCGCTGACCATCCTGGCCATCATCGGCATCTGGGAGAAGGATCAGCCCAAGTACTTCGGCATCGGCGGCGAAAAGACCGAGAAGGTCAAGGTCAGCGAGTATCTGCAGATCATCCGGGAAAACAAACCCATGCAGCGTCTGATGATCGCGGGCGCGGGCACGAAGCTGGCGCTTTCCATCGCCAACAACACCACGGTCCTGTGCATGCTCTACGGCTGCATGATGGGTGCTTACGATGGGCTGTACCTGCCCATGATGGTGCTGGGCTACGCCTGCAGTGTGCCGTTCTTCATTCTCTCTGTGCGCACCAGCCAGAAGAAGGGCCAGAAGGCCAGCCTGACGAAGTATGTCAGCGTCGCGCTGGCCTGCTATGTCGGCGTGCTGGTCCTGCTGCTGCTGTGGGGTCACGGTGATGCATTCCATCTGAGCCTGCTGGGCGAGAATGGTCTGTCCATCAACCTGTACACGATTCTGTTCATCCTATTCTTCGGCATCGGCTACGGCGCATACTACGCTACTGCCGACATGCCCATTCCGATGGTTGCCGACTGCTCCGACTACGAGACCTACCGCTCCGGCAAGTATATTCCGGGCATCATGGGTACACTGTTCAGCCTGGTGGATAAGCTCGTTTCCAGCCTGTCCGCCACCGTCGTCGGCATTGCCGTGACCTTTATCGGTCTGAACAACCTGCCCACCCAGTATGACCCGTACACTCCGGGCATGAATGTGGTCGTTATCGTCCTGTTCTGCGTCATCCCGATGGTCGCCTGGGCGGCCACTCTCATCGCCATGAAGGGCTACAGCCTGACCGGCGAGAAGATGAAGGAGATCCAGGCCGTCAACGCCTGCCGCCGCGACGCGGTTGCAAACGGCATGAAACTGGAAGATGCCATGGAAAAGTGGCAGACCGTCGACCAGCTGCCCGCGGAGTACCGCGCCTAAGCTTTAACCCTGCGATTCTCTTTGTCCTTCCATAAACACAAAGCCCCCCGGCATCGTGATGATGCCGGGGGGCTTTGTTTAGTCTGCGTGGCAGGGAAAAAGAAAACCCCCATGGCGGGATACGCCATGGGGGTTCTCTTTTGGTGCGGAAGATGGGACTTGAACCCACACGTCATAGACACACGCACCTCAAACGTGCCTGTCTGCCGATTCCAGCACTTCCGCTTGTTGCATTGACTGCAAGAGATATTCTAGCACAAACACCCCGGAAAAGTCAAGGCTTTTGCCGAAAAAAGATTTTGCAAAATCCCTGCCTTGTAAAGACTTGTTGGGAATGGTAGAATAAAGGCAGCAAAAAAAGGGGAGAACTGCCATGCAAAATTTAATTTTCAGCCTGAACGCGACCCTGCCGGTGTTCCTTGTCATGGTGGTGGGGTACGCGCTGGGGCAGCTCGGCTTTCTGCCGCCCGCGTTCTGCAAGGCGTCGGACAGGCTGACCTTTAAGGTGACTTTGCCGCTCATGCTGTTTCTGGACATGGGCAGCGTGGACATCCTGCACGACTTCCGGCCCAGGTTTGTGCTGTTCTGCTTTGCCGCCACCCTCGTCGGCATCCTGACCGTCTGGGCGGGGGCTAAACGTTTTTTGAAGGACAAGACGCTGGTGGGCGAGTTCGTGCAGGCGGGCTACCGCAGCAGCGCCGCCGTGCTGGGCGTGGCGTTCATCCAGAACATTTACGGCAGCGCCGGCATGGCCCCGCTCATGATTTTGGGCAGTGTGCCGCTTTTCAACATCTTTGCGGTGCTGATCTTGATGCTGGAATCGCCCGAGCAGCGCGGCGTGCCTGACCCGAAGCAGCTCTTGCGCGGCGTGGCCACAAACCCGATCCTGCTGGGCATTGTGTTCGGCACGGTCTATGCGCTGTTGCCGTTCACGCTGCCGCAGATCGCGACCAAAACCATCAGCAGCATTGCGTCGTTGACCACGCCGCTGTCGCTCCTGTCCATCGGCGCGTCGTTTGAGGGGACAAAGGCCATCAAAAAGCTCGGCCCCACGCTGGCGGCGGCGTTCATCAAGACCGTGGGCCTTGCGGCGGTGTTCCTGCCCTGCGCGGTAGCGCTGGGCTTTCGGAATGAGGAACTCGTCGCACTGCTTATCATGCTGGGCAGTCCCACGACGCCGAGCGCTTATGTCATGAGCAGGAACATGGGCCATGAGGGCGTGCTGACCTCGAGCTGCATTGCCCTGACGACCCTTCTCTCCGCCCTGACGCTGACAGGCTGGATCTTTGTTCTGCGGAGCGGGGGATACTTATAACGGAAAAAGGCTTCCCCATCGGGGAAGCGGACTGATGAGGGCCGCGCTGCCGGCAATATCCCGTTTACGGGAAACAGCGCAAGCTTCGCCCTTATCCGACCTCGCTTCGCTCGGCCACCTTCCCCCGATGGGGAAGGCTTTTTGTTTTTTATTCCTTCTCCTCCGGCTCGGCTACGGGCACGCCGCGGTGCTCCACGGGCGTCGAAAAGACGATCTGCGTCCGGGTGCGGCCAAACTGCTGCAGGTGGTTGATGAACTGATCCAGTTCCTGCGTCGTACCGAACAGCACCTCTATCAGCATACTGTAATCGCCGGTGACGCAGTTGCATTCCACCACATGGGGGCAGCTCTGGATATAGGGGTAAAACTCCGGCTTGCGCTGGGGGTCCATGTCCAGATTGATGAACGCCTTGACCATGTAGCCCAGCTTCGGCGCATCGACCTGTGCCTGGTAGCCGGTGATGGTGCCGGAGCTTTCCAGCCGGGCCATGCGGGCCGACACGGCGGGGCTGGACAAAAACACATGGTCGGCAATTTCTTTTAACGGTGCGCGGGCGTTGTTTTGCAGAAGGTCGATGATTTTACGGTCAATGTGATCCATGGTAACACCTCGTTTTAGGCAAAAAGCTCCCGTTCGTGTGCGCCATTGCACCTGAACGAGAGCTTAGTCAGCTTTACTATACAAAGAATTTTACCATACGGAAAACAAAAAGTAAAGTGATTTGCAAAATAAAGTAAGTCGACAACCCGGCAGCAGCCCGTCTGCCTTGTGCCTCACATATCCGGGAACACATTCCGCGCACTGATAAGTGCATTGTTATAGTACATCTCAAAATGGCAGTGGGAACCCGTGGCAGCGCCGGTGGCCCCCACATAGCCGATCAGCTGCCCCTTTTCCACGGTCTGCCCGGCCTGCACGACAAAGGACGACATGTGGGCGTACAGCGTTTTGTACCCGTTGCCGTGGTCGATCTCCACATAGTAGCCCCAGCTCATGGTGGGGTGGTTGTGCCACTGGGCGGCAATGACCGTGCCCGCGTCGGCGGCATAGATCGGCGTGCCGTAGGGGGCCGTGATGTCCACGCCGCGGTGTCCATAGGGCAGACTGGCCCACCGGCTGATGCCCGAATACCCCGGCACCGGCCAGAGAAAGCTGCCTGTGCCCAGCCTGCCGATCATGCCGCTTTTCAGCCGCGTGCCGCGGTGGATGACCTCCGGCACGGAGGCCTGCACAAGCTGCACATCCACTACGCGGGTGCTGACGACCTCGCCCGCCACGGTTGTGATCTCGCTGGTGACAAGCTCGCTGCCGTTCTGCCCGGCCTGTACGGTCTCGGTTTTGCCAAAATCCAGCCCCGCGTCCTCGATGGTCTGGGTCTCAAACGGCAGCTCCCGGGTCACGGTCTCGTACCGCACGGCCTTGACCTGCAAAAGGTCGTCCGCCCGCAGTGCGGCGGTCAGGTCGCGGTACGGTGTGATGGCCGCGGCAGGGTAGATGCCGTCCACCAGCCGCAGGGCGTGGACAAAGTCGGTCTGCACACCGTCGGTCTGCCACGGCGCACGCACGGCGTACAAAAACTGCCGCAGGTGGTCGCCCTCGTCGGTGACGAACCGCAGCGCGCCGTCCAGATAGACGGCGGTGCCCTCGGTGATCTCGCCGCCTGCGGCGCGCAGGATGGCATCTGCGGTCTCGCGCTCGGTCATGGGGCGGGTGTCGGCGTCGGCCATGACAAGGGTGTACGCGGGTTGGACGTCCCAGTCGGCCACGCCGGTCAGGCGGGCCTGTACGTCGGCGCGGGCTGCGTCGAACGCCTGCTCGTCTGTGACATAGCCCACGACCTGCCCGCCGACCTCGACCCGCAGCACAAAGGGCCGCGCCAGCGCGGTGCGCACGAACCATGCCAGCACCCCGGCGGCCAGCAGCGGCATGGCGTACCCCGCCAGCTGCCGCGGATGGGTGAGCGCTGCTTTAAAGCTGTCCGCCGCCCGCACTGCGGGCCGCAGCACCACAGCCAGCAGCGTAAGCAACGCCCGCGCCGCGCCGTGTGCCAGCGCCGCCAGCCCGCGTCCAACGCGCACCGCGGTGTATTCCACATGGAAGCCTGTGTAGTATAGAAAATCTCCGAAGGTCAAAGCAATACACGTTCCTTTTAGCTTTCCCGTAGGGGCCGGGCATGCCCGGCCCCTACGCGGCATTTAATGCGTCGGCACAAACCCCAGCGGGTTCACTCTGCTGCCGTCCACGCGCAGCTCCAGGTGCAGATGATACCCGCCGCCCGCGCCGTAGACATTGCCGGTGTTGCCCACATACCCGAGCAGGTCGCCCTTCTGCACGGCGGCCCCCTGCGCCACGGCGATGCTGCTCATGTGGGCGTACAGGCTGTCGTACCGGTGGCCGTCGTCCGCGGTGCCGTGGCTGACCTGCACGCAGTTTCCGTAGCTGTTCATCGTCCGCGCGGCGCTGACGACACCGTCCGCAATCGCATAGATGGGCGTACCGCCCGGCGCGGCAAAATCGGTGCCGCGGTGGGGGATGCCCCAGGGGTCCGGCTCGGCAAACTGCGTCGTGATGCGCCCGTAGCTGTCCAGCGGGCAGCGGAAGTCAAGGCTCGTCAGGTGCAGGTCCGCCGTTGTGTAGCGTCGGCTCTGCTCCCGCACATAGGCGTCCAGTGCGGCGGTGGCGTCCTCATAGGCCTTTTTCGCGGCGTCGGTCACGGCGGCCTGTGCCTGGGCCGCGGCCTGCTGGGCGGTCAGTGTGCTGTTCGCGTCGAGCAGTGCGGCCTCCAGCGCGGTCTGCGTGTCGGCCAGCGCCGCCTGCTGCTGGCGCACTTCGGGCACACGCAGGTCGTAGAACCCGAGATCGGCCGGCAGGTGGGGCTGGTAATGCCCCCGAAAGAGCGGCCGTGCCTTCACCACGTTGCGCCACTCCGTGAATCCGGCGCCCCACCACCGGTCGTTCTCCGGGAACGGGTGGTACTGCGGCAGGTAGAAGGCGATCACTCTTTTGGCATGTTGCTTCATACGATTCGTTTTAGCGGAGCTCTCCGGCGCGCGGCACGTTCCGTCCGCAGCGACCGGCAGCATCGGGTTTCATGCGCTTTCCGGAACTCCGATTCCATCCGCAAAAATAGCAATTTAATCCGAATCTTCGGTTATTCCCGACCGCAAGAACCGGTTGCGAAGTCATTTTATTTCCGCCTGGCCGTCGGATTCCGGGAATTCCGCGACGCATGTCGGCAAGCGATGCAAAGTTTTTCCCCGCGAGAAACACGGGATCGTATTTTTTCGTATTTTTGCGCCCGATAAAAATCCGAACCCGATGCCGCGCGGAATTCTTACCATCCTGCTGCTTGTCTGCTCCAACGCCTTTATGACGCTGGCGTGGTACGGGCACATCGTATTCAAGTCGAAACTCGAACGGGTATCGCTCGCAGCCATCGCGCTGCTGAGTTGGGGCGTCGCTTTGTTCGAATACTGTTTTCAGGTTCCGGCCAACCGGATCGGCAGCGTCGAATACGGGGGGCCGTTCACGCTGTGGCAACTGAAAGTGATTCAGGAGGTAATCACGCTTATCGTCTTCTCCTCCTTCGTGTTGTTTTTCAGCAAGAACGAATCGCTTCAATGGAATCACATCGCAGGGTTCTGCTGTCTGGTACTGGCCGTCTATTTTATTTTCAGGCCGTAGACGGACGCCGAAACGACCAAAAAGGCCCCGACGTGCGGTCGGGGCTTTTGCTGTCCGTTTACCGGATGAAATTCGTCCGGACGGGCTCCTCCGGTTCCGGAAGAGGGATCTTGCCCGTTTGGATATTTTTCAGCAGCCACGCCATGTTGTCGCCCAGCGTGCGCATGGTCTGCATACCTTCGGCATCCTGCGTCGCTTCGCCGGGCAGCCGGCCGTGTACGCTGTTCCAGTATTGCGACGACACGACGGGCATATTCGAAATCGTAAAATACTTGTTCAGGCGGTCGAACGTCGCACTCGCCCCGCCACGGCGGCAGACAGCCACGGCAGCGGCAGGCTTGTAGGCCAGATCGCGGCCGCACGAATAAAACACGCGGTCGAGCAGCGCGCAAAGCGAACCGTTCGGCCCGGCATAATAGACCGGCGAGCCGACCACAAGGCCGTCGGCCTCGGCAAGCTTCTCCCGCACGGCGGTATACACGGCATCGGAAAAGACGCAATGCCCCAGTTCCGCACATTTCCCGCAGGCGATACAGCCCTGCATGGCCCTCGTCCCGATGTGGACGATCTCCGTCCCGATGCCTTGGGCTTCGAGCGTCCGGGCAACCTCGGACAAGGCGATAAAAGTGTTCCCCTCCCTGTGGGGGCTGCCGTTTATAAGCAATACTTTCATAGTGGTAATGTTTGTGTCCATGCAAAGATAGTTTTTTTGGCATAACTTACACCGCTGCATGTTCCCTGCCGGAGGGGATTCCCCGCCCGGAATGCGCCCGGCATATCGCACCCTGCGCATCGGGAGGGGAGGAGCTCCACAGGCAGCAATCCGCAGCCGGGATGCCCCGGGAAAAACAGGGCGGCATCCTGTGCCGCCCTGTCCGTTGCCCTAATCCTGGAAAGAGGCTTGGTCGAGCCAGTCGAGGCGCGCCGTCAGCCACTCCTTCATCGCCCGAACCTCCTGCCGGAACGCGGTTTTCACCTCGCTGTCCGCCGCTCCCTCCGGTTTCAGGTTATGCCACAGCCGGTTATCTTCGACGACCGAAGCCTCGGCATAGGCGGCCTCGCCGTCCCCCTGCGCCAGGATGACGGGGAGGTTGGACTTGAAATAGCCGATGCGTTCCTTGACTTTCCGCACGAAGGCCGGATCCTGCAGCATCCGCTCGAACCACGGCGATTCGCGGTTCCAGTACCCTTCGGGGCCGCGCCCGTCCGTACCGTTCCACTTCGTATTGCCCATGCAGATGTCGAAATCCCAGATCGGCCCCATGTTCAGCTTCCCGCCGGGCGCGATATTCATATAGCAGCTCGTATAGAGCGACGCGTCGTTGGTCTTGGTGATCTCGCTGATCACGTACCAGTCCACATACGTATCGACGTTCAGGTACTTGGCATACCCCGTTTCGGGATCGGCGAAATCCGCACCATAGAGGGCATTCTCCGCTTCGTTGACGTAATTCCTGATCCATTCGTATTGCGGGCTCCCGGGCTCCACGTCGGGGTCTTTGATATTCATCAGGATACGCTCCGTGCGGAAATAAACGTCGTCCGGATCCAGGCGGTCGAGCTGGTCGGCCTCGAGCAGGTATCCCTCGTCGGTCACGTTCACCCGGTCTTCGGAGATCTTCATGTGCTCGCAAAGCTGGTAGGTGCCGTTGTAACGGTCATTGAGGAAAACATCGACGAAATGGGTCGTCGGCGTAAACTCCAGACAGCTCAGGTGGCCGATCGCATAGGCCGTCGCATTGCGTATCCCGCAGGCGTTGTCCATATAGTTGGCCAGCAGCACCCACGACTTGTCCTTGGGTTCGCCCAACAGGGACTGTTTCTTGTCGAATTTCAGCCGGTAGGGTTTCTTCGGCATGCCCCACGTACTGTTTCCGCGCCCTTTGATAGTGACATCCCCCTTGAAGACACTGCTCGGGCGCAGCCCGTTGTTATCCACGATCTTAAGCGAAGCGGCCACATATTCCTCCTTCGAGACGACCGGTATGCCGCCGGTGTCGATATAGACCACGGGCAGCCCCGTGAAGCTGACCAGGCTGACCCTGTACTCCCGCTCCTCGCCGCCTTTGCTCCTGACCGTCAGCACGACCGGGCCCGAAAAATCCACCTCGGTTTCTCCGCTGGCGATCTCCTGCGACCCCATATAAACCCCCTCGCCTTCGAATTCGAACTCGGGGACGAGCACCTTGTTCTCCACCACGAATGAAGTCCTGCCGGAAATAATGCCGTCACCGACCTCCAGCACCACATCCTGCGGCAATTTCGCCGCATTCGCCGCCGTCCGGAACCGGAACGACTCGATGACGGGCGAGAGTTCTTCCGCGGCCCCCTGCGTCACCGTAACGGTTTTCACCGTCCCGTCCGCCCCAGTCAACGTGATTAGCGCCTCGCGCCCCTTGAGGGCGTTGTTGCCATCCACGCCGACCTTAAAGGTCTTTCCCTCGCACGGCTCGTTCAGGACATCCGCGCCCAGCACGTAACACCACCCGGCACTGACCCGGAGGCGCCATTGCTGCGGGCAGGAAACCACCAGGTCGAGGGTCGATTTCCCGGCCGGGAAATCGAGGGTTTCCGTAGATAACCGTATTCCGGGAGCGGGGTCGTCGCCCTCTCCGCACGCCTGCAGGGCAAAGAACACCGCCAGCGCGGCAACGATGCCGATCAGTTTTTTCATAATTCTAAATTTGAGATTAAGTCGAGGCACAATTGAAACCCGTAAAAATCAAAACTACACAAATATAACCATAATTATGAAAAAACGCGGCACATGTCAGAAATAATAAACAAGCCGCAGCCGCCTGTCGTCAGAAGCGGCTGGAAGGCACCGCCACCCCTTCGCAGGATTCCGGCCGGGCCGGGAAAACCGGGCACAAAAAAAGGGGATTCTTTCGAATCTCCCTCACTCTCATGCCCGACAATTTATTTGTTGCAGCATGCATCTTCAGCTTTCTCGGCACAGCACGACTTGGTCGAATCGCACTTCTCGGCGCAGCAGGATTTGGTCGAGTCACATGCCTCGGCATCGCACTTCGCGTCGCAGCCGGCGCAAGCCGAAGCTTCGGTCGCAGCAGCGGCAGCCCCGCTCTCGGCAGCCTTCTTGTTCGAATTACCGCAGCAGCTTACCATTGCTACGGCAGCCATGACAACAACAAAAGAAAAAATCTTTTTCATAAGCGTTAGAGGTTTAATTATTAGTTATTCTGTAACGTCGCAAAGATATATATTCGTAAGAATATTGCAAATAAAAATTTCCGATATTTTCAAGGCGTGCGTATGTTTTTGGCAAGCAGGGGCATAGGCTGCCCGCAGACCGTGCCACGCGCCGAAAACGGAGCAGGGAATCCAACCTTTCAGTTCAAAAGGTCTGCCATGGAGAACTCCTCGCTCTTCACGAATGCCTTGGGAAATGTCGATGCGATCTTACCCTTCAGGATGATGGCCTCCTCGGCCGTCAGGCAGTTTCCCACCACGACCTTGAAATAGGGATTCTCGTACACCGGGTATACCATGATCCCGGGATAGGTCTCCTTGAAAAGGGCTTCCGCGGCAAAGGCCCCGGCGCGGGCATCCTGCCCGTTGTCGAAGAAGATACAGACCCTGTAACCGCGCAACCGCAGGCGCTGCCCCACGCGCGAAGCGTCGTCGACAGCCTTCTCCGCATCGCCGTACTCGGTAACGGTGACCCTGGCCGTGCCGAAAGCAGCGTCGGAGACCACCGGGGCGGCCAGGCGCTCCTTGAAGGCATCGAGCGACTGCGCCCGCAGCGGAGCGAAAGCCGCCGCGGCGAAAATCACCGCTATGAAAGTCGTCAGTCTGCGCATTACTCGTCCAGATAGTTTTTCACGTCCTGCAAGGACAGCCCAAAGATATTCAAAAATTCCGACAACGGCACCATCTCTTCCGAATTTTTTACCGAAGCCGGCCCCCCGCGCCCCTCGACCGCAAACGAAACGGCGACCTGCGAAATATCGTCCTCGCGGATTTTTTTCACCATCACGTAATAGGCCATCGGGTCGGTAGTCCTCACGCGCCACAGCGACGTGAAACTTCCGGTCGTCCGGCGCGGCACCTCGACACGGCCGTGGAGGATGATGCTCATCACGCGGCTCCCGGCGTAGAAGAGATCGACCTTCGCACGCTCCAGCACCAGTTTGTACCCCGTGCCGTTCTTCACGCGCACTACGGCCTCGGCGCCGCCCATCCCCTTGCGTTCGACCTTTTCGACCGCTTCCAGACGGATATTGCGCCGGGCCTTCTCGACCGCCCGGCGGCACGAAACCATCGGCAGCACCATCGCCGTGAGCAATATGCAGTATAACCATTTCTTCATCGCTGGCCGGTATATATCT
>ENA-ORRW01001621-ORRW01001621.1-human-gut-metagenome-genome-assembly--contig:-NODE-1621-length-20925-cov-3.104073_pt1 | contig 20925 bp, 16 predicted proteins | sample MGYA00242183_ERZ509150 | MGnify/ENA primary metagenome ERZ509150 (study PRJEB26280, sample SAMEA2338639) | human gut metagenome | biome: human gut; feature: human-associated habitat; material: faeces... | reverse complement strand
TAAGCCCTTTCAGGGCACCCCAATAAATATATAATTGTAAGGCTTTCAGCCTAACCGATAAATTCTCATTTAACTGCAAAATTCCCATTTTAACCGATAAATTCCCATTTAACGAATGAAATATATAAATAAAGAATTATGAATAAAAGACCATTTATCATCTTATCAGCTTTTCTGTTGCTATTTTCCTTGATAGAAAAAGGGCAGGCTACAGAAACTTACCGTCCCGAGACATCGGTTGCCGGATTCATCCAGCTTCCCGGTAGCGGGCGACAAGTCTATAATTTCAATCCGGGATGGCGCTTTTTCAGAGGCGATGTCCGGGGAGCAGAAGCGGTAAACTTCGATGACCGTTCCTGGAATGTCGTTTCCACCCCTCATACCGTAGAGTTGATGCCGGCCGAAGGAAGTGGATGCCGCAATTATCAAGGACCGGCTTGGTACCGTAAGCACTTTGTCCTCCCCGCCGAAACAAAAGGGAAACGGGTAGTGCTTCATTTTGAAGCAGCTATGGGCAAACAGATTCTTTATCTGAATGGTAAACGCATCCAGGAACATCTGGGAGGTTATCTGCCTTTTACTTTAGACTTGACCGCCAATGGCGTACAAGCCGGAGACTCCTGTCTGCTCGCTGTTTTCACGGACAACAGTGATGACAAATCCTATCCTCCCGGAAAACGTCAATATACATTAGACTTTGCTTATCATGGTGGCATTTACCGTGATGTATGGATGATTGCCAAATCTCCGGTAGCTATTACTGACGCTATTGATTCACAAATCGTTGGCGGTGGAGGTGTATTCGTTCATTTTGATAAGATCAGTGAAAAGAGTGCGCAGGTATATGTAAACACCGAAGTTCAGAATGACGACGCCCGTTCCGAGTCAGTCACTGTAGAAACGACTTTGACAGATGCGGATGGAAAAGTAATCAAACGCAGTTCAGGAAAACTTTCTTTAAAGCCGGGAGAGAAGAAATCCATCCGTCAACAGATGGAAGTAAAGAATCCTACTCTTTGGTCACCGGATACACCTTATTTATATAGGGTACAATCACGTATTAAAAAAGGAAATAAATCCATTGACGGAGGCATTACCCGTGTCGGTATTCGTCTGGCAGAATTCCGTGGTAAAGACGGATTCTGGCTGAATGGCAAACCTTTCGGACAACTGGTAGGAGCCAATCGCCATCAGGATTTTGCATACGTAGGCAATGCTTTGCCGAACTCACAGCAATGGCGTGACGCCAAACGTCTGCGTGATGTCGGATGCACCATTATTAGGGTAGCCCATTATCCCCAAGACCCTGCCTTTATGGATGCCTGTGACGAGCTCGGTCTGTTCGTGATTGTCGCTACTCCGGGATGGCAGTACTGGAACAAAGACCCGAAATTCGGAGAGTTGGTTCATCAGAATACCCGCGAAATGATTCGTCGTGACCGTAATCACCCTTCTGTATTGATGTGGGAACCCATCTTGAATGAAACCCGCTATCCGCTCGATTTTGCCTTGAAAGCTCTTGAGATTACCAAAGAAGAATATCCCTATCCGGGACGTCCGGTAGCTGCTGCCGATGTCCATTCGGCCGGAGTGAAAGAGCATTATGACGTTGTTTATGGCTGGCCGGGTGATGATGAAAAAGAAGACAAGCCAAAGCAATGTATCTTTACCCGTGAATTCGGGGAGAATGTAGACGACTGGTATGCTCACAACAATAATAACCGTGCCAGCCGCAGTTGGGGAGAACGCCCGTTACTGGTACAGGCTATGTCCTTGGCAAAGAGCTATGACGAGATGTACCGCACGACCGGTTTGTTTATCGGTGGCGCTCAATGGCATCCGTTCGATCATCAGCGTGGTTACCATCCGGATCCTTATTGGGGTGGTATTTATGATGCTTTCCGTCAGAAGAAATATGCGTATGAAGTATTTCGCAGCCAGTCGCCGGCCAGCCTTCAACACCCATTGGCAGAATGTGGCCCGATGATATTCATTGCTCATGAAATGTCACAGTTCTCCGATAAGGACGTAGTTGTATTCACAAACTGTGATTCAGTCCGTCTTTCTATTTATGATGGAACGAAAACCTGGACGAAACCGGTGGTTCATGCCAAAGGGCACATGCCGAATGCTCCCGTTATATTCGAGAATGTCTGGGACTTTTGGGAAGCACGCGGATATAGCTATACTCAAAAAAACTGGCAAAAAGTGAACATGGTTGCCGAAGGAATCATCAACGGAAAAGTGGTATGCACTCAAAAGAAAATGCCTTCCCGACGTTCCAGCAAACTACGTCTTTATGTAGATACTCAAAAAGTGAACCTGATAGCTGATGGCTCCGACTTTATCGTCGTAGTTGCTGAAGTAACCGATGATAGTGGAAATGTGCGCCGTCTGGCAAAAGAGAATATCGTTTTCACGGTAGAAGGTGAAGGAGAAATCATCGGAGATGCTACTATTGGCGCTAATCCCCGTGCGGTGGAGTTCGGCTCTGCTCCGGTGTTGATTCGTTCTACCCGGAAAGCCGGAAAAATAAAGGTGAAAGCCCGCGTACAGTTTGAGGGCACTCAAGCTCCGACAGCTACTGAAATTGAACTGGAAAGCGTTCCTGCAGAATTTCCTTTCTGCTATGAGGAACAGACTTATGAAATACAAAGGACAACACCGTCCACTCTCAATGTAAACCCGAGCAAAGAATCATCTGAAGGAAAAGTGCAACTGACAGAAGAAGAACGCCAACGAGTGTTGGATGAAGTAGAACGTCAACAGACTGAATTTGGAACTGAAAAATAGTACGATAAAGTGATTAGCAGGTTAGTGATTAGTGATTAGCGGGGTGACCTGCCAACTTGTTTTTTATATGTTACTAAAGCACTATTCAAAAAAAAGACTATCTTTGAGTACGTTTAATTCCAATTATAGCCATCAATGAGAAAACGGAATATTCTAATACTATTACTATCCATGATAGGCATGTATGCTTTTGCCTATCCAAATATGATTGTAGAACACTACACGGCTGAACGTGGTTTGCCTAATAATATCGTAAACTGTACATTAAAAGGACAAGACGGATTTATCTGGTTTGGTACCTGGTATGGACTATGTAGCTTTGACGGAAGTAAATTCCGTTCCTACGATAATCATGACGGCTTTTATTCCACAGATATTCCGCCGCGTAAAATTCAGCGTATCGTAGAAGATAAGAATGGTTTTCTGTGGATTAAAACTATCGACCGTAAACTCTATCTGTTCGATAAACGGCATGAGAGCTTTCATGCCGTCTACGACGATGTGAAAGAATATTCCGAAAACATTCAGATTATCAAGATTCAGACGACCGAAGACGGCGACGTATTGTTGCTGACAAAAGATAAAAGCCTTTTGCGTGCGTACACCGACAAGGAAGGTAAAATAACGATGAAACAATTGCATGATTCGCGTCCTAACGTGAACGTGTACGACATGCGTCTGAAACACAACATATTCTGCGAAACAGCCGAATTTATCAATTGGATCGGTATGGATTATCAGATTCTGTCCCTACGGAAAGGGGAAGCGCTGAAAGACAAACCTGCCGACTTTATACAGAAAAAGGTATCTGCTAACCCGGATCAGTTTACTTGTGCCTCCTATAATTCTAAATTCTTATGGTTGGGAGACAAGAAAGGGCATATTTATAGCATTGATCCGCAAAACGGAGTTGTCAACCGTTACGAGATACCGGAAATTAAACAGCCGGTTTCTAATTTGCTGGTAACGGAATCCGGTTTGATGTACATTACCACTAACGAAGGAGCATACGAGTATAATATCGGCTACAAGCAGTTGACCAAGCTCCCCTTTACCATCCCCGAAAAGGACAATGGAATTATATTCTATGATAAATATGATAAGGTATGGTTTCAGGAGGGTAACCAGGCATTGACCTATTATGATCCCCTGAACAGGAGCCATCACCGCTTTACATTCCCCAATCAGAACGCAATCGGCAATTTTGAAATGCAGGATGCCGGCGAACAGGGCATGTTCTTTATGACTCCGGGAGGAGAAATTCTTCTATTCGACAGGGAGAAACTGGAAATGACCCGTATCAACCAATTGAAGCCTTTCTCCGACGATCTTCCCAATCAGCTTTTCTTCCATCTTCTGCTGGATAAAGATGGCATCCTTTGGCTGGCATCTACAAGCAGCGGAGTATACCGGCTTAATTTCCCCAAGAAGCAATTCCAACTGCTGACAGAAGTTTCTCCATCTCCGGTAGTGCCCGAAAGATCGACTTCCTGGAACCAGGGAATACGTGCTCTCTTCCAGGCGCAAAATGGGGATATTTGGGTAGGAACCCGCTGGCAAGCTCTGTATCGCCTGGATCGTAACGGACAAGTGAAACAAATCTTCTCGGATAAGAACTATCTGTTAGGAGCCGTATATCATATTATGGAAGACAAAGACGGTAATCTTTGGTTTTCCACCAAGGGAAACGGGCTTGTTAAAGCCGAACCGGACATGAATTCACCGCACGGGTTGCGTTTTACCCGTTATATCAATGACCCCAAGAATCCGAATTCTATCAGTAACAACGATGTGTACTTTACCTATCAGGACAGCCAGGGACGCATTTGGGTAGGATTACTGGGAGGAGGTCTGAATCTAATTTCCGAAGAGAACGGAGCAATTACCTTTATACATAAATACAATGGCTTGAAACAATATCCTGCATACGGTCTTTATATGGAGGTACGTACCATGACGGAAGATGAAGACGGACGTATTTGGGTAGGAACAATGGATGGCCTGATGTCTTTCGACGGACATTTCACTACCCCCGAACAGATCCAGTTTGAAACGTACCGCCAAGTCAGCGAAAATTCAAACGTAGCGGATAACGATATTTATGTACTCTACAAAGATACTGATTCGCAAATCTGGGTAAGTGTATTCGGAGGCGGTTTGAATAAATTAGTCCGCTATGATAAAGAAAAGCGTGAACCGATCTTCAAATCATACGGCATACGCGAAGGAATGAATAATGATGTAGTCAAATCCATCGTAGAAGATAAAAACGGCAACTTGTGGTTTACAACGGAAATTGGCTTGTCCTGCTTCAATAAGGCTACCGAACAGTTTCGTAACTACGACAAATACGACGGTTTCCTGAACGTAGAACTGGAAGAGGGTAGTGCCCTCCGTACCTTGAATGGAGACTTGTGGATTGGTACCCGGCAGGGAATCCTGACATTCTCTCCCGACAAACTGGAAACATTGCATACGAACTACGATACACGTATTGTTGACTTTAAAGTTTCCAACCGCGATCTGCGTAGTTTCCGCGAATGTCCGATTCTGAAAGAATCCATCACATACGCCAAAGCAATCGAACTGAACTACAATCAATCCATGTTCACGATTGAATTTGCCGCATTGAATTTCTATAATCAGAACCGGGTATCTTATCGATATATACTTGAAGGATATGAAAAAGAATGGCATTATAACGGAAAGAACCGTATAGCTTCTTACACTAACGTACCTCCCGGCGACTATACATTCCGTGTAGAAACCGTAGATGAAGCCAATCCGGAGCTGGTTTCCAACTGTACACTGGCCATCACTATCCTTCCACCGTGGTGGTTGAGCTGGTGGGCAACCCTTATATATGTAATTCTAGGTTTGGCAGCTCTCTATTTCAGCCTGCGCCTGGCTTTCTTCATGCTCAAAATGAAGAATGATATTTATATCGAGCAGAAGGTATCGGAGATGAAAATCAAGTTCTTTACCAATATCTCCCATGAATTGCGCACTCCTTTGACATTGATAAAAGGTCCGATACAGGAACTAAGAGAACGCGAAAAGCTCTCTCCGAAAGGATTGCAATATGTGGATCTGATGGAGAAGAACACCAATCAAATGCTGCAATTAGTGAATCAGATCCTTGATTTCCGGAAGATTCAGAACGGCAAGATGCGTTTGCATGTGTCATTAATTGATTTTAATGAGATGATAGCTTCTTTCCAGAAAGAATTCCGGGTACTTTCCGAAGAAAACGAGATCAGTTTTACTTTCCAGTTGCCGGATGAACCGATTATGGTATGGGCGGACAAGGAAAAAATGAGCATTGTTATCCGCAACATCATATCCAACGCATTCAAATTCACTCATTCCGGAGGAAGTATTTATATAACTACCGGATTGACAGACGACGGTAAACGTTGTTATGTACGGGTGGAAGATAACGGAGTAGGTATTCCACAAAATAAACTGACCGAGATTTTCGAACGCTTCTCGCAAGGAGAGAACGCGAAAAACTCCTATTATCAGGGCACGGGTATCGGATTGGCACTTTCAAAAGAAATCGTCAATCTGCATCACGGACAGATTCGTGCCGAAAGTCCCGAAGGACAAGGAGCGGTGTTTATTGTGGAACTCCTGATGGATAAGGAACATTACCGTCCGTCGGAAGTAGACTTCTATGTGGGAGATACGGAGACAGCCCCTGTTTCGGTAGAACAAGATCCTGTTGCAAATGCCATATCCGAAGACGGTACGGAAGAAGAACCGGAAATCGACGCTTCATTACCGACCCTTCTGTTGGTGGAAGATAACAAAGACCTTTGCCAGTTGATAAAGCTTCAGCTGGAAGACAAGTTCAATATCCATATTGCTAATAACGGAGTGGAAGGTTTGAAGAAAGTACATCTGTATCATCCGGATATTGTGGTGACCGATCAGATGATGCCCGAAATGGATGGGCTTGAAATGTTGCAATCCATCCGCAAAGATTTCCAAATCAGTCATATCCCTGTCATTATCCTGACTGCGAAGAATGATGAAGGCGCCAAGACCAAAGCGATCACTTTAGGGGCGAACGCCTACATCACCAAACCTTTCAGTAAGGAATATCTGTTGGCACGTATCGACCAGTTGCTTGCCGAACGGAAACTGTTCCGTGAACGAATCCGTCAGCAAATGGAAAACCAGACGACGACCGAAGAAGACAGCTACGAACAATTTTTGGTAAAGAAAGACGTACAGTTCCTCGAAAAGATACATCAGGTCATTGAAGAAAATATGGACGACAGTGACTTTAACATTGACACCATAGCATCCGGTATCGGATTGAGCCGTTCGGCATTCTTCAAGAAACTGAAGAGTCTTACTGGCTTGGCACCCGTTGACCTGGTGAAAGAGATTCGTTTGAATAAATCTATCGAGCTGATTAAAAATACGGATTTAAGTGTTTCCGAAATTGCTTTTGCTGTCGGATTCAAGGATTCGGGATATTATAGTAAGTGTTTCCGGAAAAAATATAATCAGTCCCCTCGCGAATATATGAATGAATGGCGGAAAGGAGAGAGATAACCGATTACAAAATGCTTTCTTAATCGTCCTTTTAGAAACCTAATTAAGATTCGAAAGAATGAACAACATTAAGAAAGTATTATCAGCGTGGATGCTGGTTGCCTGTGTACTACCTGTGGCAGCCCAGTATCCTGTAATTCCGGACTCGGTAAAAGCAAGAGGAGCAAAACAAGAAGCGGAGTTTGAACGGAAATCGGATGCGGCATGGGAAAAAGCTTTGCCGACAGTGTTAGAAGAAGCAAAGAAAGGTCGTCCCTATAAGCCTTGGGCCTCCAAACCCGAAGATTTGATAAAAAGTAATATCCCGGCTTTCCCCGGCGCGGAAGGCGGAGGTATGTATACTCCCGGTGGTCGTGGCGGTAAAGTGATCGTAGTCACTTCGCTGGAAGATTCCGGTCCCGGAACATTACGCGAAGCCTGCGAAACGGGAGGTGCACGTATTATTGTATTCAATGTAGCGGGAGTGATTCGGTTGAAAAGCCCGATTAGCGTACGTGCCCCTTATGTAACGATTGCCGGACAAACAGCTCCCGGAGATGGTATCTGCGTCACCGGACAATCTTTCCTGATCGATACACACGATGTCGTGATTCGCCACATGCGCTTCCGCCGCGGTGCGCAGGACGTAGCTTTCCGTGATGATGCAGTAGGAGGGAATGCGGTTGGAAATATCATGATTGACCATTGCTCCGCCAGTTGGGGATTGGATGAAAACATGTCTATCTACCGTCATGTATACAACAGAGGGGCAGACGGACACGGGCTGAAACTTCCGACAGTAAACATTACCATCCAGAATTCTATTTTCTCTGAAGCATTGGATACCTACAATCATGCTTTCGGTGCAACCATCGGTGGGCATAACAGTATGTTCTGTCGTAATCTCTTTGCTTCCAACATCAGCCGGAATAGTTCGGTAGGTATGGACGGCGACTTTAACTTCGTCAATAATGTTGTTTTCAACTGGTGGAACCGTTCCGTAGACGGAGGCGATCACAACAGTTTCTACAATATGATAAACAACTACTTCAAACCCGGTCCGATCACTCCGATAGGTAAACCGATTTCTTATCGTATTCTCAAACCGGAAGCAGGACGTGACAAAAACAGGCCGCTTTCATTCGGAAAAGCATACGTAAATGGAAATATTATCCATGGCAATGCCAAAGTTACAAAAGATAACTGGGACGGAGGCGTACAACTTAAAGAAGAGGTGGACGCCACAAAGTTCTTGCCGCTAATTAAATCGGACGAGGCTTTCAAAATGCCATCGGTAACTGTAATGGATACCAAAAAAGCTTATACCTTTGTATTAGATAATGTAGGAGCTAATTTTCCGAAACGTGACGCAGTAGATGCACGTGTCATTAAAACCGTACAAACAGGAAAGGCCATTTATGCGAAAGATGCACCGGAGTTTGTCTCTCCTTACGTGAAGAGACGGTTACCGGCTGATTCTTACAAGCAAGGTATCATCACAGATATTCGTCAGGTAGGCGGACTGCCCGAATATAAAGGTAAAGCGGTAGTAGACTCGGACGGCGACGGTATGCCGGATGCTTGGGAAATAGCTAACGGATTGAATCCGAATGACCCGACCGACGCCAACATGGACTGCAACGGTGACGGATATACCAATATTGAAAAATACATCAATGGTATAGACACCAGAAAGAAAGTGGACTGGACAGACTTGAAGAACAATTACGATACATTGTCTAAACGGAAAAGTCTGTTGTAACCGGATGAAAAGAGATTAAAGTTTATTGTAATGAATATACAAGTAAGAACGATCCTTTTAGGATTATTGAGCATTGGGTTTGTGCAAAGTTATGCGCAAACCTTTGCTTTACAGGTTAAGAATGACCAGATCACTTACCTGAATGATGATCGGGGAAACCGGATTCTCGATTTCTCTACATGCGGATATAAATCCTCCGAACAGGATATTCCTTCTGTCCGTAATGTGGTGTTTGTACCCTGGAAAGCCGGAGATAATACTGCGCGTATTCAACGTGCCATTGATTATGTAGCTTCGCTGACTCCTGACGCTTCCGGTTTTCGGGGAGCCGTATTACTCGATCAGGGAGAATTTTCCCTGTCCGGCAGTATTCGTATCTCCGCATCCGGAATTGTATTGCGGGGTACGGATAAAGAAAAAACAATACTGCTGAAAAAAGGCGTAGACAGAGGTGCGCTTATCTACATGGAAGGAATGGACGACCTGAATGTGCAAGACACATTGAAGGTGCTTTCCCACTATGTTCCGGTAAACGCGAGAACATTGGAAGTTGCTTCGGGTGTTTCTCTGAAAAAAGGAGATCGCGTCATGGTTACCCGTCCTTCCGGCAAAGAATGGATTGCCTCTTTGGGTTGTGATATTTTTGGAGGAGGTATCAGTGCTTTGGGATGGAAAGAAGGTGACATGGATCTGACTTGGGACAGAACAGTCTGCGAAGTAAACGGCAACCAGGTAACACTGGATGCTCCGCTGACCGTAGCTTTGGATGCCAACTATGGAACTTCTTCCCTGTTGACTTATCAATGGAACGGACGTATTCACGATTGTGGCGTAGAAAATATGACACTGATTTCTGATTACGACAAACGTTATCCTAAAGACGAGGATCATTGCTGGACAGGTATCTCCATTGAAGATGCGGAAAACTGTTGGGTGAGACTGGTTAACTTCAAGCATTTTGCAGGAAGTGCTGTAATTGTTCAGCGTACAGGTTCCAAAATTACCGTTGAAGACTGTATCTCGAAAGAACCCGTTTCAGAAATCGGAGGGATGCGTCGTTGCACTTTCCATACGTTGGGACAACAAACTTTATTTCAACGCTGCTATTCGGAACAGGGTATTCATGACTTTGCTGCCGGATATTGTGCAGCCGGTCCCAATGCTTTTGTACAATGTGATTCGTATGAATCTTTGGGATTCAGCGGTTCTATTGATGCCTGGGCATGCGGACTGTTGTTTGACGTAGTAAATATCGACGGTCATAACCTGACTTTCAAGAATTTGGGACAAGATAAAAACGGAGCTGGTTGGAATACGGCAAACAGCTTGTTTTGGCAATGTACCGCAGCGGAAATCGAATGTTATGCCCCGGCAAAAGATGCGATGAACCGTGCATACGGTTGTTGGGCACAATTCTCCGGTGACGGTGAATGGGCACAGTCCAACAATCATGTACAACCTCGTAGTATTTTTTATGCTCAATTGGGAGAACGATTGAACAAAGAATGTGCAGAACGTGCACGTATTCTGCCCAGAAATACAAGTGCAACCAGTAGTCCTACAGTGGAAGTAGCTATGGAACTCGCTAAAGAAGCATATAAACCACGATTGACGTTGGAACATTGGATCGGCGATAACAAGTTTGCTCCTTCGGTGGCATCAGCCGGAGTAAAATCAATCGATGATATTAAAGAGAAAAAGAGCACTGCACTTGCAAATTCTTCTTCTTTTTCTGCTGCTAAATTATTAACCCAACCGGAAGTAACTGTAACCAATGGACGTATTCAGATGGACGGAGCTCTATTGGTTGGAGGTAGTCATACCACCCCTTGGTGGAACGGAAAGCTCAAAACCAATTATCTGAAAAAGGCAAGTCCGACCATCACCCGCTTTGTGCCGGGACGAGAGGGATTGGGATTAACCGACCGCATTGATTCTGTAGTCGACTTTATGAAACAGAAAAACATTCTTGTTTTCGATCAGAATTACGGTCTTTGGTATGATCGTCGCCGGGATGACCACGAACGGGTTCGCCGTCGGGATGGTGATGTATGGGGACCTTTCTATGAACAGCCATTCGGTCGTAGCGGTCAGGGAACAGCATGGGAAGGATTGAGCAAATATGATTTGAAACGCCCTAATGCATGGTACTGGAGCCGCTTAAAAGAATTTGCAGAAAAAGGAAATAAGGACGGACTGCTGTTGTTCCATGAAAACTATTTCCAGCACAATATATTGGAAGCCGGTGCGCATTGGGTAGATTCTCCATGGAGAAGCAGCAATAACATCAATCAGACCGGATTTCCTGAACCTGCTCCATTTGCCGGAGACAAACGAATCTTTGTGGCGGATATGTTCTATGATATCAGTCATCCTGTCCGTCGTGAACTGCACAGACAATATATCCGCCAATGCCTGAATAACTTCGCGGACAATTCGAATGTTATTCAGTTGACAAGTGCCGAATTTACAGGCCCGTTGCACTTCGTACAATTTTGGTTGGACGTGATAGCTGAATGGGAAACTGAAACCGGGAAGAAAGCGAAAGTGGCATTGAGTACAACGAAAGACGTACAGGATGCAATCCTTGCAGATCCTAAACGCGCTGCCGTAGTAGATATTATTGATATCCGGTACTGGCATTATAAAACAGATGGAATCTTTGCGCCAGAAGGCGGAAAAAATATGGCGCCACGTCAGCACATGCGTAAGATGAAAGTGGGAAAGGTGACTTTCACAGAAGCATATAAAGCTGTCAATGAGTATCGTCAGAAATTTCCTCAAAAGGCAGTGACATTCTACGCACAGAATTATCCGGCTATGGGATGGGCTGTATTCATGGCAGGAGGTTCATGTCCTGTAATTCCGTGCACAGATAAAGCGTTCCTGAAGGATGCAGCAGCCATGGAAGTGGAAGAAACAAATACGGATGAGTACAAGAAAATGGTAAAATCTGATATTGGAAGTATCATTTATTCCAAGTCCGGAACAGAAATTCCTGTTCAATTATCGTCCGGAAAGTATGTATTAAAGTACATTCATCCTGCTTCCGGAAAGATTGAAACGATAAATAAATCACTGAAAATAAATGGCTTATACAATCTAAAGGTGCCAGATAAGAAAGAAGGCATTTATTGGTTCCATAAGTTATAAAGCAAAGAATCCCGTTGAAGACCATTCAGCGGGATTTTTGCTTTTTATTGGTAATTTCTAGTAAAAGAGTGTTATAAAACATGATACTTGTTTTTTCAATCCACAAACCAGATTTTACCCAAAGTTGCGGTCGATACTGCTTAGTTTTGCAACATCAAATCAATCGAATTAATGCTATGATGGAACAGACTAATCATTCAACCGACACTTTGCTCGCTTCTTTTCAAGCGGGAAACATGGCAGCTTTTTCACAGCTGTATAACTTGCACATCAATGTCCTTTTTAATTACGGATTGAAGTTGACCATTGATAAAGAGTTACTGAAAGATTGTATTCATGACATCTTCGTGAAACTCTATACAAAGAAAGATGAATTAGGAACAATCGATAATTTGAGATCTTATTTATTCATCTCCTTAAAGAATAAGTTGTGTGATGAACTTCGCAGACGTATGTATATGTCTGATACGGCAGTAGAAGAAGTTAGCATATCCACTCCTACAGATGTAGAAGATGATTATATGGAAGAAGAGCAACGCAAAAATGAATTTTCATTGGTTAGACGTCTGCTGGATCAATTATCTCCCCGCCAACGCGAAGCGCTTACATTATATTATATAGAAGAAAAGAAATACGAGGATATCTGCGAGATTATGAATATGAATTATCAGTCTGTACGCAACTTGATGCATCGCGGATTGACAAAGTTGCGTAGTCTGGCAAGTTAATTTTAGTAAAAAGGTAAATGGGTTGAGTACATAGACAGGATAACGCCGTCCTACTTATGTAAACGCTTAAAAAGGATGCGATATGTGCTCAAAGGTAATGGATTTTTTGACGGATGATGATTTTATCAACTATGTGCTGGGTGTAACTCCGCAATCAGCTTCCCAATGGGAAACTTATTTCAGAGAGCACCCGGAAGAGATGGCAGATGCAGAAGAAGCTAAAGCTGTATTATTGGCTCCGGCAAATGTAGACTGTGGCTTCTCAATAGTTGAAAATAACGAATTGAAAGATAGGATTATTAGTAGTATAAAAGATTTTTCGGGTATTTTGTAGATAGGTTAGTATAGTTAAGATAAAGTAGTTAGGTTAGTTAAGGCATTAAAAGATTGACGCAGTCTTTCACAGGAAGTTTAATTTTAAACACTGTGAAAGGCTGCGTTTTTTATTTGTTCTATTCAGGTTTATCGCTAGATTCCTGAATATTGAAAGCACTACTGAAACTGACAATTAATACGATGCATCCGCCCAATATACCGATAAGCATATAAGCGATACGGATATCGAACGCCTGCGAGATGGCACCGATAAGCAGGGGAGCAATCAACGAACCTATAAAACTGATACTTGACAGAATGGTAAGTGCAATACTGACCGGTGTTTTTGATTTGGCTCCCACGAAGCTGTACAAAGTAGGCACAATGCAGGATATTCCCAAGCCGACCAGCATGAAACCCAAAGAATTGATAATTACTTTCATGGCCATAGATTCGAAAACTCCTCCTAACAGGGCAGAAACAAAAAAGCCGATACAGATAAAGCTGCCCGCCAGTTGCAGGACTTTCTTCTTTCCCCAAAGCTGATAAGCATAGTTAGTCAAGAAACGGCCCGTTGCCATCATAATCATAAATACAAGAAAACCGATTTGCAATGATTTAGGTACATGAACCACTGATTCGAAATAAACGGCACTCCAGTCGAACATCGCACTTTCTACAATCAGTGCGAACAGTCCGACAAGTCCTAACTGCAAAAGCAACATTTCTGGTTTTTGAAATAACAGGCGAAAACCATTGGGAGCTTTGGCTGTATTTCTTTCCTGCGTCTTTGTATCAGAAACTTCCGTTTCCTGCGGTGCGCTCTCCTGCAAATATTTCCGCCCGGAAAGTGCAATTATAAGGATGATGATAAATATCAGTGTATAATGCCAGATGGGGGAGACTCCTGCCAAAATCATTACGAAGCCGATAAGTGCTCCTGCACATGCCCCCAGACTCCATCCTCCATGAAAAGTGGCCATAATGGTTTTACCATAGATACGTTCCACCTCAATGCCTTGTGTATTGAATGATATATCGCACAAATTCCAGCACACACCGAAGCAAAAGAGCAGAAAGCCTAATAGATAGACCTCATGGGCCAGCCCAATGCAAAGCAGAGATGAAGCGTATCCCAAGATACTGACCTGTACCATGCTCCGGCTTCCTAACTTTGAAACAAGATAACCAGCCAAGGGGATCGCAACAAATTTTCCGACAGGGATCATAAATAAAATCAGTCCCCAGTAGAAAGCATAATTTGCGGCAAAAACGTCTTTGAAATCAGGGATTCGGCTGGCCCAACTTGCCATACAAAGTCCTTGGGCAAAGAAAAAAGTCAATATGGCAAAGCGTATTCTCTCTTTTGGATGCGTAAATTGGTTATTCATGCATTTTTTATTTTTAATCGCGGCAAAGGTATCTATTTTTTTTGTACTTTTGCGCCCGATTTAAAAATATCATATTCATGAAGACAGGCGAATCTTTATTATCCATAGGTAAATTTATTGCAGAATATTCAGCCCATTTAATGGGGGCCGGAGTACACACCTCGCGGGTGGTACGCAACACAAAGCGTATTGGAGAGGCTTTCGGACTAGATGTCAAATTAAGCGTATTTCATAGAAACATCATTCTGACTATTATAGACAAAGAAACAAACGAGGCTTGTAACGAGGTTATAGACATTCCTGCACACCCGATCAGTTTTGAACATAATTCAGAGTTAAGCGCATTAAGCTGGGAAGCAGTAGACAATCATTTGTCATTGGAAGAATTGAAAGACAAATACAAGAAGATTATTTCTGCTCCGCGGATACATCCGCTTTTCGTTTTACTACTGGTAGGATTTGCCAATGCGTCTTTCTGCAAATTGTTCGGCGGTGATTTAATTTCGATGGGAATTGTGTTCTCGGCTACCATTACAGGATTCTACCTGAAACAACAAATGCAGGCGAAAAAGATCAATCATTATGTTGTATTTATAGTCTCGGCTTTTGTTGCTTCCCTGTGTGCTTCCACCGCGCTGATTTTCGACACAACTTCGGAGATTGCCATGGCAACCAGCGTGCTTTATCTTGTGCCTGGGGTGCCTTTGATTAATGGCGTGATTGATGTGGTAGAGGGATATGTATTAACAGGATTTGCCCGTCTGACAGAGGCTTCTTTGTTGATTGTCAGCATCGCTATCGGACTTTCCTTCACATTATTAATGGTAAAAAACAGTTTAATTTGATATGATAGCACTTGACATTCTTACGGATGGATTTTTTGCAGCAATAGCAGGTATAGGATTTGGTGCGATTTCCGATCCTCCTTTGCGTGCATTCAAAATGATTGCCATACTGGCAGCACTGGGACACGCCTGTCGTTTTTGTTTGATGACCTATTTAGGCGTGGATATTGCCACAGGTTCGTTGTTTGCCGGATTAGTCATCGGCTTCGGTAGTTTGTGGTTAGGGAAAAAAGTATATTGCCCGATGACGGTATTGTACATTCCGGCGTTACTTCCCATGATTCCGGGAAAGTTTGCATACAACATGGTATTTTCACTTATCATGTGTCTGCAAAATGTGAATGATCCGGATAAGCTGGACAAGTTTATGTCGATGTTCTTCTCTAATACTCTGATAGCAAGCACAGTGATTTTCATGTTGGCGGTAGGAGCTACGTTCCCGATGTTCCTGTTCCCACATAGAGCCTTTTCATTAACAAGACACTAAAACGAACTTTTATGGAGATTTTTTGGAGAACAATTGCATATTATAATTCAGCTACTTGGCTGTTACAGATAGTTATCATTCTGATTGGTATTGCATTGACCGGATTGCTTATCGGCAGACCACGTCCGTGGGTGAAAATGGCGATGAAGTTCTATATGATAGGTCTGTATACGTGGATTTCTCTGGTCTACTATTATATCTACTGTGAAGAGCGTAGCTATAATGGGGTGATGGCTATGTTTTGGGGTGTGATGGCTATCATTTGGATATGGGATACGATTACGGGATATACTACCTTCGAACGTACCCACAAATATGATCTACTGTCTTATGTCCTGTTGGCAATGCCTTTTATATATCCTTTGGTTTCATTGGCACGCGGACTTTCATTCCCGGAAATGACTTCTCCGGTCATGCCTTGTTCGGTAGTTGTGTTTACCATCGGATTGTTATTGCTGTTTGCGCAAAAGGTCAATATGTTTTTGGTATTGTTCCTTTGCCACTGGTCGCTGATCGGATTATCCAAAACTTATTTCAGATTCCGGAAGATTTCTTGTTGGCAAGTGCCACGATCCCCGGCCTGTATCTTTTCTTTAGGGAGTATTTCCTGAATAATCTGCATGCCGACACCAAGCCGAAAGCAAAATATATCAATTGGCTGTTGATAAGCGTTTGCGTCGGACTGGCCGTGTTGCTGACTACTACCATGTTTTTGGAATTGGTTCCGAAAGGTTAATCCGGAAACATAGAAGATATTCAAATCAAAAAAAGAGGCCGTTCAAAAAAGCCTTGATTTTACAAAATCGTCCTTACTACGATAGGTTGTAGTAAGGACGATTTTTCTTTTAGAAACTTTGGGAACAGTTTCTTTTATATATCGTATCGTTTACTTAATTGCGTAGAATATCCGTAAGGCACACTGCATCACTGCATCAGGCAACCATTTTTTGCTCTTCGCAAACAACACCTGTATCCATGGACCTACTTTCGTCCGAAAAGGAGGATTGGTACGTTCCACTATCTTACAGATGGCAGCACCCAACTTCTGCGGATGGCATCCATTACGTTCCTCTTTTTCTATAATCTCCAATGATTTCAGAAAACTTTCTCCGTAATCAGCATCCAGTCTTGTCTGTTCGGAGATATTCCGGTTATCAGTAAATCCGGTGTTGAAATCTCCCGGTTCTACTACACAAACCTTTATATGGAACGGATGAACCTCTAAAGCCAATGCTTCGCTATATCCCTCCACTGCAAATTTCGAAGCAGAATAAAATCCCTGATAGGGGATTCCCATTACACCACCGATAGAGCTGATATTGATAATCTTGCCCTTTCGCGCCTTTCTCATAGATGGCAAAACTGCTTTACACATATTCACTACACCGAAGAAGTTTGTATTCATTTGTATATTCACTTCTTCTTCAGTGGCAAGTTCTAATGCGCCGCCGATACCTATTCCGGCATTATTAATCAATACGTCAATCCGTCCCTGCTCCGATAGAATCCGCTCTACGGCCTGACAAACGGAAAAGGAATTGGTAACATCGACAACAAGCATCTTTACTTGATTCATGTCTTCGGAAGGTTTCCGGCTTGTTCCATAAACGATGTGCCCTCGTTCCGATAACATTTGAGCGGTAATCTTGCCGAATCCGGAAGATGCTCCGGTGATAAGTATGACTTGTGGTTGCATATTTCTTGTATTTCCAGCAAATATAAAGAGAATATCCGAATGTTTAGTTTCATAACATGCAATTCCTATATAGAAGCAATAAAAAAAGTGGAGGCATGCGCTGGTTAAAAGTAATTAAAATCAATTCAGATAAAGAGTGTATGATTGCAATATTCTCTTTTTTATTATTTCTTTTGTATATGTTTAAATCTAATAAATGCACAAACTAAAATTTTAGATGATGAAGAAATGTATTTTTACACTCTGTTTGATTATAGTTTCAGGATTTCTTTCAGCTCAATCTGTAGATCGTAAAATCCCCCTTAAAAAGGGAAAGAGTAGGCATTTGCATGCTAATCTCATCTTGCAAAATAAACTTCCAGTGAGGGGAATGATAGAATCCGGTGTCCCTATCTTGGTTATAGCACCTTTGTATTTAATCATTTAGACGACTTAAACATTTCATTGGTTGAATCAAAAGCAACTTTGAATTTAGCGGGAAACAAGTATAAATGTACACATATAACCAATGATACAATTTTTGTAAATGGTCTATTTTATAAAGGCAAAACTGTCATTGCTAATATAGCTTCTAAAAAGATAGATATTATGTATCCCATTCATCTTTTTGGAGATCTAAACGATGCTAATAGCAAGATTATGGAACTAAATATTTCATCTAAATACATGATGCCACTAACCCGACAAGAATTGGAACTGAAAAAAAGTAAATATAAGAAATACCCCATGAGGAATGATGGATATGGAAATATGTATGCAATCGATTCTGAATTAAAAGTAGCTTCCAATTCTAAATATTATTACTCTCTCGAGGGAGATTTTCTATTAGACCTAGGAAACGCTTCATTTCTATTTCTCTTGGAACAACACCCTGCCTATAAAGAGTTTATCGATAATTCTAATATAGAACTTCGGCAAGGGAACGATAGTCAGGGAAGAAAGATGCCAGTGAAGGCATTTCTAGCAAAAAAATGCTATATGGCTGATGTGCCTTTTTATGATGTAACTATAGCAATAACCCCACAACTTCCCAAGTTTACTACAGTCGGGGTTTTAGGATTGAAGTTTTTTGAAGAATTTAATGTAATATTTGATTTTGGCGAAAAGATTCTCTACCTGAAATAAAATAGAGAGAAAATCAGTATATATGATAGTAGCATGAGTATGATACTATCATATATACACTATAAAAATTAGTAATCAATATGATTATTTCTCTAAGATAGCAGTCATTTTCTCCCGCCAATCTTCACCATTCTTCGGCTGGAACGTTTCAAATCCCAGTTCTTTGCCGATTTGGATATTAGAGGCGCCGTCATCTACAAATAAAGTTTCAGAAGGAATAATATTGCAATCGTTCACCATATAATCAAATATTTCGGGTGCAGGTTTTGTGTGACCGACCTGATAAGACAAATATAGTTTGTCACAATAATCATTCAACGGCTTTTTCTTCGATGAGAAATCGGGGCTGCATGCCCACGACATAACAAAAGGATTGGTATTACTTAAAATATACACATGATAGGACTTTCTCAATTCCAATATATAATCGAGTTTATTTAGATTTACTTCGTTGAAAAAGCCCAGCCATGCCTGTTTGGTTTCCTCCATCGTCAATGGACGGCCACATAAATCCCCCAGCTGTTTCCGAAACTCATCCGCACTTAACTTACCTTCTTCCAGTTCTTGAAAGATGCCGGTCTGGTGATATTTATCCAGCCGGGTATCAGCATCTGCCAGTCCCAGTTTGATAAATGCCTGAACCGCTTTGTCACGATCAATATCTACAATCACTCCTCCAAAATCAAATACAATGTTTTTAATCATGATATATAATTTTCTTGTTTGCTACAAAGATACGGCTTATCTTCTTAATTAATAGCCCGCATCGGCTTGATATTTGTCAAAAAACATAGTGACGCTATCCTGTCAGGATAGTGACGCCATTTAGCAAGGATAGTGTCACTATAAGAACAGGATAGCGTCACTATATTTTGTGTAACTTATAGAAGCATAAATGCCGATTATTTTTTATATTTGCAAATCCAATCAATCCTTTGCAAAGACAAAAATAGAGTTATGAATAATCTTCGAATTTTATTGTATATGATGCTCCTTTCACTAGCTGCCTGCCATCCGGAAGGAACAAGCGTGAAGCAAGGGCTGGACAAGGCTGCGCAACTGATGGAGCAGGACCCTGATACAGCATCCATTATTCTTGAGACTATTCAGTCAAGCCAAATGAATGAAGCTCAACTGGCAGAGTATAATTTATTGTGTACCCAGCTCAACGAGGATAAAAACATTCCTCATTCCTCTGATAAGCAGATTAGGCAGGCGGCATCTTATTATGAGAAACACGGTGATGAATATCAAAAATCTAAAGCATATTATTATCTTGCTTGTGTAGAAAGTGATTTGGAACAGAAAGAGAATGCAGAGATCCACTTTAAGAAGGCAATCAAACTTGCCAAAGAAACAGAGGAATACGATCATCTGGCAAAAATATGCAAACGATGTAGTCTTTATTATCAGAAATATGGTAACTTTGATGAAGCACTGGAAATGGAAAGAAAGGCATACGCCAGTCAGTTGATATTAAATGATAACAAAAGTGATTCTTCGGTCATTCTGTCTTCTGCTTTAGGTATGTTTGGTGTGATGTCTTTGTTGCTTGGACTACTCTGGAAGAAAAACCGGCACGCACTTTCCCAACTGGATCTTTTCAAAGAGGAAATACTGAAGAAAGATGTCGAATCGGATAAGCTGATGTTGCGATGTAATCATCTCGAAGAGAAGTATCAGTCTCTTCAGTTACATATCTATGAAAGTTCTCCGGTTGTCTCAAAAGTACGGCAATTTAAGGAACGGAATGTTTTGTCTTCTAAAATCCCTTCTTTCTCCGAGAAAGACTGGACAGAGTTGCTGCGACTTCAAGAGAATGTCTATGGACTTGTTTCTAAATTGAAAGGGATAAGTCCAAAACTCACGGAAGAAGATTTAAGGGTATGTGCTTTTCTACGGGAAGGAGTTCAACCGGCTTATTTTGCTGATTTAATGAAACTGACTACAGAGACGCTGACCCGGAGAATCTCCAGAATAAAAACGGAGAAACTTATGCTTGTAAGTTCCAAAGAATCACTGGAAGACTACATCAAATCATTGTAGTCCACATTTGTCCGGAATTACCTGACAAAAAGCTTTGTT